>TARA_R110001592_G_scaffold70253_2_pt1 | contig 10780 bp, 6 predicted proteins | sample TARA_R110001592 | Tara Oceans TARA_R110001592 (sample SAMEA4398387) | marine metagenome | biome: Polar Biome; feature: [SRF] surface water layer (ENVO:00010504); material: water (ENVO:00002006), including particulate matter (ENVO:01000060) such as... | depth 5 m | reverse complement strand
CCCTCTAAAATTTCTCTATTTGATATAGGTATTTTTTTGCCATCAATTAACTCCTTATAAATGTAAGTATCTAAATCTACATCGTAAACTAGTTCTTGATTGTCAAAAGTTTTTATATCGCCTTTACCCTGCATGTCTTTAATTAATAAATCTGCAGATTTTTTAGTTATAAATCCACCTCCATAGTTTACTGGAAAAGTGTCTCTGCCTTTGTTTTGATTTTTTATTCTTGTAGTGTAATCATTTTGCCCTTCTGTGTGTCCTTCTTTTACAGCTTCTAAAATAAAATTTTCAAAACTTACAGAGTGCTCTGCAAAACCTTCTTTTGTTTTTAAGTTTTCTCTTTCCTCACTAACTAACCACTCTTCTTGACTCATTTCTCCAAAACCTAGTTTTTCTTTTAAAATTCCATCAACAAAGTTAAATTCAGAGCTATCCATACCATCAAAAGCTAAATCAATAATACCTTGTGACTTTAAATCTTTAAACAAGCTATTTATACTTCTTCTTGTCACTTCTGGTTTAAAAGGTTTGTTTGTAGCGCCTCTACCAACCTCTTTGTCAAATATTGCTTGAACTCCATTACCACCAATAGCATCGCTTAAAGAGTATTTTGGAAAATCACCTTGATTTCTATAAGTATTAGTAGACTTGTCTAAAAAATCTAAATTACCTTCACTTATTTTAAAACCAGTGTAATCACCTGCGTATGTATCTTGCAGAAATACTTTGTCATTATTAGGTAATGATGTTGAAAAATCACCTTCGTAACCAATAAACTCAACTCTATTAGCTAAGTGAGATTCTAAGTTTTTATTTAAACTTTGAAAGTTTCTTTTAATCTTGTTCATTCCCTCAACAGCTTCTCTATAGCCAGAATCTGATGGGTTTAATTTGGAAGCTGTTTTAGCTAGTTCAGCGTATTCTGCTTTTGAATCTCTTAAATATCTTTCTACTTCAGGTCTCATGCCTTCTGGTAGTTTTTCTATGTTTCCATCAGGAGGAATGTTGTCTATAAACTTAGCCATTCTATTATCTGATTCAACAATTTGCTTCATAATACCACTAGTTGCTTTTGCAAAAGTAGCTCCATAATCTACAAATTGTTCGGTAGCTCCTTTAGAAGCGTTGATTAATGCTTGATCTGCCATGTTATTAATTATTATAGTTTAACATATCAAACTCTTCAAGGGGCTGATATGGAATTGATTGTGGACCAATGATAGGGCTCATGTACTGTTGATTAGTAAAGTCTAGCGGAGAACCAGAAGTAGTTGCTTTTGAAAGATCGTATTTGTTACCACCCATACCCTTAAACTGACCACTAATACCCATCATTGCTAAACTACTAACACCACTTATTACAGCTTGTCTAGCTTGAGCTCTAGCTCTGTTTGCTTCGGCTAATCTATTAGATTCCATACCAAACAATGTTGATATTTTTTCGGTTTGTAAAGCTCTTGCTTGTGTAGCTCCTTGTTTTTCAAAAGAATCAACTCTAGCTTGTCCCTGTGCTTTTAATTGATTCATACTAGATTCTTGAGCACCAATAGCTGCAGATGCTCTAGCGTTACTCTGCACTGACATGTTAGATAATGATTGAGCTAAACCACCAATCCCACTACCACCAGCAGCACCTTGTAACCCAGATAAAATATTAGCTTGTTGTTGTTGTTGTTGATTTTTCACAAACTCTGCTTGTTGAAGATTAACTGTTAAATCCTCGTAAGGATTTTCCATATCAGCATATAAATTACTAGTATCAAGAGCTTCATATTCTGCTCTCATTTTGTCTCTAGCTATTCTAGCTTCTCTCTGCTCTTTTCTTCTTTTTTTTCCACCAAATATACCTGAAAGTATACTAGCGCCAGCTTGAGCCATCATCATGGTAGTCATTGGATCCATCATATTGTTTTTTAGTTATTATTTATAATTACACTTATTGTTTGTTATTTACTACTTTCACTAATGTCAGAGTTTATAGAAAAAAGCTCTGCATACTCAGTAGAGTCGTTAGTCATTTCTACTTCAGCATAACTACCAAGTAAGCCAGGTGTATTCACACTCGAGTCTTTTGAGAAAAATATAAAATCACCAGGAGCAGGTAAGGGTATGTTAGAAGCTGTTGTAACACCAATTGCAAGATTATTAGTAGAAATAGAAGTGCACGAACCCATAAATAAAACTTCTCCTGATTGAGCGTTATTTACAATTTTAGTAAAATACACATCGTCACTAGCTTGGTTGACCCCAGCTGGCTTTGACTGTAAGGAAACATTTATTGGGTTTGTAAAAGTTAATGTTACTATAGGCATGTTTAAGGTGTTGTTATTATTAAGTCGACGTTTAAGTTTGTTGTTGTGTTACTTGTCCCGTGAAAGTAAACATTTGCATCACAAGTTATAGTAGCAATTTTAGTAGATCCACTATTGTCTATTGCTATTGATAGATTATTCAAAGAAACAACAGTACCACCAGCTAAAGCAACTCTATCGCCTATAGCGCTAACTTTAGGACTCCAAACGCTTGGAGTGAAATCTGTACCTGTTTTAACTATTTCAGCTGCTGTTGTTGAAGCTGTAAAAGATATTGTAGTGCTTTTGTAATCAGCGTTTAGAGTGTTATTTGATTCTGCTTTTCCAGAGTTTGTAAAACTAACAGCACTTAAAACCCAAGTTGGTGTAGTGTCAGTTTGAGTAACACCAAAAGTAATAACAGTTAAAGGGAATTGTTTTATTGCTATTGTTTTTGGAGACTGGCCTGATAAACCGCCTGAAAAAGAATTACTAGCAATTTGAGTTAATATAACGTTGTAAGAAATAGCTGAGGATGTTGAAGGAAAAAATATGTCTAAATTAAAAGTACCGTCACTACCAATAACAGCTGTAAAAGAACCTGAAAAAGTAAAAAGAATATTACTAGCCAAAGCTTGAGAACTGCTTAGAGTTATTTGTTTACCATTACTATTGACAGCCACCACCGTTGTGCCTGAAGAAACTCCAGCACCAGTAACAGTCATACCAACATATATATTTTTTGTTGTATATTTTAAATTTACAATTGTAGATCCCGTACTAGTTGTTTTTCCAACAGCGGTAGTCAAAGGAATATTTGCTCCTCCAGCTATTTTAACTTCAACATTTAAAGTGGCTCCAACATCTCCATAAACAACTAAATTTCTATTGTCACCTGTGTTTATTATGTTTGTAACATTTAAATCATAATTGTATATTTTTCCTGTAGAATTTGCAATGTTACTTTCGGCTTCAGAGTTAAAATATATAATATCGTCAGAAGAGTTTTCAAATGGAAATAAATAATCTATAGTAAAAGTTCTTGCTGTTATGTTTGAGTCGTTGATAACATCAACCTGTGAAACAAAGTAATTGTTTGGATTATTTGTTTCTGAAAAATCAACTGTTGGCTCTTGTTTAAATATGTGATTTGCAGAAGCTGTTACTGTTTTAGAAAACAAACGAGAAGTTGTCCCAGGAATTCCTGATATAGAGTAGTTAGTGTCATTGTTTGTTAAAGTAGCGTCTAATGCTGTTGTAACCTCTGTACAGTTTATTGTTTTACTTATTATTTGAGCCATTTTTTAATTTTAATTTATTATATAACTACACTGTTTTCAGGGTTAGCGTTTCCAATTAACCTAAAAGAAACACTTTGCTGATAAGTAGGCATAGTAAAAGACAAAGGAACAGTTACCACAACTTTATTAGCGCTTGATGGAAAATTGCTAAAACTTTCTGTATTTGCAAATGTTATTGTGTCTATCGCACCACCAGATATTGCAGGTGTTTGTGTTTCACCTCCACTACCAAAACTAGTATCAATAACAAAATCAGAAGCTTTAATAACATAAACTACGTTGTTAACTATTTTAGGTTCTATTGTAAAGATTTGGTTTTGTGAAATAGCACCTGTTAACAAGTTTAATAAAATGCTTAACTCGCCGTTAATTAAACCATTTCCACCAACCCAATCAAAAGTAGGTAAACCATCTTGTTCGTTACCGCTTAAAATACCAGTTAAACTAAAAGGATAAAACCCACTCAATGTATCTGTTCCAGCTAAACTACCTAAACCTTGGAAAGATCTTTTAGCTCTTTTATTTGTTGTTATAACACCTTCTACTCCTTGTATAAAATTAAACCATTTATTTTCTTTAGATATAAAGTAAGGAATAACACCCTTTTGCATATCTGTTTTTATTAAATTAGTAAACCAGCCTTTGGCTTGTTCATCTCCACTAGCGTCATAAATTTTTGAAGCACTACCATTGTAAGATAATGTTTTAAATACTTTAACAATGTCTGGCGAGCCATTTAATATAAATTTAACTTTAGATGCAGTAAAAATTCCGTAGTAAGTATTTCTTAAGACATTTGAACCGTGTCTCCAAAGTTCTCCATTGTAAAAAGTGTAATAAATACCGTTTAAAGAAGTTCCATTTTCAGGTATAAAAGATTTAAAACTGCTCCATCCACCAACAGATTCTGAAAAACTAACAGTTGTGTTAAGAGTTGGCGTAAGGTATTTTAAAGTGATATTATAAAGATCTTTGTTTTCATCATAACTTCCTATCAGAACGTTTGTATCTCTTAAATTTTTCTTAAAATAATTAACCATACCTCTTTCTGCTATATTTGTTATTCCATCACCAGAAAGTCTTAACACAGCGCCTTTTCTTTTATCTGTATAATAAACTCTATAGCCAAAATTAGCAAAAGATTCTGGGTTTGTGGAAATACCATAGTCACCAGCAAAAGGAGTTACAGCACCAAGAACTTTTTCAGTAACTAAAAGCTGAGATTTACCATCAGCATTAAACAAAGCACTTTTATCAACTAAAACTTTTAAAGTTTTGTCTTCACAAAAAACAACCATATTTGTGTTTCTTGCAAACAATTTTTGAATAGAACCATACGTTGGATTTAAGTCTTTAGTTATTTTTTCTGCTTGTATAAATTGATTTGAATTATTAACTTCATTAGCAGAGTTAAACAAACCTGAATAAATTATACTTGTTTTTCTATGTTGTTCTTTGTAAACTCCAGAAAAAGTAGATGATACTTTTGGTCCTTTGTCTATGAAAGAAGCATTAAAATCATCTTGAATTCTATTTGATTCTACTCCGTTTCCAAATGAAAAGCAATTAAACCAAGATAAACTAGTTGGACTTAACTTAACGGTTGTTGTAGCGCCCGTTGGTATGTCTTCTGCTAAAACGTACGTACCATCAAAATTATGAGCAAATAAATTGCTTGCTAAAGCTCCATCGTGTATCTTTACGATTGTTCCCGCTGGAATAACCCCAGTTGTTGTTCGAGAAGTTATACCCAAAGTTAGACAATCTCTTGAGACACTGTTTATTATTGCTAGACTAGGCCAAAAAGAACTAATAACAGTTACAGCATAATTTTTCTTTGGTATAAAATTTGTAGTTGGAGTTTCGTAAAATAAATTTAAATCTACAACCTGTTGTTTTGGTTCAACTTCAAAAATAGCTGGGTTTTTTGTAAAAAAAGCTTCTTGATTTGGTAAAGATTCTATTATTTGCAATGTTCTAACACCAGGTACCGTGTTTGATGGTCTTGATGAAATTGGTGTCATGATGTTAAGTGCATTACCACCAATATTTCTCGTTGAAGATGTATCTAAAGTTAAAGAAAATTTAATACCATTAATAGACATTAAAGGTGTTTCTAAATCAGGAGTTCCACCAGCAACAAACTCATTGTCTGTTTTACTAAAATTCTGAACAGGAAAAGATGAAGCTGAAGTTATAGTGTAAATTACACTAGGGTCATGCTTCCATCTTATTCTTACACCAACAGGGTTTTCCATTTTATCAAGAAAAGTAATATTATTAATATTATTTTTATTTCTAACATATTGAGACTGTTGTAATCTGTCGTAAAAATCATAATTACCATAATGACTTATTTGAGAACCTGATAATGCGGAATCAGGAAGACGACCAAACATTCTAAAGGTTACTTTTCTACCATTAGTACCCCAACCATTTCCTTGAACCGCATCGTCTGAATTTGGCTGAGACCTATGAATAGCCATAGCTTCGTCAATAGCCCAAAACTGTAGGTTTTTATTGTCAGTTGGAATTGAGTATTGATTTGGATATGGAGCCACTTCCGCAAGATTATCTATAGAAAGTTTGTCATAATCAGCATTATTAATAGTTTCCCCATCATTAGTTCCAGTAGCACCGTCGACACCACCAGAAGACGTCCCATTGTCAACACCATCCCATTTAATATATCTAAAGTCTTGACTGTATTGTATGTAATTTACTGCGTTTGTTGAGTTAACTGTTGATAAAACTTTTTCTTTTAAAGTTAAATCGCTTTTTATTTTAAGAAAAAATCTTCCCTTAAACTCTACTGAAAGAGCATCGTCATTGTCTTCATAGTAAGAAAATGTAAACTGTGATTTATTATTAGGAGTATCATCAAACTTTTGCACAAAATCAATATCGCTACTAAAAGGTTTTCTTAAAGTAAAATTGTAAAAATGTTCTTCTTCATCACTAGCTGTAGTGTTTAATTCTACAGAAGACACTTCGTAGTAAGCAGATTCTATACCTGTATCAACAGCAGCTTGATCAAGTATAGATATTTTTAAATATTTTCCTGAGGAAGGTAAAAGATTAACTCTTTGAAGATCAGTGTTTTTAAATTTTCTAAAAGGAACTATTAATTTTATTGAATCTTTAACAGGAAAGCCATTGTTTGTTGGAGTGTAAGGACTAGAGTCATCTGGTTTTCCAAACTGAGCGTTGTTAATAACACCAACAAGTACTTTTTCAAATCTAATAGCGTCGGGAGCGGAACTTTCTTTTGCTAAAACCTTGTACCTTGCCGTTAGATTATTTTGAGTTCCAACGGCATCATTATTACCATGTGCTTTTTTAAGAACTATATAGTCATCAACCTCTACCTTATTTACTTCATTTGAGGAAAAAGACAACCAAACATCACCATCAACAGTGTCATTATAGTATCTATCTAAAGCTATGTTGTAATACTCATTAGAATTTTCTTTAATAAAGTATTTTTCGTGAGTTGCCCAGCTAGGTCTTTCTGATTCTAAATTTACTTGAAATTGATTTTTTGTAAAAGATCTGTCTTGAGAAATTTTTACCGTGGCAGCTTCAGAGCTAAACACTGGTGTTTGTCTACCAAAATTATCTAAAAAAGCAACTCCAACTTGATAAGTTCTTAATGATTTTACAGAAAGACTACCAGAAAAAATTTGTAAACCTTCAGCTTGAACATCTTCATTTATCTCGTTATTTACATTACTAGATACAACGTTAAACTTAAATTTAACTTTCTTTTTAAAATTAGTAATTAAATTTCTTTGTTGAACGTAGTTTCCATACATTATTCTACTTGCTGAAACTTCTTGAGATTTAGCTTTTAAAGGTACGTTGTCAAAATTTCTTAATATTTGATTTGATGGTAAAATAGAATTTATACTTTCTTGTGTTATTTCAACCTCACCAATATCAACTCTATTTGATTGTATTGTTTCTGCAACGTATATAGAGTTTTCATTTGAATTTTTCACAAGTATATCAACAGCAACAACATCTACGGGTTTGGGATCAAAACTTGACAATTTAATACGTTTAACAAAGTTTGTCATTGCTAAGTTATGCCCTAGCTCTGAGTCGTAATCATAACCTAAATTACTAGGTAAAAAAGCAACACTTGTAAAAGGCGAAATAGTGGAATACGCATCATCGTCATATTTCCACCTGTAAGCAAATCTTGGAAAAACATTTTCGTAAAGACTTTTCCCTTGCTGAATACTAGCGTTCCAAACTATACTTCCACCACCATTAACCGGGGGACTATTGTTAGTTGCTCCATGCGCAATATTATCACTTATATTTAGTATTGTACAGTGGAAAACACCGTTGCTTACTTCAAAACCTAGTAAAAGAGTAACTTTTAATTTATCTAATTTTAAATCGTTTTCATCTCCATTTTCAGCAATTAAATTAATAATATCACCTTTTTTAAAATCATTATTTTGTAAAATTGAAATTTTATCTAAAACAACTGGTTCTAAATTGTGATCTAATAAAGGGTCTGATGGTATTGAATTTTCTACAGTTTGATAAAAAGGACCCAAACTGTTTACACCTATTGGTTTTACTTTTACTGTTTCGCTTCCAAGTTCTTTATAAAGCCAAAAATTTAAATTACCGTTTGTAAATGTTGCATTAGTAAGTATATTGATATTTGTTACACTACCAGTTCTTATTGTATCAGAAAGAATTATATTAGGAGCATTTAAAGGAGATCTTCTCATAACAGTTATATGATGAAATTTAGGAAAAGACCTATTATAACCTTTCACAATATAAAAAGTTCTTTGAGAAAAAATAGCTAATTTAGTTTTTAAAATTATTTTAACTTTTACTCCAGCATTTATTGAAACAGGAGCTGTTATAACTCCACTGTTAAAATCATAAGTTTTATTTGATTCAACTCCATCAAGAAGCAAAGTAAAATCTGAAGCCGTAGGTGGTTTTTCTGAAAATCTACCACCTAGAGCATTGCCAAATATAGTTCCATCATTTATATTAAAACTAGTTCCAGTAATTTGAGTAGTACCTCTAATCTCTGTTACTAAACCTAATTTCATTTGATCAATGTCAATTTTTTTAGGCTCACCAGTGTTGTCAGTCCAAAATAAAATACCATTTAAAATATTTATACCAGTAATCAACATATCAGATGTAAATCTTAGTATAGAGTTTGTTGTGTTTTTTTGAGTGTCTACTAATACTGGATTTATATCACTTGAGTTTAAATCAAACTCAACTATAGCATCTATAACGTCCCCATTAATAAACCATATAATTCTTTGTTTTTCATTATCAATTATAGAGCCAATGCATTTTGCACCAACTATACCAGTTGAATCCATTGACAAGTTACCCATTGAATTTTGTATAGAGCCAACGTTTGAACTATCTGAAGAAGTAACTTCAACATTCATAGCATCTCTATATTCTTTGTTTGGCAATAATCTTTCGTCAAGATCTTTGTTCATCTTACCACCCGTGAAAATATTAGTAATCTTTGGCATATACTAGTGTTTTATTTGTTTAGATTTACCTCTAAGTATTTGTGTTATTTCTTCTGTTTTAATATTTGATAATCTAAGCTTGGCTGTTCTTATAGTTGCAAATTTTTCTTTTTTAAATCTTCTTACTATATACTCTTGAATATTTGAACTTGTTGAAAGTATTGCGTATGCTATACACTTGTACATCGCTTCTTCAGCAAACTTAGGAACTATCATTTCAGCATCAGTGCCAAGACTGTCGCTAATATAATGTAGTATTACGGTTTTAGAGTTCATTGAAGATCCAAAATGAATTTTACCTGTTAAATGATCTATATAAAAAGAACCATTAGCTTGAGAGTATTGAGGGTCTAAACCATAGAGTTGACCAAAACCACTAGCGTTAGTGTTATTTGATTCATTGTTGTAATCATTTATAACACCTTGAGGGTTTGATGATTGAGATTTATAGTTCTGCCAAGTAGTGGAATCATTTGTTGTTGTTAAATTAGTTCCTGTAAACTGATAAACACCAAATTCATTTTGAGTGATTTTTAAAGGGTTTGAGGTTTTTGCAGCCGGATACAACACGTGCTCGATACCAGAGGAATCAGACCAAGTTACTTTTACATAGTTAACATAGTCTTGTGGTAAAACCATAGTGAGTGATGGTGGTATAACTATTTCTTGAGACTTTGAACACTTAAGAGTATCATAACTTAATTCTTGCAATGCTCTTTGGGCATGAAAAAAAACCTCTGTTTTTTTAACTTTTTTTATAATTTTTCCTTCACCTACATATGCTATTATAAATTGATTAACAACCTCCTCTAAAGAAGTAAATTGATAATCACCAAAAATAGCTGGTGAATTTGTGTCATAATACTGCTTTTGAGTTTGATTTAGTAATCCCATTTATTTATTGTTTTTCTTGTTGAATATCTTTTATTTCTTCTTGAGAAGCTACCTGGTAAAGATCCATTGCTTCTATAGAAATACCAACTAATTGAAGTATTTTAAAAACTAAATCAGCTTCTTCTGAAGCGTGTAAAGAGAAATCTACCGAAGTTGATGAGTTGTACATGGCAACGCCATTTATCTCTGTGTAATTCCAGTTAACAGATGTTGGTTTAGTTATAAAATCACAAGTAACGTTTGTTATTGAATAAGCAGGAATAGTTGCAGATGGATGCATTTTTAACACACCAAGACCAGCTGCTGTAGTTGTTCTAACATAAACTGGATTTGCATCAGTTGGCTTTAGTAAAGATGTTCTAAATAGTCTTTGTAGTTCTGGTTCTTGTACTTCTGAAACTTCTATTTTATATGAGTCTGGATTGTTTGTTTTGAAAACAGCACCTAGTCTATATACGTTAGCAGGTAGTGTTAATTCGTTAGTGTTGGCTATACTTGCCATTGGTTGGTTGAACTTTTTAAAAGGCAATAATTTTTCTTCTAGTATACTTAACATGTCAGAATATTCATTGTCACTACCTGGCGCTCTACTAAATTGATTTATATCGTAGAAATATTGTTCAAATATATCCATTTGAGCTTGATTAGCATATAAGTTAAACTCTTGAGGGGTAACGTAGCCTCTCTGCTCTTTATTAGCCACGTTTAAAATTGTTTGATAAACTGTATCTATACTTATTGCCATAATTTATTTTGT
>TARA_R110001592_G_scaffold990_5_pt1 | contig 10782 bp, 7 predicted proteins | sample TARA_R110001592 | Tara Oceans TARA_R110001592 (sample SAMEA4398387) | marine metagenome | biome: Polar Biome; feature: [SRF] surface water layer (ENVO:00010504); material: water (ENVO:00002006), including particulate matter (ENVO:01000060) such as... | depth 5 m | reverse complement strand
CCAACCAGGCTTAGCCATAGCAGGTTGAACATGATGATAACGACGACCGCCGCCGCAACAGCCAAATGGCGCCAAGCCATCATGCGCTGGCGCCAGCGGCAAATCAGAAAAAAGCTAACGCCCATGACGCTGCTAGTCAGCAGTAGCAGCAAGACATAATCCCAGAATGGAAATGGCCACAGCGATGGTGATTGCGCGAGTAGTAAAAATAGGGAGATGAGCACGCAAATGACGGCGACGCGCAGAGTGAACGTGCGTGAGCAAAAGTCCGGCAACCAGAACTCATTATTGTCGAGCAGATGCTCTTGCGCCGCTTGTTGTTTTTTTAAGATAGGCATGGCTTCAGTGTGCCCGAGGCTGGCCCGCGTTCACAAGCGGCGCAGGGGCTAGGTGATGTATACTTAGCGACTTATTTTTAACCGCACTGCTTTTATTTTAAGCAGGCCCGCCGAAAACATAATGCGCCCATCGCGCCCAAAGGTTTGTTCATGAGCACCCCATCATCATCCATGTGGGGTGGCCGCTTCGCTGAGGCCACCGATCAATTCGTCGCCGAGTTCACTGCTTCGGTGCAGTTCGACAAGCGCATGTATCGCCAAGATATTCGTGGCTCGATCGCCCACGCCACCATGCTCGCTGAAGTTGGCGTCTTAAACGCTGCCGATCGCGACCTTATTGTCGATGGTTTAAAGGCTATTGAAGATGAAATTAGCCGTGGCGAATTCGTCTGGCGCGTTGAGCTTGAAGATGTGCACATGAACATCGAAAGCCGCCTTACCGATCGCATCGGCATCGCAGGCAAACGCTTGCACACTGGCCGTAGCCGTAACGACCAAGTCGCCACCGACATCCGCTTATATTTGCGCGATGAAATTGATGCTATTCGCGGCGAATTAAAGCGCCTGATGACCGGCTTAATCGATCTCGCTGAGCGCGAAGCCGACACTATCATGCCCGGCTTCACGCATTTGCAAACCGCTCAGCCAGTGACGTTTGGCCATCATTTATTGGCGTGGTTTGAAAACCTTAAGCGCGATGACGAGCGCCTAATCGACCTGCGCGTGCGAGTGAATCGCCTGCCTTTGGGCTCAGCAGCATTAGCCGGCACGACCTATCCCATCGATCGCCGCATCACAGCCAAGCTTTTGGGCTTCGATGGTATTTGCGAAAACTCGCTCGATGCCGTTTCCGATCGCGATTTTGCTATCGAGTTTTGCTCGGCCAGCGCCTTGATCATGATGCACCTCTCACGCTTTAGCGAAGAGTTGGTGCTGTGGGCATCGGCGCAGTTCAATTTTGTCGACCTGCCTGATCGCTTCTGCACCGGCTCGAGCATCATGCCGCAAAAGAAAAACCCCGATGTGCCTGAGTTAGTTCGTGGCAAAAGTGGCCGCGTCTTTGGCCATCTCATGGCGCTCTTAACGCTGATGAAAGGCCAGCCTCTGGCTTACAACAAAGACAACCAAGAAGACAAAGAACCGCTATTTGATACCGCCGATACCGTCATGGGCTCATTGCGCGCCTTTGCCGACATGGTGCCAGCGCTGGTGCCGCGCCGTGAAATCATGCGTGAAGCTGCGCGCCGCGGCTTTGCTACCGCTACCGACCTTGCCGACTACCTAGTTAAGCGCGGCTTAGCCTTCCGCGATGCGCACGAAGTGGTTGGTAAAGCCGTTGGTTATGGCGTGTCTAGCGGCAAAGATTTAGCCGAGATGAGCTTAGCTGAGCTGCAAGAGTTTTCTAGCGACATCAGCGATGACGTTTTTGAAGTGCTTACGCTTGAAGGCTCGGTCAATGCCCGCGATCACATCGGCGGTACCGCGCCAAAACAAGTACGCGCCGCCGTTTTACGTGCCCGCGACCGTATCGCTTAACGCCCCCAATTTATTAAGGATTTATTGATGAAAAAATTACTAATCGTTGCTGCTACCTGCTTAAGCCTTGCTGCCTGCGTCACCATGGGCGGTGGCAACGCTGGCGCTAACAATGGCGCGTCTGCGAGCCAAACTCAGTCATTCATCCAAGCTTTGGAAGCTAAGCGCGGTACCGCTCTTGGCGTAGCCGAAAAAGTACAACTGCAAGGCTTGGTTGGCGCTACTAAGACTGGCCTAAATGGCGTGCAAAACAGCTTTCTTAACAACGTTGGCTCGCGCGTCGGTCTAAACGGCCCAGTGCTCGCCGCCTTGTTTCCTTCCATTGGCACGCCGGTAAGCGAAAACGCTGCTGTGGCCAAGGTCGAGCAAGCGCTTGGCTCACGCCTTAGCCAAGCCGACGCCAGCGCTGTTAAAGCAGCTACTGCGCTGCGTAACAACACCGGCGAAAGTCTGAAAACCAGCCTGTCCAACCGCGTCGGCGGCCTAGTCGGTCTCGATGGCGCAATGGTCGAAGCCCTGTTGCCGTTGCTGGGCTTCTAAAACTGTTTGAATCCGGCGGGCCATTATGTCCGCCAGCTAATCTGCACGTTTCCCGTGCTGGAGTGATGTGATGAGCTTGTTACCCCCGGTCGCAAAAACGCCGCTTTTCGGCCACGGCCGTTATTGGGCCGAATGTTTTGGTGACGCGCCATTTTTACCAATGTCGCGCGCCGAGATGGACCAACTTGGCTGGGACTCTTGCGACATCATCATCATTACCGGCGATGCCTATATTGACCACCCAAGCTTCGGCATGGCCATCATCGGTCGCCTGCTCGAAGCCCAGGGCTTTCGCGTCGGCATCATCGCGCAGCCTGAATGGCAGTCTGCTGACCCATTCAAAGTGCTGGGCAAACCCAACCTATTTTTCGGCATCGCCGCCGGCAATATGGACTCGATGATCAACCGCTACACGGCCGATCGCAAAATCCGCTCCGACGATGCTTATTCGCCCAATGACGAAGGCGGTCGCCGCCCAGATCGCGCCAGCCTCGTCTATGCCCAACGCGCTCGCGAAGCCTATCCCGATGTGCCGCAAGTACTCGGCGGCATCGAAGCCTCACTACGGCGCATCGCACATTACGATTACTGGCAAGATAAAGTCCGCCGCTCGATTTTGCTCGATGCTAAGTCTGATATTTTGCTTTACGGCAATGCTGAGCGCGCCATCGTCGAGATTGCTCACCGCTTAAGTCGTGGCGAATCCATTCGTAATATCACCGATGTACGCGGCACTTCGTTTTTACGTCGCGACACGCCTAAAGGCATGTTTGTCCTTGACTCCACACGAGTCGATGCACCTGGCCGCGTCGACCGTATTCTCAACCCCTATGTGAACACCGCCGACTTAGCCGCCTGCGATATCGAGAAACAAAAGAGCGCAGCAACTTATGCCGGCAGCGCATTTTCCAGCGAGCTGAGCAATGCCGCCAGCGATCGTGGCTTCGGCACTTTCAGCAGCAATAGCATGCCCGGCGCCAATGACATCGGCGCACCAATCGAGGTTACACCAGGCGCTTGGGGCGATCTCACCGCATTGCCCGATGACACCACTGTGGTCGACCTATTGCCCGCCGGTAGCGTGAGCAAGCGCAGCAAATTGCCTGCGCGTGATGACACGGTGATTCGCCTGCCGTCGTATGAGAAAGTCAAAGCCGACCCCGTGCTCTACGCTCACGCCAACCGCGTATTGCACTTAGAAACCAACCCCGGCAACGCTCGCGCGCTAGTTCAGCGCCACGGTGAAAATGACGTCTGGCTCAACCCACCGCCAATTCCGTTGACCACCGAAGAGATGGATTACGTCTTCGACCTGCCTTATGCCCGCGTACCACATCCATCCTATGAGGGCGCACGCATTCCGGCCTACGAGATGATTCGCTTCTCGGTCAACATCATGCGCGGCTGCTTTGGCGGCTGCACTTTCTGCTCTATCACTGAGCATGAAGGCCGCATTATTCAAAGCCGCTCGGAAGACTCGATCATTCGTGAAGTGGAAAAAATGCGCGATGTGCCGGGCTTCACCGGCATCGTCTCTGATCTTGGCGGCCCGACTGCCAATATGTATCGCCTAGCCTGCAAAAGCCCCGTGATCGAGGCCGCCTGCCGCAAGCCATCGTGCGTTTATCCCGGCATTTGCGAAAACCTCAATACTGATCATGACCCGCTGATCAAGCTCTACCGCCGTGCTCGTGAGCTCAAGGGCGTGAAAAAGGTCTTGATTAGCTCAGGCCTACGCTACGACCTCGCTGTGCAATCGCCCGAATATGTGCGCGAGCTGGTCACACACCATGTTGGCGGCTACCTGAAAATTGCCCCAGAGCACACGCAGGAAGGGCCTTTATCGAAAATGATGAAGCCCGGCATTGGCAGCTATGATCGCTTCAAGCAGCTCTTCGATAAGTTTTCAAAAGAAGCGGGCAAAGAACAATTTCTCATTCCTTACTTCATCGCAGCCCACCCCGGCACCACCGATGAAGACATGCTGGACTTGGCTATTTGGCTAAAGAAAAATGGCTTCCGCGCCGACCAAGTACAGGCGTTCTATCCATCGCCCATGGCCACAGCCACAGCGATGTATCACAGCGGCAAAAACCCGCTGCGTAAAGTCACGCGTGATTCGGAAGAAGTAGAAATTGTGAAAGGTGATAAACGTCGTCGCCTGCACAAAGCCTTTTTGCGCTACCACGATGCCAATAACTGGCCATTGCTGCGTGAAGCATTGAGAGCGATGGGTCGTGCCGATCTAATTGGCAACGGTAAGCAGCATTTGATTCCAACATGGCAACCAGCGACCGATGGCCAGTACGCGAGTCCGCGCAAGAAAAACACCAGCACGATAGAAGGCGTGTCGGTGAAGGTGCAGCCACAGAAGTCGCGTGCGTCACAGCGTACGCCGCAGAAGGGGCAAATACAGACGCAGCACACGGGCTTACCACCACGTGATGATGGCAGTCGTGCACCGAGGCGTCCGCGCTAACACGCCCTACAGTTACTCGGCACCTAGCTCTCGCTCTAGCGAGCAAGCAGTGTCGACGTAACCTGCGACAGGAATTAGTTCGCTAAGCTTTCGCGCTGGTCCGCCAGCGCTTTCGCTATTTGGCGAAATACTTTCGGGCTAAGCACCATGCCTATATGTGAGCAATTTGCCTCCATATGACGCGCATGCGGCGTGACACGGTCGATAGTCGCCGGCCAGCTCACGATGCCATCAACACGGCTGAAGATAAGCGTCATCGGGCATTGAATCGGGACACTGTCTCGCGCGGCAATATCGCGCTCGATCGCATCAAGATCAAAACCCATCTTCACGTACTGCTTTGCCGTTAGCGTGTACTTCGGGCCGCCAACAACTGGCGAGCCTAGCGTGACCACACCGGCAATTTCAGCCGGCAAATCACGGGCTAATTCGCGCGCAATATAACCACCTAAAGACCAACCAATGAGGCTGATGGGCTGGCCTAGCTCAGCCGACCATTCGCGAATACGCGCTTTCAGTGGCGGCACCAGCTTATGCACTGCACCATGGTTTTTGCCTTGGCCCCATTGCCGCACCACATAGCCCAATGCCTCAAGGCGCTTGGCCAACATTTGCATCGCCCGCTCGCTGGCCCCATAGCCTGGTAGCAGCATCACGGGATGAGCCTTGCCATGCTCATCGCCACGCGGCAGATTATTATGCAAGTGACGCTTAAGGCGTAGGCCGTCGAGCAGCTCTATACCCACACGCGCCTCAGCTAAGACCTCGTACCAACTCGGTGTCTTGCTCGGCAGTTCAGTGGGCAGGCTGCTCAAATAGCGCATGCGAAATGGCCTATTTACGCTTCATCATGTCGAAGAATTCATCATTGGTTTTCACGTCTTTAAGCTTATCGAGCAAGAACTCGATTGCGGCTATCTCATCCATTGGATGCAGTAGCTTGCGCAAAATCCAAACTTTCTTCAGTTCATCATCGCCAATCAAGCGCTCTTCGCGACGCGTGCCTGATTTCTTGATGTTGATGGCCGGGAACACGCGCTTCTCAGCGATGCGACGGTCAAGGTTAACTTCATGGTTGCCGGTACCTTTGAACTCTTCAAAGATGACCTCATCCATTTTCGAGCCAGTGTCGATCAATGCCGTAGCAATAATCGTCAGCGAGCCACCTTCTTCGATATTACGTGCGGCACCGAAGAAGCGCTTTGGACGCTCCAAAGCATGCGCATCAATACCACCGGAAAGCACCTTGCCTGAGCTAGGAATTACCGTGTTATAGGCACGAGCCAAACGCGTGATGGAGTCGAGCAAAATGATCACATCTTTTTTATGCTCAACCAAACGCTTGGCCTTCTCGATGACCATCTCGGCCACTTGTACGTGACGCACTGGTGGCTCATCGAAGGTCGAGGCAACTACTTCACCGCGCACGGTGCGTTGCATCTCAGTGACTTCCTCTGGACGCTCATCGATCAGCAGCACAATAAGTGTCGCTTCAGGATTATTACGCGCAATGGATTGAGCCAAGGTTTGCAGCAACATGGTTTTACCGGCTTTCGGCGGCGCCACAATTAGTGAGCGCTGGCCTTTACCGTAAGGCGCTACCAAATCGATAGTACGTGCCGTTAAGTCTTCGGTAGAACCATTACCCAGCTCCATAACGAGGCGCTGAGTTGGGAAAAGTGGCGTTAAGTTTTCAAACAAAATTTTATTACGCGCGTTTTCAGGCGCGTCTAAATTAATTTGATTAACTTTCAATAACGCGAAATAACGCTCCGACTCTTTCGGCGGACGAATAGTCCCGGAAATGGTGTCGCCAGTGCGTAAGTTAAAGCGGCGTATTTGTGACGGGCTGACATAAATGTCATCCGGCCCGGCTAAATATGAGCCTTCCGCTGAGCGTAAAAATCCGAAGCCATCGGAAAGGATTTCCAAAACGCCATCGCCAAAGATTTCTTCGCCGTTTTTAGCGTGCGTTTTTAGAATGGCGAAAATGATGTCTTGTTTACGGTTGCGAGCCATGCCTTCTAAGCCCATGGATTCCGCAATTTTGATGAGTTCGCCTATCGGCATTTTCTTGAGTTCGGTGAGATTCATACCGTGCTGTCAATTGGAGGGTGGGAATACCCTAGTTACTCTAATGGCCAATGCTAGGCTGAGGTCGTTCAGCAGGAAGTAACTGCGCAGCGCAACGGGAGTTGGCTGGAGGTCATGGGGAACGGGTTAAGAGTAATCTAGGCTGTAACGAGGCGACGGTGCGGAGTGCAACCATCGCCGATAAAACTTATATAGAGGAGTCGATAAACGCTGTCAACTGCGATTTTGATAACGCGCCGACTTTTGTCGAAGCGATTTCGCCATTTTTGAACAACGTTAAGGTAGGAATACCACGCACGCCGAACTTGGCAGCAGTTGCTGCGTTTTCGTCAACGTTGACTTTGACGATCTTCACGCGGCCTTGGTATTCGCTGGCTAATTCATCTAGCACTGGGGCAATCATTTTGCATGGACCGCACCATGGCGCCCAATAATCAACCAAAACTGGCACATCGGATTGTAATACATCGGCGGCAAAATTGGCGTCGCTGGTGTTGACGATCAGCTCACTGCTCATCATGGCACTCCGTCAGAAAGTAGGGATTAATCACTCATCGATAGTAACACACGGACGAGAAAGTCATGCAAGCGACTCGTGCTGCGTTACAATTACGAATTCTGCTTATACATTTGATAAGCCACAAGGAGTACGCCAATGCTGCGTAGCAAGCCTTTAAATGATGGCTTATTGGCCGCTGTCGACATGGGCTCAAACAGCTTTCACTTGGCCGTTGCACGCTTAGATCATGGCGTCATTCGTCTCACTGAAAGCCTGTCTGAAAAAGTTCAATTGGCCGCGGGCCTTGATGAAAATCAAATGCTTAGCGACGAGTCAATTGAGCGTGCTCTAGCCTGTTTGTCACGCTTTAGTCAGCACCTAGCGGGTGTCGAGCCTGACCATTTACGCATAGTTGGAACCAACGCCTTACGCGTCGCGCGCAATGCACGACGCTTTACTTTAGCTGCGCAAGAAGTACTGAAACGACCCATTGAAATTATCGCTGGTCGCGAAGAGGCGCGATTAATTTATATCGGCGCATCGCAAACCATGGCTGGTCAGGGCAAGCGTTTAATCATCGATATTGGCGGCGGATCAACCGAACTAATTATCGGCGAGCGCCACGAACCGTTGCTCACTGAATCTTTACATATGGGCTGCGTAAGCTATAGCCAACGCTTTTTTGGCGATGGCCGCATCAGCCCAGAAGCACTCAATCGTGCCACTACCAGCGCTCGTCAAGAATTAGCCTCTATTGCGCGCAATTATCGCGAACTCGGCTGGGATGTCGCAGCTGGCTCATCAGGCACAATGAAAGCAATGCGCAACGTAATTTGCAGTCTCGGCTGGGGAACGCCGGAAGGGCATATTCCAGCCGATGCTATTCCAAAGTTACGCGAACTAATACTTAGCGTCGATGACATTAGCAAGCTAGAGCTGCCAGGCCTCAAGGAAGATCGCCGCCTACTGATTCCGGCAGGCTTTGCGATTGTGAGCGCAGTTTTCGCATCCTTGCATATTGAAACACTGACCTTTGTCGACGGCGCACTGCGTGAAGGCGTGCTCTATGACATGCTGGGGCGATATGGGGAAGGTGATGTGCGAGACCGTAGTATTGATTCATTGCAGCAGCGTTATGGCATAGACCGCGACTTCAGCATGCGCGTTTGTGACACGGCAACTGAGCTATTTAATCAACTGCAGTCGCCGCTCCAATTTGATGAGGATCACCTTGGTACATTACTAAGAGCTGCCCAACTGCACGAAATTGGCAAGGCCATCTCGCATACTGGCTTTCACAAGCACGGCGCATACCTGTTACTGCACTCTGACCTTGCCGGGTTTTCCAACCCAGAGCAGGAAGTTTTATCGCTAATGGTCGGCTCTCACCGACGCCGCTTGCGCAATGAAAATATGGAATCTTTGCGTAGCGCCGGTGGCGAGAAACTACTCCAACTCACCTTGATATTGCGTCTGGCAGTATTGCTTAATCACAGCCGTAGTCGTGATGATATCGCCGTCCCTCGACTTCGCTCCGATGGTGAGCACTACCGCATAGACTTCGAGAAAGGCTGGTTAAAAGCGCACCCATTAACGCTAGCCGACTTAGAGCAAGAGTGCAGCTACTTTAATAGCGCCAGCCTAAAGCTCTCAGTGCACTAACTGAATTTTTCTAAGAGCTTTTGCTGTGCGCTACAGGGGCTATCATCGCCCGGCGTAGCGCGCACCCAACTGCCATCAGGCTGCATATCCCAGGCCTGCGTATTATCGTTAAGGTAGAGCATCAAGCCGTCATCAATAATGCGTTTGCGATGTACGGGGTCGAGGATAGGAAAACAGGTTTCAACTCGCTGATACAGGTTGCGATCCATCCAGTCTGCGCTGGAGCAAAACACTAAAGCTTCACCGCCGTTTTCAAAATAAAACACGCGAGTATGCTCAAGAAAGCGACCGACAATAGAGCGTACCGTAATGTTATCGGTGACACCCGCAACACCAGGTCGTAAGCAGCACACTGAGCGAATAATTAGATCGACTTGCACGCCTGCTTGTGAGGCGCGCATCAGTGCCTGCATGAGCACCTTTTCCGTCAACGCATTCACTTTAATGATAATACGCGCTGGCAAGCCCGCCTGTTTGTTACTGATCTCTTGCTCGATCATGCTGAGCAACTTGGGGTGCAATGTGAATGGTGCGTGCAACAGCTGCTTTAAACGCAGTACTTTGCCCATACCGGTAAGCTCTTGGAAGATTTTATGAATATCTTCGCAAACCTCAGGGTTCGCCGTGAGCAAGCCATAGTCGGTATAGAGACGCGCATTGCCTGCGTGATAGTTACCAGTCCCTAAGTGGCCATAGCGCATAAGCTTACGGCCTTCACGACGCACAATTAAGATCATTTTCGCATGGGTTTTATAGCCCACGATGCCATAAACCACGATCGCACCGGCTTGTTGCAGCTTATTTGCAACTTCAATATTTGATGCTTCATCGAAGCGTGCGCGCAGCTCGATAACGGCTGTCACTTCCTTGCCATTACGTGCGGCATCAGCCAGTACGTTTACAATTTCAGACTCAGGGCCCGAGCGATACAAGGTTTGCTTAATCGCAAGCACGGACGGGTCTCGAGCAGCCTGACGCAGCATATCGACCACCGGAGCAAAGGACTCAAACGGGTGGTGCAAAAGAATATCGCCTTGTGCGAGAGCCTCGAAAATACTTTCCGACTTTTGTAGCACCTCAGGAGTGCGAGGCCTAAAGGGCTTAAAACGCAAACGCGGCCGATCAAAGTCTGAAAGCAGCCGCGATAAATTCACTGGCCCGTTTACTTGATACAAGGCTTCATTACTCAAGCCAAACTGTCTCAGTAAATAGTCAATAATGTGCCGAGGACAATTATCCGCCACCTCAAGACGCACGGCCGCGCCATAACGCCGCGAAAGTAACTCACCTTGCAGTGCAGAGGCTAAATCTTCCGCATCTTCATCAACCGTCATATCGGCATTCCGCGTAACACGGAATTGAAAACAGCCATTCGCCGTCATGCCTGGAAACAGCTCTGAAACATGTTCGTGAATAATCGATGACAACATCACATGCTGATCACCACCATCAACAATGTCGTCTGGCAGACGCACGACTCGCGGCAATGAACGCGGGGCAGGCACCACAGCCAATGACATTTGGCGGCCAAAGGCATCTTTGCCATCGAGTGACACAATAAAGTTCAGCGATTTATTAACCAAGCGCGGGAATGGATGTGAAGGGTCAAGCCCGATAGGCGTAAGCACTGGCAG
>TARA_R110001592_G_scaffold346138_1_pt1 | contig 10782 bp, 13 predicted proteins | sample TARA_R110001592 | Tara Oceans TARA_R110001592 (sample SAMEA4398387) | marine metagenome | biome: Polar Biome; feature: [SRF] surface water layer (ENVO:00010504); material: water (ENVO:00002006), including particulate matter (ENVO:01000060) such as... | depth 5 m | reverse complement strand
GAAAGATGCGCTGAACATTACTATGGCGTGGAGGTGACGGCGTGAAATTAATTTGGCTTGATGTTAAGGAGGATATTTGGAAACAATTATTATACAAAAGAGTAAGTAGGTATTTGTATGAATGTTTAAAGTGCAATGAGTACTTAGATGCAGATTATAATGGTGGGCAACTTGAAATAGCGATGTGTAGTTGCATTTCATGGGAAGATTATGATAATGCTCTCTTTTGGTAGTGGAGGTAAAAGAATGAACGATTCAATAAACAAGATAGCGATAGATGCAATAACAATCATACAACATTTAGGTCAAGATGAATTGGCTTCTATGTTGTTAGATAGATACGAGAAGGTGATAAAATGAATGATAAAGAAATAGAAACTGTGACCCCCGAAGATGCGGAGGGTGACATGAGAGATTATGAAATAGTATTAGATGGAAAGTTCCATACTGTAGTAATGGAAATACCCATTTGGGATAACGAGATTAACTGCCCGACTTGTAATAAAATTAACAGTAAAAATAAAATGTATTTACTAAGCAACGGGCAGTACCTTTACAAAGGGGTATGTTGTGGTATGTTTGGACTGTGTGAGGTCAATGGTGAGGACAATGGAATGGCAACCGACAACTGAAATGATAACTTGGGGAAAAGAACACTTGGGTGCAATACCTGTAGATGGGGTATGGTCACCGGATGGGAGTGGTGTACAATACAGAAAGACAGGAGAGAATACTTTTGCTCTTATGTTTATGTACAACCATCCCGAATGTGAAGTACACCACGAAAGGTATCGTGAGATAATGGGTGCTTGTGGATATGAAGTGCTTGAGGGTGACGGGGTACAGAAGATTACTCCACCACTTGACCCTATGGCGAGGATGCAACAAGAGTTTGAAATGAAGCAAGAGCAAGCGAGAGGATGGTTATGTCCTTCTTGTGAGTTCCCACTTGCTAACTGTGAACTTGATGAAAGAGAAGATGAGTTCATTGAAGTCATTGACGCTGAACTTACAGATGGAGATAGTGCCGAAGTAGAACTATGGAGTTGTACTATCAAATGCGGAAGCGAAGGTTGTAATGATGAGATTAAAATGAATCCCGATGACTACCATTTACTTGCAGGTGATGAATACTTCATGCGTTGGCGAGTTGATGATAGTCACCAATTCATGGCTCTAACAAGAGCGCAGATGAAAGACATGCAAGACGCAGGTATACTCAATGGAGAAGTTTTAGGAAGTAATCTTAATGGTAAGAAAGTACCTCCGTGGCTATGGGGTTCATACGCCATAAAGAGAACTATTACTAAGAGTGAAGAAGATGAGTAACTTTGAAAGGAACTTTTGGGAAGATGATTCAAAAGTAAGGAAGTGGGCTTCCGGTAAAGGTAAGGTTCGCCTTGCTTGGGTTAAATGGGGAGGCCGTCATTGGATTGACCTAAGAATACTTAGGCGTGAAGAAGACGGATATATACATTCTAAAGAAGGAGTTAGACTTACACCGGAACAATTACGCACTATGCTACCTATACTAAATGAAATGTTAGGTGACATAGATGATGCTATTGAGAAAGCGGAACGGGAAAATGATATATAAACTGTTATAGATAAGTGGGTTGATAACATGGAGAGGAAATACGAATTTTATAATGGGTACATTATAGAATCTCATAAGCCTAAAGAGTTAATATGGAAGTTTATACTTTCATTATATCCTAATGAAGAAGATAATTTAAATCAATTAAGAAAGGAAGTTATAGATATGCTCCCCCCTACTAATATCTATATGATTCCAAGTCCTTTCCATGTAGTCGTAGGGGAGAAGGATGATGCTTCAAATTTATCACATTAAATGGTATCACCCTAACAGGGTTTGGATATTCAATGACGGTGCATTGAAAGATGAACCGTTATATTTTGGATTCGATAGAATCATTACATCATTGTTAGAAAAGCAAGGTGCAGTAAAATACAGACGAGCATTACATAATGGTTGTATGTTAATCCTAAGTGATTCTAAGAAACCTAATACTTTCAAATTTAATTTAATATCACAAGAAGGAATGGGTGGTAAGTATTCTAATGATGATTTAGGTATGGGGTGGATAGACTGTGAATATCTCATAGGGTGTTTAAATGAACTTTACATTGGATTGGAGGTTGAGTAATGAAAATTCAAAGAGCAGTAGTTCTAATATCTAAGATGCCTAAACTGTTATTAGATGATATTACTAAAGAAGAAGCGTATGAATTATGGGAGTTTCTTGATGAAGAGTATAAACTTCCCATAACAAAAACAAGACTGAAAATAAATCTTGCTAAAGAATGCGGGGTATTCATAGAACAATTAGATGCAGTAGCCAACGGTGCTTCACTTGCAGAAATATTAGTAATGGAGTCTTCGGACTCGACGGGAAATAAATTAACACTGAAAGAAGTTAAGAGTTTATTCTCTTCTGTTGCTGGTGAAGAGGATTGGGTAATACCATTCTGTCATAAGATGAACATTACAGAAGCGGAGTTTGTATGGCGGTGGGCGTTGAGTGAGCGTTGGCGTTCTATTAAGAATAGAATGAGAAGATGGGCTAAACAACATTCTAATATTCACGATGATGTTGTAGATACCTATACTATGTTAGATGTTATATTCGGATTGGCTACTAAGGAGCAGGTATCAAATCCTGTAAGCACTTTCAAACGATTAAGAAAGTGGGAGGGTATTTCTATACCCGATAATTTTTGGTTCATTACTGATTGTGGTAATTTACTATTCATAGAAGATGGGATAGCGAGAAATAGAAATGGTGAAATCAATCGTGAGTACACTCCACAAGTAGGAAGTGCGGAAGACTGTTGGTGTTGGATAGATGCTTTAGGTACTACAAGACTCCACACTGTTAATCAAAAATTATCCTTTTCATCTTACAAAGAACCTTTAGGTATATCTTGGCGGGAAGCCAATAAAATTCTGTATGATTATCCTAAAGGTGGGTATCTAATACTCCATGAAGGTGAATACTACCTATACACAAAAGGTACACCTACCCTTTATGTTCAAGCATTATCTGTAAGAATGATTAAGACAATGGGGTATGAATTTATTATAGGTGTGAAAGATGGTTTAACTGATGTAATAGATGTATCAAAAATGAGAATACTAAACCTCCCATTTGAATTAGAAAACATACTAAAGAAACATAAAATACCTATTCAAAATTCTCATAGTAGTCACGACATACCATTCTTAGTTATTCAAGTAGCCTATTCATGGAGAGCAGAAGATGGGTGGGGATGGAAATACATGTCTACCCATGAAGACTCATCTATACACGATGTAGATGATTACACAACATACATATCTTTGGTAGGTGTAGATAATGAGTGAACATTTGAAGAGTATAGGCTTAGGTATTATACTTTCTAAGATGCGCTTCTCGGTATCTGTATCTAAAGTACACTATGGTTATGGGTTTAGAGTAGAGAAGTATATACAGATAGATGTACAAGATTCTCGTATTAAGGCGATTATACAATTATTCTGTGATGAGAATAAATTAACACTAAAGTATCGTGTAAAGAAAGAAACAGACATACAGGCATGGATGGATTCTATTGAAGCGTATGAATATTTTATAGATGATGATGTAGGTTATCAGCGTATGAAATGGATATTGGATAACCCAATGCCGAGAGCAAACAAAAATAAATCATTAGATGAATTTTATGATTGGGTCAAAAAATGGGATGACTACAACTTGATTTTGAGAAATGATATATAAACTGTTATAGAAATGGAAATTGATGAAGATGAATTGGAATGAAAAATTACGACCTACGACTCCGGTGGAGATTGTAGGTAATAATGTCTTCGTCAAAGACTTCCAAGAATGGGAGAGAACGGGTGAGTACCCATCAGCCTTGTTGTTTGTAGGACCACCGGGTACAGGTAAGACAAGTGCGGCGAATGCACTTGTACATACTATGCTTGACAAGTGGAACAATGAGATGAATGTTCTATGGTCTAATGCGAGTGATGACAGGGGGATAGCACATATCCGTGAGGAAATTAAACAGTTCTCACGATTAAGTGGTATTGGGGTAACTCGCAAGATTGTAGTATTAGATGAGGCTGATGGACTCACCCACCAATCACAAGATGCTCTTAGGGGTATCATGGAAAAGTATGCTAAGAAAGTATTGTTTATTCTTACTGCTAACTATCCCGATAAAATCAAACCTGCTATTAAGAGTAGGTGTACAGAATATGTATTCAATCGTGTCACACCTAAAGAGGGTGCTAAACATTTAATGAGAGCCACAGAATTATGTGGTGCGCCTATTGAATGGGAACAATCATATGAAGATGTAATTACGAGTTGTGACGGTGACTTAAGAAAAGCCGTTAATCTATTAGAAAGTATACCAAAGAAGCCGAATGCCTTGAAGCATGTGTCGGTAGGTACTGATGAAGATGCTTGGTGGGATAATTTTATCGCATGTGAGTACAATGAACTAAGGTTAAGTCTACAAGACAACCTTGAGAAGTCGGGTGGCCGACTTCCATTTATGAATAAATTTCACCAATATGTTAGAGGGTTCTTCGACAAGGACTCGGAAACTGTATTTAGTGTACTGACCGTATGGGGAAGTATGATGAAACAAGTATACGAGTGGCCGGGAAGCGATAGTGCCTATGTTGATGTATTGGTGGCTAAACTAAAAAAAGAAATAAAAGGTGAATGAAATGAGTTGGAAAGAAGAAGATGAATATGAAAATATGGGCATGACAGATATGAATGCAGTTGAAGCAAAAGAAAGTGGTTGGCGTGTAGATGATAACAATGCCTTCCCTACAAATGTTGCTAAGAGAATGGTAGCATATGGTTCAAGAACAAAGAAAGACATGGATGAAGTTAAGCAGATGTTTGTTGATTATATCGAGAAAGAATATCAATGTAACGACTACACTAAGGAAGATGAAGAACTACTTATTGATTGGGCTGAACAATTGTTCATTGAGACAAGAAAAGAGAAAGCATCATCATCGGGAACATCTACTTGGGTAGGTAGTTTCTTAGGTGTTGCAGACAGAAAGAAAGATAGACTTACTAACATCGTAAAATCTAACTTGAAGTTGTTTAACAATGACCCTAACGAGGCAATAGGTAGTGGTCGTCTTGGTGTGTTTGAAAAAGATGGTGGCCTATGGTCGGTTCGTACTAAAGAAGGGCTAACCCCTCTTGATGAATCAGCAGACAATGAGCCTACTCACGCTATCAAAGCAGGTAATGAATTAGTTTGTTTACTTACTCGCAAAGGTATGCCTTCCCCTTCTACAAGAATGGGTAGATACGCATACTTCTTAGGTGGTGAAGAGGGCGACTTCGTAAAGAATGGTAGTGTATCTCTTTGGCAAGTAGACCTTACAGGTGAGAATGCAGACATGGAATTAGACATAGGTAGACCTTGTAAGATTCCTGTAGTGCCTCCAAAGGAAGGTACAACAAATGAGTTCTTTAAGACTGTACTTGGTACATACTCTAACTTTGAAATTAATTACACAGATGAGTTCATCGGTGAAGAATACAGACCACTACTACAACCTATTACTTATTGGACTGATGATGAAAACCATGATTTATTCGTACCAATAGATGAAGTTGAAGAAGCATTTGACAATCGCAAGACTAAGACTAGCATTGATGGTAGAAGCATCACATATGGTCCACTAATCATTACTAAGGGTACAATCAACAGACTCAATACCGAGCCTCGTGATAGCGATTATGACCCCGAAGGATTCAATTATTTCATGTCCTTTGGAAGTAATAACGGTGACATAGACTGTTGGATTCCCGGTGCAGTAGGTAAGATGACTAAACCGTTTACTGCCCATTGGGGAGAGGAAGCATTCGATTATGCTGAAAACTCTACAGTACTTGTCTTTGGTCGTTTAGGTATGAAAGACCGTGATGGTTTGATGAGTCCTAAGATTACAGTCATGGGTGTATATGGACACCCTCGTAGATGCCGAAAGAGAGCAAGCGGTGGAGATACAGGAGTTGGACAATTTGAGTGATGAAAAGGAGTGCGGGTGTTGGACTGATAGTGGAATACCGCCCGTTAAATGGACTTGTGAAGAGTGTACAAAAAAGGAGGAATAATTATGGCAGATGAACATATAGAAGTTAGCGGTGAAACAGATATACATAGAGATAGTATTCTTGCAGTACTACAAGGTCTTATGAATGGTATCTTAGAGTTAAAAGAAACTATAACCATAGAAGATGTAATATCTAATGCACTTGATACATTTAGCGATAGTCAAATAGACATTCTAAATGAGGCATTAGCCTCTAATAGATGGGATGGATTGTTTAGGTATTTAAGCGACCCTACCGTTTTGAATATGACAGAAGAAGAACAAAAGCAACTTATCGCTAATGAGATATTAAAAATTCAAGAAGAAGAATATTGGGTTATGACGCATGAAGAACTTGAAGAAGAACTTGCGAAAGATATACAACAATTTCTTGATGAACAGGAGGAAGAATAATGGCAGGTTTTGGACAGACAGTAAAAGCACAGAAGAAGATTGAAGAAGTTAAGGAAGAGGTAGTTAGTAAACCTACTAACAGTAAAGACCCTTATGCTTACTTGAGGCGAGAGGAAGAGTCAATGACTCATATCTTTAAGACTCATTTCTTTGTAGGTTGTTCGGGTCACGATGGTACGGCAAAGTCGGCCATCTTCTTAGATGCATTCGACAAAGATACTACTAAACCGGAAGGGGCGGTAACCCATGCTATTGATTTTGACAATGGTGTAGGTATGCTCAATTCGGCTATCTACGATAACCCTAATGTTAAGTCATGGAATCCGTGGCAGATGGGTGTTAGAGATAGAACGGCATATGACTATCCGGGTACGCATCAGCGTGTCATGGACATAATGAAGTATATCATTAGTGAAGTAGAGAACGGTGTACCTGTATGGGGTGTACTCGTAAGTGGACTTGACTCATGGCTTGAGATATGTACTAACAACATGCGTATCATTGACTTAGGATTGGCTAAGGATGGTATAGATGCAGCAGACAACAGGGGAGCAGGTGAAGCAAAGAAAGTAGAGCGACAGTCCGATTGGGCTATCCGTAATACTCGGTTTCACCAACTAACCAAACTAAGCCGTGACTTAGTTAGACTCGGAGTTCGTGTATTTTGGGAGACTCACCTACGCAATACTAACTTCTCATTCACTAAGGATGCCGAAACATCTTGGCAACCGGAGTGGGAGAAGAAATCTAACAACTACTTACCTACACTTATTCGTATGGATGCTACTAATGAATTTAATGATGAAGATGAATTAGTGTCTACTAAATATACTGCGACTTATACTAAGTGTAAAACTAATCCTTCTCTTGTCAATCAAACAAGAACAGTGATGATGACATTCACAAATGCAGAACCGAAATGGTACGGTCTACCCGACCTATATGACGGTACTTTATGATACTCTTTTGAGGTGGGTTTTGGTCGTGCTTGTAATTTGGTGTTGGGTTTTCTCAATGGTTCACCAACACTATTCCCACTTCAAATGTAAGGTGATACTATGACAAAAATAACAGTTAAAAGAAAAGAGTTCTTAGGTTTCCTAAGTTCATTCGGTAAAGGTATACCGGACTTGCGTATAGTTTGTGCAGGTGGTCGCCTTACTGTTGAGATTGCTTATGCGTGGTATTACCTTAGAAAGCAATTCATTACTGATGTAAATATAGAAGGAGTACTTCATGTTGTAGATTTAGATAAATTACTTTTATTCTTAAAGTCAAGTAAACAAGATGAAATAATCATTAGACAAAACGCACCTACCAAACCACTATACATAGAGGGCGGTGGTAACAAACTACAACTACCTAGTACTGATGATATTGAATCAGCAAGTAAAACTGTAGTGATAAGAAAACTAATCAAGGATTGCCAAGAATCCGGTTGGTCTAAGTTCGGTAAGATTAGTCTAAGTACTCATGCTTCTATAGCAACTAAAGATTTAACTTCACTAGCAGGTATGCGTAGTTTGGTATCTAAAGATACTCAATTTAAACTGCGTATACATTGTGGAGAGAATGAGATGGGGATAGTAGCAGGGAAGGCTACAAGTGGTCGCTTGTTCACTACGCTTCCTGTATGGGATAGTGATGGACCTGCTACTACTGTAGAGTCTTTCTTTAGTGAGAAGATGCCTATGTGTTTGCAATTCCTTGATGAAGAAGATGCTCGTATGCACATGGGTAAGAGTACCTGTGTCATCTTTGAGCAGACTAATACTTTACTCATGATTGTAGACGAAGGTGATGACTGATGATTATTGATTGGTTCACCGATGACCCTTATGAGCCACCTGTACTCTATGAGCGTACTCGTGGGGCTGATGGTGTACTCCATGAAAGATACATCATGAAAGGTGATGAGGATTATGTTGTACCCCATTGTTGGGTAGCAGAAGGCGCACCTACATGGGTGAAGAATAGACTAAAGGCTCATCGTGCTACAGTTCATCCTAACATTAAGGCTAAAAGTATTGATGGTAAGAATCTAATGAAGGTGACAGTTCAGCACCCTAACACTCTTTGGGAGATAAAAGACAAATGCCCTAAGTGGACTTATGAGGCTGATGTTAATTACTTAGACCAAATCTTACTTACTAACTATCCCGATAAGTTGCCGGAGTTTAAACCTCGTATATGGTACTTTGACCTTGAATGGAATACAGATGAAAGCGACCCGTACACTACAGTTATGGCGGTATCGGATAACTTTAGTGAGCATCCTGTAGTCTTCGCATGGAGTGAAGAATCTATCCGTGATACTATTACTAAGACTGAATGGATTGACAGGTACGAAGGGTATGAACTTAGGACATATCCTAATGTACACAAGATGCACGAAGGCTTCCTTGACTATCTCGATGAATGTAATCCCGATATGTTAGTTGCACATGCTATTGCTTGGGCTGACTTACCTCATCTATTCAATCAGTTAGGAGAACTAAGAGAAAGGTTATCACCTGTAAACAGGGTCATCGCTCCTAACAAAAAGACAGGCGCATACAGAACTACGGCACAACCTATCAAGGGTAGACTGATATTTGATACTGCGGCGCAGTGGACAGACGGTAGTGGCTTTGAGGGTATATGGCAGAAGTCCGGTAGAGGACAGGCTCAATCTCGTAAGTTAGATTGGTTTGCTACTGAACTTGGCTTTGGTGGTAAACTTACAAATGACATTGAAGGTATGACTGTTTTCAATGGTTGGAAAGAATACTATGATGAGTTTGTAGATTACTGTTTAGTAGATACTACACTACTCCGTGACTGTGATGAGAAACTTAACTGTATCTCATATCACATAGCCATGCAACAATTAGCCGGAGTATCATTCGGTAGTACACATAAAGTCACACGATACTTTAGAGGGCTTATGGGAAGGCGTACAGATTTGAAAGCACCTTCCTCCTACATGGAACAAAGACCCGAACTACAGGCCGCATGGGTTATGCCTCCTGTAGCGGGTAGGCACGAAGGAGTGGCATTGGTAGACTTTGCTTCTCTATATCCCAACATCATACTCTCCGCTAATTTATGTTATACAACATTGGTAGATTCGCCGGGCGAGAATATTTTAACAATTAAAGTACCGCCTAAATACGACAGTAAGACGGGTACTGCGATTCCGGGTACAGGTGGTACATTCCATTGGCGACAAGACAAGATGGGCTTGTTGCCTTCTGTAGTCAAAGATATGCTAGACTTGAGGAAGAAGTACAAGTCGCTCATGTACGAGGCTGATGATGCTGATACTAAACTTGGGTATAACATGCTACAAATGGCGGTTAAGGTTGCGGTCAATGCTATTTACGGCATGACGGGAAGTAAGGCAGTAGCAGGTCAATGGGGTAGTTATCCTATTGCTCAATGTATTACTCACTTAGGTAGAGAGTCTATTACTATGCTTACGGAAAAGAGTGCTGAAAAGGGATTTATACCATTAGCGGGTCATACTGATTCAGCATATATTCAAGTTCCATTTGATAAAGCAGAAGAGATTGCTAAGTATCTAACTGACATAGCGCAAACTGAAATGAATTTGAAACATCTTGATGTTGAACTTGAGGCTTACTTCGACTATTGGCTTACTGCTTCCGTAAAGAATAGAAACTTCGGAGTTAAAGTATGGCCGGAAGAAGAAGCAGGTCAATTAAAAGTGACAGGTTTCTCAATCAAAGCATCGAGTTCTTCACCTATATGTAAAAAAATTCTTGGATTAGCATTCAATGTTATCGCTACAGGTAAAGGTGAAAATGATGTATGGGAAATTGTAAGACCCATAGTAAAATCAGTTTACAATGGTGATGTATCTATCGAAGATGTAAGCGCATATGGGCGTTTGTCTAAGCACTTGCACGAATACAAACCAAGTCATACTCCTATGACCGCTAAGGCGGCCATGTATTCTAATGCACACCTTGATACCGAGTATGGTAAGGGTGAGGGTATCAAGTGGGTACACATAGATGGTGTACCGGAAGGACAACCGCCATGTAATGTAATAGCCTATGATGATGAATCTCAACTTGAAGGCTATGAAATAGATTGGAGTACCATCGTAGACAAGTCAATTACTAAGAAACTGAAACTTGTCTATGAAACATTAGATTGGGATTTAAATAGATTAACGGATAGGCGTATTCCTAAAACATATTGGTGATTAAAATGAAAGA
>TARA_R110001592_G_scaffold63585_7_pt1 | contig 10792 bp, 8 predicted proteins | sample TARA_R110001592 | Tara Oceans TARA_R110001592 (sample SAMEA4398387) | marine metagenome | biome: Polar Biome; feature: [SRF] surface water layer (ENVO:00010504); material: water (ENVO:00002006), including particulate matter (ENVO:01000060) such as... | depth 5 m | reverse complement strand
GCAGGCGATAGCTACCGAGCCATACCGGTCGTCGCTCTCACTGCAAATGCAATGTCCGGCGACAAGGAAAAGTGCATGAGTGCCGGTATGAATGACTACCTGCCGAAGCCATTTACGCCTGAAGCATTAATAGAAAAGCTTCAGCACTGGCTGCCTATCCTGTCAGCGTCGCTCACATCAATTACGGCGCCACGCACGATCTCTAGCCAGAGCACTAGTGATAGCGACGATGAACTTCCTATTTGGGTCTGCGAAAAGGCATTAGACAGCGCCATGGGAAAACCGGCCTTACTGAATAAATTACTGCACTTATTCTGCGAACAAATAGACGTTCATATTAGCGACTTAGATCGCGCCTATGCCGCGTCTAACTTTGACGAACTCGCCTCAATAGCTCACGCCGTAAAAGGCAGTGCCGGACAACTTCACGGCACTCAACTTCACCAATGCGCCGCCAAGCTCGAACGAGCCGGGAAGAGCGGTGAGCTAGATACAATCACTCCACTCTATAAGGAGTTCAAACTACATAGCCACGCTCTCAAACTCTGCTTTGAAAATTACTTAACCGAAGACCAAAGTGAGGCATCAAGGGCAGAATTAATCTAATCCCTTGGTAATAATCCGTCCAAAGCCTGTAAATCCAAGCCTTAAAGATGTGAGCCACAGGGCCGCTCGCAATCAGCCCCTTGAATACCTAGACTCACCAAAATGAATCTTATCCGCATGTCCCTTGGCTGCGATATGGAGATGTTCGACAGCAAGATTTCTCCACTACCGGTGACCCCGAAACGCGGCGCAATTCAAAGTAAAAATCTCAATCGCAACATCAGTAGTAATAACAATTAGGCTATCGTAAGCCTTAATGTATTTCACCCCACGCACCTATCAGGGATAATGCCCGCCTTGATCTTGACCAGCCTTAGGAATCCAACATGACACTTCAACGCCTCCGCCTAGCTAAAAATGAAGATAAACGTTTGCGTAGCGGTCATTTGTGGATCTACAGCAACGAAATTGATGCCGCAGCAACGCCATTGCGCAATTTCACTGCGGGTGAGCACGTCATCGTCGAAAATCAACAGGGCAAAAATCTGGGTGTCGCCTATGTGAATCCACAATCATTAATTTGCGCCCGCCTCTTGAGTACTGACGAACGCCCCATTGATGTTAACTTCTTTAAAAAACGCATCAAATCCGCGCTCGCCATGCGTGAAGCACTATTCGAGCATCCCTGCTATCGCCTCATCTACGGTGACAGTGATTTACTGCCGGGTCTTATTGTGGACCGTTTTGGCGATCACCTTTCGGTGCAACTCAACACCGCCGGCATGGACGCCATGCGTGACCTTATTATCGAAGCCTTGGTGCGTATGCTGCAGCCGCTATCCATTCTGCTGCGCAACGACTCTCCTGTTCGCAAACTGGAAGGCCTAGAGCTAGAAGTCGTCACCGCCTATGGTGAAGTGCCCGACGAAGTAGAGCTTATTGAAAATGGTGTACGCTTCTTAGCACCCCTGGCAGCCGGCCAAAAAACCGGCTGGTTCTACGACCAGCGCCCCAATCGCGAATGGCTGCGGGCATTAGCACCCGGCAAGCGGGTATTGGATGTTTTCAGCTATGTCGGCAGCTTTGGGGTTCAGGCGGCAGTCTTCGGCGCCAGCGACGTGTGGTGTGCAGACATATCTGAAACCGCGCTAGATATGGTGCACAAGAACGCTGAACTCAACGGCGTCGCCGATAAACTCAGCACGGTGCAAGGCGATGCATTCACCACACTGAAATCTTTGAAGGAAGCCGATGAGCGTTTCGATATCATCATCGTGGATCCACCGGCATTTATAAAACGCAAAAAAGATCAGAAGGAAGGTATCCTCGCTTACCGCCGCATAAACGAAATGGCAATGCGACTGTTGAATCCGGACGGATTTCTTATTTCCGCATCTTGCTCAATGCATATGCCAAGGGAAGAATTGCTAGATCTGGTGCGCGCCTCCGCTCGCCATATTGACCGCCACGCCCAAATTCTCGCGGAAGGTATGCAAGGGCCTGACCACCCTGTGCACGCAGCAATACCGGAAACTCGCTACCTAAAAGCGGTATTAAGCCGAATTTCCCGCGTCTAATGTTTTCACGTCCCCGCCGCGGCGCATAGCTAGCCTCGGTGAGGGATATGACGACAACTAACAACCCCAAATTGGCTATTTCAACTAGTTTCTCGAAGCCTTTTCAAGACGCTTCACTTTATACATCCGCTGGTCGGCACATTTAAGTAGCGCCTCATAATCCTTGGCATGAATAGGATAAATTGACCACCCTATGCTCGCTCTCAAGGTATATTTACCGTGTTTAAGCGCCAGCGGCTCCTGCAGAATCAGCTTGATACGCTGCTCCCCACGTTTCGCATCACCGTCATTTTTCATGTCGCGGCTAATGATGCAAAATTCATCACCTCCCACCCGTGCCACTGTGTCAGTCGCACGCACTCGATGACGCAATCTACGAGTGAACACCTCTAATATCTCATCCCCAAAATGATGACCATAATCATCGTTGGCCTTTTTGAAATCACTGAGATCGATGAAAAACAAGCAAAAACCACCACCATTTCTTTCACAGCTTACAATTTCTGACTTCAACAGCTCCAAAAAATGATGCCTATTAATCGCACCAGTTTGGGTATCGTGATTCGCCAAGTAATGATATTCACGACGCTCTTTAAGCAGGTTAGTACGTAAGGTTTTAGACATCTCGCTATAATAAAGTGCGACAAATGCGATAAAGCTATGAGTGGTTAAAATGCTAACGTAAAAGGCAATGCCGTCATCGACATACGGAATCGCCTTCTGTATCGGGAGGCCAATATACGGGGCCGCAAACAGCAATGACCAAGATAGCAACGCCAAAGCTCCCCAAATTACCCCCGCCTTAAAATCGATACTGATGGTTGCCACCGCGGGAAAAATCATCAGGCAAATAGCAGCGGGCGATAAAATCCCGCCGGTTATCACTGCCAGATAAATCAAGGCCAAGCTGAGAAAAGCCATAAGCGTATTCACAGCAAGAACGTGATGCCTCAAGCCTCGCAGTATATAAATAGAAAGCAGGGCGCCAACACCAACAAACGCGAATAAACCTCGCACAGTATGTAAATCATGCGACCCAAAGGGAAGAAAGTAACTCGCAATAAAAACGATGACCGACGTATAAAATAAAACACCAAGGATTAAGCTGGCCACCAAACGGTGACGGTACAACTTGGCACCACCGCCTATATTGGAGTGAAATGAGTCTATGAGTGGAATTAGATTAAAATATCCCAATTTGGTCATCCTTAACCTTGGTATTATTCTAACTAGCCTAGCACTGAGGGCGACAATCTAGCGCCCTGCAAAGATATGCATCAAAGAGTTAACGAAAATTATAGCTGTTTAGGAATAATAGACCAATTTTCTCGCCCGTGAATGGCCTGCGTATTTTATAGCAGTGAATCGCACGCCAATCACATACTCCTAGAACACTATTTAAAATCTGCCGAGCTATGCCGTTCCATCACCTGCTTGTCTTCTGGTCCCCAGACTCGATTCACTCTAATCCCGCGCTTCACTGCCGGCCGCTCTGCGATCTGATTCGCCCAGCGGAGTACATTGGTATAGGAGCTAACATCAAGGAATTCAGCCGCGTCATATAAATGCCCCTGAACCAGAGCCCCGTACCAAGGATAAGTAGCGATATCGGCGATGGTATAACTGTCGCCACAGAGGTAGTCGCATTCAGACAAATGCTTATCCAGCACGTCTAATTGCCGCTTCACTTCCATGGCATAGCGATCTATGGGGTACTGATATTTTTCAGGCGCATAGGCATAAAAATGTCCAAAGCCGCCACCCAAAAACGGCGCACTGCCCTGCTGCCACACAAGCCATGACTGGCAAGCGGCTCGGGTGGCAGCATCTTTAGGATAGTAGGCGTCAAATTTCTCGGCCAAATAAAGCAGGATTGCCGCCGACTCAAAAACTCGAATTGGCGGATTCACACCACGATCTAGCAGGGCGGGAATCTTAGAGTTGGGGTTAATCTCAACAAAACCGCTAGAGAACTGTGCGCCATCGCCAATATTAACGGTGTAAGCGTCGTACTCGGCGGCACTGATACCCAGCTCCAGTAACTCCTCTAACATCACGGTCACTTTGACGCCATTTGGCGTTGCCAAGGAATGCAACTGCAAGCCGTGCTCGCCTACAGGTAACTCCTTGTCATGGGTGGCGCCAGATATCGGTCGATTAATATTACTGAATTTACCACCGCTTTGATTATCCCACTTCCAAACCGTTGGCGGGGTATAGCTATTAGAATCTGACATTGAAAAATGCTCCCATTATTTAATATAAACTTCGAATTTTCAGGCCAATTCCGCTGATGACCGACGATCCAACACCACTGAGCATACTTTAAGCCTCGCGGCACAAGCGTTAACAAATAACAGCCATAGCTGCCGTAAATTGATCTTATGACAGAGTAAGACAATTAGTGATGATAGCGATAAACCGCCAGACAGAATCATGTAAGTTAACCTATTTATCACCGATGGCGCAAAATGTGGGGCCGGCAGCGTAACTTCGTGCCCCAGATATATTTATCGCGCCCTAATTATCGGCGCGAGATCACACAATGGACCTCTACCATTTCCCCTTCAAGAGCTACGCTAGATTATCTTGAGACCGCATCACACGATGCTGAAATTTCAGATAGTGAGGATCATAGTGATTCTTATAAATTATAATTTTTTTGGTAGGTTGCCGACCCCATGGCCTCGATTTGAAGATCAACCATCTTGAAAAATGCAGGTAAGATAGCTGAATAATCTTGATCAGGCAGCAAGCTATTGAGAGCAGCCACGGCTGCCTCGATAGTGGAAAGCCCATCCACCCGGGGTGATTTTCTAATCTTATATTGAGATGCTATCTCTGCCTGAATGGCGATACAGGGCAAATCCCTCAGCCAGGGATTTAAATGTATCAGGCGAGCAACTTTGCGCCACGTGCCGTCTAATAAAACAAGATTTTTGATGTTTTTGCCCACCAGCTGATCCGCAGTGATCGCGCGCTCTGAGGGGAAAACTAATACGCTTTCCTCCTGCCATGCCTGTCCCAGAATCACAGTGGGATCAAAGTCGTCTCCCACCACGCGTACAGCACCTGCAATGGACTTCTCTAATATAGGCGCAGAGGATAAAGCGTGTTTGGCTTCTTTTACGTCTTGCAAAATAATCAGCCTATAAGGGCAGGTCATAGTTACAAGGGCATCGCACAAGCAGGTTTTAAGCGGTCGGTCGCAGCCTTTACACACAGCGCGCTTCACCATACTGCCACCCCCTCCTTAGTTAGAACCGCTACAATAACGAATACACGCCAACAGTATCAGGCATTCCGTTTTTAAACTCCTAGCAAACCCCGCCCCAAGGTAAACAAGCTTAGATATCCGCTCAAGCTAGTCTTTGACTAGGCTATTTTCTCCGCACTGCTTTTTTAGGCTTACCGGTGGCCTTCGCTGGTGCTGGTCGCTCTGCCGCGCGCTCAAGCCAGAACAAGGCATCTAAATAATTTATATAACGACTTAAATATTGCGGTGATAAATCGCGCATCGATGTTAAGGCTTTAATAGCGAGCATTTGCGGATTGAGCGGACCAGGGCTTTCCGGACCTTGTTGAATAGCTGATTCTACTCTTTTTACTATTGAGTGCCGCTGTTGAGAAATCTGCATCTCCCTGCTGGCTTTTAAGGGCCTCTGCTCGCCCGTGACCACACCGCAGTCTTGCTCAGTGGAAATGTCTGCGATAAACATAGCGCCAGCTAAACTCAGGTTTTCCTGCTCGTTTAATGTGCGTTCCAAGGCGGATGTCGCCGAATCTACAGGCACTTGTTTTTGATCTAATAATTCCCGCAGCCCAACAAGCATTGCAAGCGAGCTTTGAGCGCAGTAGCCAGTGGCTTGCTCAGTCAAACTTTCTAGCTGCGCAGCGGCAGCATGTTGATCTGCTTTATACGAAGTTAAGGCCGCGCTAATTTTGTTTTCTAGAATGCTCTGCACTGGGCCACGCTTGGTGGCAGCTCTTTCGAGCAAAGACTCGATAAAACGAAATCGCGCCGGATCAAAGCGATCCGCATTCGTTTCACGCAAGCTTACTAAATCCTGCTGCAACTTAGAAAGCATACCCTAAGGCGCCTTTTCTACCGTACTGCCCACCTTCGGCACGGGCGCCATTTCTACGCGTCGATTTTGCGAGCGACTATCGCTGTCGCTATTCTCTATCACCGGCTGCTGCGCGCCAAATGCCGCCGCAAATACCATGTCTGCCGGCATTCCCTCGTCAATCAGAGTGCGAGTTACGGTAAGCGCACGCTGCGCGGACAGCTCCCAGTTATCACGGAAATGTAAATTACCTTTCTGAATGGGTAGGTCATCGGTGAAACCACTGACCATAAGCAATTGCTCATTATCACCGAGGTATACCTGCAGGGGGGCCCGCAGGGTATGTAGCAGCTCTCGTCCCTCTTCCTGCAGCTCCGCAGAGTTCGAGGAGAATAAGACGCTGCCGCTAATACCAATTTTACCGTCGCGCAAAGTAACCCGACCAGTGGCCAGCGGATCAGCCAAGGCTTGCTCTAGGGCTAAGCGCCTTTGCTCCGCCACCTCTCGCTTGTGTATTTCTTTCTCTAAAGTTTGTGACAACTCCAGCTGAAACCCCAAGGCCCACACTAGCAATAATACAAATACACCTACGAGCCCCGTCATCAGGTCGCCAAAGATGGCCCAAATAGGTGGCTCCTGATCTAAGCCATCGTCCAACTCAGAGATACTCACGCCGATGCGTCCTCTTGGGCAGTAACGGCGCGGCTACTCAAGGTTTGTAATTGAGTGATGATTTCTTGATGAGATAGCATATTGTGGTCGATAATTTCCCGGGCTTGGGCAACGTAATACGCCATTTGCCCATCGCTGCGCTCACCGTTACCCTGCAAGCCAGCCTCGACTTTTAAGAGGGTCTCTATCAAGCCCCCATTGGCATCGCTGAACTGGGAAACGGCGCTTGCAAAAGCATCACCCAAACTCGCCAGCTCTGCGCTGCCGCCTTCAAAATGCGCGACAATATCAGACAATTTGCTAGCTTGTTTTTCTACACTGTCGCCAAAACGCTGACTGATATCCGCAAGTAAATCTGAGGAATTAGTGAGGATACTTTCCACCGCTTCACGCTGGCCCCGCGCCGACATCTGTAGCGACTCAGACAAACCGTTCAACTGCGTCATCAATTCCCGACGCTCATCCAATAGGCTGTTGTCGCGCTCACTATTTTCATTCATTTCGGCGCGTAATTTGCTCATGATTTCAGCAGCGACACGCGGTGTTTCAGACGCTGACTCAATCAAACGCCCCATTGGCTCTTCAAGCGCATGCGCCAAACTTGCTAGATGCTCTGCAACTGCGGCTTGTAAATCTGTTAAACGATTGACCGCTGTCTCGCCACGCTGCTCTTCCAACACCTGCAGGCTTTGCAACTCTGCTTTTATGGTGGCTGTCATATCGCCCATGCGCTGCTCATAGCTATCAAGCCAATCACTCTCAGTGCGAGTGCGCGCCGCCACCAACTCTTCGGATGCCGATAGTAATTTAGTGAACTCCGTTGTCAGCGCTTGCGAACCAGCGCGGGCATTAATTGTAAGAGTCTCAGCACTACTGCGCAGCAACTCTGCACTTTGATCAAACACCGTCGACCAATTTGCCAGACGCTCTTGCTCAGCGGACTGCTGGGTCGCCACCCAATCTTCACTCACTGTATTAAAACTGTGAAGCAGGGATTGTGAACTATTTTGAAATTGGTCGGCGAACTGAGCAAACCGTTGATCCATAGTGGCGAGCAAGGACTCACTCCCCACTTGCTGCGCATTCACTGCCCGCTGCCAGGCACTGTTAAACTCATCCGAGGTGTTAACGTAACGGGCCTCTAAACCTTCTAAATGCGCCTCGGCAGTAGCCTGTAAATGTTGCTGGCTACTCTTTAAATCGTCACGAATATCACTAACGAACGCAGACACAACCGGCGCAATATTCTCGCCGGCAAGACGGCCGCTGTCGGCCAGGCTTTGTTTCAAAGAGGCGTCTACCGAATGTGCGAGCTCGGTATATTGTTGCTGCGCCGCCGCGTGAAATTGTTCTTGGCTGCGCGTTAAAGTGCTAGCCAGATCATCCCCCATACGCCCGAGCCGATCAGCCAGTACAGCCAATTGCTCAGCGACGGCGGGCAAGGCCTCTGCCTGTGATTGCATAGCCTGATAACTTTGGCGGCGCTGTTGACTCAATGAAAATGGTTTAAACACTGTGCTCATACTGGTATCTAATTGACGAGATACCTGCAGGCGCTCACGACGACTTACAGTTGAGATCAAACCCAGCATCGCCGACGCCGAAACCCCCGCCACCGATGTGGCAAAGGCCATACCGAGCCCTTTGATCGGCGCTGCCAAACCGGCGCGAACTGCCTCTAATTCGTTGTTACCCTCTAGCGCTACTACGGCGCCCTTGAGGGTAACAACCATACCAATAAAGGTACCCAACAAACCGAGCATAACCAGCAGACCGATGATGTAGGGACTTAAGACAGGGGCAGGCAAGCCCACGTACTCGCCTTGAACACGCTGGCGAACCGCATTGCGCAGGGTGATGGGAATACCCGCCAGCCAGGACTCTATGTCTTGCAAGGAATCGTCAACGCTAGATAAGGCCTTGCTCAAAACCACGCTCGCTTGTTGATAGCGCACTAATTCTGCGAAGCCTACCGAGTAGGCAGCCGCGATAAGCAAGGTTACGCCTAGGGCGAGGGCATTGCTGCCAACGAAGGCCGACGCCATCCACACCACTACAATGGCGCCTAAGATAAACGCTATTACCGATATCATTCTTATCATTGGGGTTTCTCTACTTCAAATTCTAGCGCTTCTATTAAGCCGATCACCGGCAGCAGTCGCAATTCTAATTCGGCCAACAACACCGCCTGCATTTCGCAAATAAAACGATCCAACCACTCGCCTTTTTGCAACCAGCGGGCCGTTTCGGTCTGTGCTGAGTTCGCCGATACGGGCTCTAAATCACTCTTTTCAGAGGACATATCGCGATATTGCTGATTTAAAAAATAAAACCGTTTTGCCAATAAATGTGGGATACCGGCAAAAGCACGCCGACTAAAATCGGCCATGGTATCTGCCATACTGCTATCCAGTGTCGCCAACTGGGCGAGCTGATGCGAATGACCCGACATAATCTGCTGCAATTGCCGCCGCAGCGTCACCACCTGATGATCCATTTCACTTTGATGCAGCGAATAAAATCGCTGGTAAGCAACAAAGCCGGCATTGGGGTCATCGAGAGTGTCGCGATTGGGTCGCGGCAGAATGAAGGGCGACGTGCTTGCTTCGGAGCCGCCCTCGCCCTCCAGTACAAAACTATTAATAATAAAGGCCAACATCGCTGCCCGTGTCTGCATAAACACGTCATTCGCGTCGCTGTCGCTATGCGCTGCGGTAAACGGTTTCTTTTTTAGCCCACGCAGCGACTCAGCCAATACAATAGCATCTGACAAACTGATCAATTCGCCGAGCTTATCGGCAAACTGGGTATTGTTATGGTCACCGTCCACCACCGCCAGATCAAGCAAGACGCGCTGAAGCCGGGAGCTTGTTAGCGAAACTGGGTTCATAACATCCTTAATGAGGGCAAAATCACGCCGACAACGCAGCGCGAGAGTAGATCGACGCGAATCTTGACACTGCCAGACAGGAAAATCCGATTAGCGGAACCGCTTAAGGCTAGTCAAACAGCCTCTACACAGCTACTTTTGGCGACCAATTATCACTATTTTACCGCCAACTTCAAGGATTAGCCTTCAGATAGCCACAGCCAACGCCTGGCCTAGTATTGGCCCCGGAGCATTCCCCGAGGCCAACAAACTTAAGGCGCGTAGGTGTCCTTTAAGTAATCTATGATATCCACCGACTCAAACATGGCAACGCCGGTATTTGGGTCAATCAGATAGGGTACTTGTGACCGGCCCGTTAACTCCCGTAAACGAAGCCGATTGAGGCTGGTAATCGGCGCGTCAGCAAACCAACGCGAGCGCACTATCGGCGGTCCCACCTCCTGCCAACGGGACTTGGCAAAATTACGAAGTAGGTAGGGCAGCTCTAACTCCGTAAGCAGCTCACGCACAGGCCGAGAATAAGGGCTAGCTTCAAAACTATACAATTCCAAGGGCTGCTTAGCTGCCACCGACGGCATTGCGTTCATGCCGCGAACACCGCCTATTGAGCGCGCCGCGGTGGCCGCCATTGAACCAGAGAGTGCGAGTTGCCGACGCAGACCGCGGGGTGACCGCCGACGCGCATCGCCGTAATTTTTATAGAGATGATCAATAATATCAGCAGATTCCAAGAGTTTGTCGCCGGTATTGGGATCGATCAACAGCGGGAATTGACTCACACCACTAATATCTAGCGCCTCTGGACGAAAGCGCATGCCGCCCACTGGGCAGGGATAAATAAGTGCATCTAAATCTAATTCGCTCAAGACTTCCCTAACCAAGCGGCAGTAGGGACAGGCCTCAAACTCATAGAGCACCAGGATTTGCTCCGGCTGCCGAGTTTTAGCACCACCAAATGCCATTGCACCGCGCCAACCTCGCAGCGAGCTGGCCACCGCTGAACTGAGTAAATCAAACACCGTTACAACTCCTCCATTTAA
>TARA_R110001592_G_scaffold59766_3_pt1 | contig 10794 bp, 11 predicted proteins | sample TARA_R110001592 | Tara Oceans TARA_R110001592 (sample SAMEA4398387) | marine metagenome | biome: Polar Biome; feature: [SRF] surface water layer (ENVO:00010504); material: water (ENVO:00002006), including particulate matter (ENVO:01000060) such as... | depth 5 m | reverse complement strand
AATCGCCATTTGGATATTTATATTATATATTAAATTACCAAATGGCGATTTTTAATCAAACTTTAAAACGAAATGGCCGTGTTTAAACTCGCATTTATATTGATTAGTTTTTTTCATTCTGATTTTAGTATCTAGTTCTTTCTTAACCATATCAGATATAATCGGTTTATAATCTTGTAGAACTAAATCGCATTTATTTAAATCTCTTATAGCTTTTCTGACTGACGGAATATCTCCATAATTACATATATAATCCGCGTCTTTAAAAACTTCATATATATCATTATATTCAGAAGCACAAATCAAGAAACCATTTTTATATAAATGTTTGATTTTCTTGCATATATGAATAACATGATTTTTCTCTTTAATAGTCAGTCTTTTTTTCGGATTAATAGTAGACAAATAATATTTTAAATCCGTTAAATTATATAGACACATATCTTCACTAGGTTCAATATCTTCAATTAACTTTAACTTATCATTTAATAAATCAGATAAATCAACTTTTCTGTATTTCTTGGGATTAATAATATCTATCTTAAAGATTGTAATAATTTTAACAAGTTCATTTTTGGAATGGGATTTATGAATCATTTTATTTATAATATATAATATATAATTATTTTATTTTTAATAATATAAACGCATGAAACAATTAACCGCCCCCGAATTGAGACGATTGATTAAAGCTCATAATGTATTAACTAAAATAACCATTCCGAAAGGAGCGAAGAAGGTAGACCTTCTTAAACTAATAGAAGACGCAGGATTTAAAGTGGATCATGAAGCGAAAAAGATTACTAAAATGAGAAAAGGGAAACAGGATTTATCTGACGGGGTTTCTATTAATCTCCCTGACGCTCCCGTGAAAGCAACAAAGGAGGAAAAACTAGCGAAGAAGAAGGTGACCGCTGAAAAGAAAGCACAGGCTAGAATTAAAGCAGCGAAGGAATTATCGGATAAAGCCGCCGCTCTTAAAAAATTGAAAAAGGTTAAATCTAAAAAACCACAACTAACGGAAGAAGATAAAAAAATGATTTCAGAGGCGAAGAAGAATAAGAATAAAAAACCAGCAAAGAAACCCGCTACATTACTATTGGGAGATAAACCGAAACCCCCGCCCGCTAGTAAAGTCCCCTTTAAGAAAACACAGCGGAAACAAAAGAATAAAGATTTTAAGGAGAAATATGGAATGAATATATGGGACGCTCTTAAAATTGGGTCAGACGCGTCACCTTCTTCCGCAGAACTTAAAAAAATATGTAGAAAATTAAAAGTTAAAAATCACCCCGACAAAGGAGGAGACGAAGAAACCTTTAAAGCAATAAACGAAGCATGTGAGATTTATGTTGAAACTATTCTTAAAGAAGGCGAGGCACCTGATTATGAAATCCCCGCTGCATTAAATCAGAGACAAAAGGACGCAGTCAGTAATTATATCCGAATGTATTCAGCGAAAGAGATTAAAAAACTAAATACTCGGGCAAAAGTAGAAACCGCATATGACAACGCTCAGGATCTTTATAATTCAATTCAGCAGAGGTTCGTTGGCGTTGTTGGATTTAGATTTATAAAGAAAAGCGAAATGAGTGATTGGTTTAATGATAATATGGGAGCAGGAAAATACAAAGAATATGTTGATACGGAGAAATTAATGAAGCGTAGAATGAACGCGGCCGCGAAAAAGGCTGATAAGGCTAATAACTAGTTAAAATATCCCTTAAATCTATGATTATGATAGATTATCAATATAAATATACTAAAAATAACCCTTTAATCTTGTTTTATTACTCATTTACACTTAAAGAAATAACAAAATCGCGATTTTGTTATTTCTTTAAGTCATTATATATCATTATTCCAGTTTAAAGACTAATTTAAGGGTTATTTATCATATATATATATCATAATATCGGATTTATTTGATTTATTATTGATTTAAATAAAAATATATCTATATATTAAGAATGAATAAACTTCTATTGATTAAATCACTTGAACTCCCTTCTGAAATACAAGATAAAATATTAATTGAATATAAATATGATATGTTACATGAAAGTATTTATATTCCCCGTTCCAAAAAGTTAATGGATCATATGCAATATTATTTTTGGTTAAATAAGAAATTAAATAAGAAAGATAAAGCTAATGAAACAATATTGAAAACTATTAAAGAGTTTGATTATTATGATAAACTATTCTGAATCACTTGTTAGATAATAGAAGCCGTCTTCTGTCTGACCGACTATCATGTGTTCGGGTTCACCTATATCACTATCATATTCGCCTTCTTCGTTGTTAAGGTCATTCTTTTCTTTAAGGCTCGGCGTCCATTCAGGGTCTCCCGTCATGGCTTCTTTAAAAGATTGTATTAAGTCAGGTCTTCCGTTTTTCGCTAAAAGTGAAATGATTTCTTCATAATCCGTTTCGTCCATTCTTATATTATAACTTATATATTTATTTTAATTCTTTAATTTTAAACGCGTTTAATTTTCTCTTTTTTAATATCTTTAAGATTATATAACAAAATGGTCGGTTGGTCTCTTTATGAAGATTTAGCATTTGGAAAAATGAATGAGAAAAAGTTCTTATGGTTTATCAATCAGAATGGTTGTTCGGAAGATTATCTTCATATGTATAAGAATGAAAAGAATGAAGTTGATTTTAAAAATGAAACAGAAATATCAGAACTAAAATCCCGTCAGAATTGTTATAAACAATTTCAGACTACTTTCTTCGGATACAATAAATTAAAACATATTGATAAATTAAAAAATGAAAAAAATAGAATATTCAAGTTTTACTTCTTATTCACAGACGGACTTTATGAATGGACTTATAATGATAAATCCAAGTATACTATCCAAGATTATTTTCACAGAGAAAAACAGCGAATAATTGATATGGTTCATATTGATATAAAAGATTTAACATTTATCACCGATACAATTACTTCTCGGTCTCCTCTGCCTTCTGATTATCTTTTGTATCTTTAACATAGATTTTAGTCATAGTATCGGTAGAATGCCCTGTAATTTTCGCCATAGCTTCCATTTCTTTTTTAGTATCTGAAAACTTATCAGATAAAACAATCTTTCTCAACATAGTTGTTGATATGGATTTATTCATATATTTTTGGCTAGTTTTAAGAAGTAACTGACTTATGCTATTTCTTGAATATGCTTTGCCTGTTGAAGATTTAAATAGAACACCCATGCCCGTTTTTTTAACATATGCCCTTAATAATTTCTCTAATTCTTTCGGAACACTAAACTTCAATTCTTCATATTTGGAAGAAGTCTTGAACTTATTAAGAACAAAGAACATGTCGGATTTATTAACTACTAGATAATTATTGTCTTCTTTATCCTTCGCAGTTAGTTTGTTATATTCAGTCTTTCTGATTGCAGAACACCCGCTCAAATCGTTCCTTAACGGGAGGACAATATGGATCTGATAAATCATGTATACAACTAATAACATTTGCTCGGATTGTTTTAATTCTTTCTTTTTCCACCCTTTAAGATCCACCTCCATTTTCGCAATCATTTTCTTAACTTCGTCTAATGATACAAAGTTCGCCTTCTGTTTTTCTGATATAGTTCCTTTCGCATTTTCGTCTTCATATTGTTTATTCAAGTCGTCCCTTAATGTATTATATGCTTCCAATAATTTATCATATTTTTTATCATGATTAAGAGCCATTAATAAAATGATAATAGAATTATAATAATTTCGCTGACTTGTATAATGTAACTCTTTTAATTTATCCTTTACTTCTGAAACATTCTTTAAGAAATCCCAGTCCTCCGTATCAAATAATTTCTTCAACTTGTTTAAATTGCTTTCATACATTTTAATTGTAGTTTCCTTAACATTCGGCCTCGCCTCTTTAATTGTCGCATTTAAATCTTTAACTTTCATATTTATATAATAAGTTAAGATTTTAATTTTAAATAAAAAAATATCAAAAAATAAGATTAAGAAAATCGCCGTTTGGTAATTTAATATATAATAGAAATATCCAATTGGCGATTTTAATGCTGAACCTGAATACTATCACCTTTAATCTGAATGGTTTTAATGTGACTAATGAATATTTTCCATAGCTTTTCTTTCCTCGCCCCGCGTATAGCGTCAGCCGCTCCTTCATAGCGGAGATTGAGGCGAAGGTCTTTATTGCGTCCGTCATAAATAGTATTCTGATCCAGCGTCAGAGCCCGACCGATTAAGAAGTTATTCTGATAATTAACAAATGAGCGGGGAGTGCAGCCGTGAGCCTGAATTAAACTTTTTTCTAGTTCTATGAGGTGATTTTGGTCTATCCCCGCACCGAGAGAAGAAGTCTTCGCGGTTTCCACGCGACGAGAGGGGACTTGTTTTCCTTCTATGAGAAAATTGTATGAAGTTAATCCGTCACCAATTCCACTAATAAAGGGTTGTTGAGAATGAGTATCTTTTCCCTTGTCGGTTGCTAATGCATTCGGTTCCGTATTATTAATCATATAAGTTGAAGAGCTGTCGCAAGCCTGTTCCGCTGTGTAAGGCTTACTATCCGAACCCATACAAATCAAAGACCGAGCCTTCGCATGTTCGCAACTAATCGGGATAGTAGCCTGAACCTCGTCTTTTCCGACCGATTGAAGATTACAACTGATAGAAGGTAAATCAAACATAATAACTCCACCCTGTTTCATTTTAGCGGTCATTCCGCTTTCATAAGCCGAACCCATATCTAATTGTCTAACAACTAATTTCGGATTAGTGATTTTATATGACGGGGCGAAATCCGCTTTTCGGGACTTACTAAAAAGGCAATAAGTCCTCGCATGGTCTCCCAGTAAATCAGAAACGGGGATAATTCCCCCGTTCGCAAGTGTATACTTAATCCCCTGTTTATTTCCCGTATTCCCCGCCGTAATTGTTTCAATAATCGCGGGAGCGTCTAACGCAATCGGCAAACCCGTCGCCCTATCAAAGAAACCGATTTCTTCTCCTACATTAAAAGGCGAATGAGAAGGGTCTAACTGACTATTATCATTTTCGGTGAATATATCAACCTGACCCGCAGCCGCCGCACTATCAAGAGGGGCGTCTGCTCCGTCAATAGACGCGAAGAAGGGAGCGAATGAAAGTTTCCTGAAAATAGAAGTCTGATCTAGAACTCGGCAAATATGGCGGTTCGGGGCACATGTTAATTCTACAAATAATCCATTCGTTAAAAGATTTGGAAACGCTTTCTGACTATTCGCGAAACAACCCATATGAAGGGGCATACTAATCCTCGCCGTAATATATTCAGACTGGGTCGTAGCGTCAATCGTCGTATTCGGGGCTTTGTCCTGATTTGGTTGAGAATTGAATTGAGATACAATAGAATCAGACTGAATTGATTTAGTAGTTCCAGCCGACCCCTTTGTTTCGGGGAGCCATGTTCCACAGCCTTCCGTCATAGCCCGTTTATTACGGATCGCGTCAGAAGTATCATATGAATATTTAATATTCACCCAAGAAGAATATTCTTGTAATTCTTCAAGTAAATCCTGCCGATTTCCCGCGTAACAAGCCACCCGAGAAAATAAACTCTGCGAACCTACAACGCCGTCAAGACATAATTTAGTCGGTAGACTAGTCGCTCCACCCGTAGCGAGTTTAAGGTCAAACTGCAACATACTATCTTTTCCCGAAAAGAACTTCACCGACGGGGGGATATAAATCCCGATTACTTGATTTTCTTGATATTCCTTTCCACCTTCACAACTGATTTCAATATCAGACTGACCGATATTCATTTTATCACCCACTTTCCAATAAGAGCCGCTCATTTTTATAATACTATAAAATATTATAATTTAAATAAAATAATTTTAAAAAAATATAGAAAAAAATCAGATACATTTTGATATAATTTCTCGGTCATAATTATCCATTTTAAATCCGATTTTTAAATTATCATTATAAAATATATCTTTATTGATTGTATTGTTTCCGTGAGCTATACATACAAGGCATTTCTGTATCGGACAATCATAAATGAATGAATTAGGTATTCCCTGAATGAATTGTTTTCCTTCTCCAAGTGTCCCCTCATTATATTTATTAGAATGTTTCCATAGTTTTATAGTGTATATCATAGACGCTTCATGTATACATAATTTATTTCCCGTCCTCATATAACTCATAGAATAATCGTGTTTTGGAAAAGTGAATAACATATCAGACGCACCGATAAGATTATATTTATTATTAGTAATCAGTTCAACGCCATATTTTATGTAATCTTTATTATATAAATCGTCAGTATCCATATTCACAACTATCGCATGTTTCCCGTAATTTTTAAAAATATACTTGCATATATCATTTCTCTTTTTCCCGATTGTTTTTCTCTGACTTGATAGATATATTAATTTACAAGGAGATATACTATCTTTAAGATTTTGTATACTATCAATTGATAATTTTATATCTGTATCGTCGTCCATTATGAGGGTCATTAGATCTTTTGAATATGATTGTTTATTAATATTATGTTTTATTAAGGGGATAAATTGTTCTCTGTTGTAATAAGGCATAGCGATAAAAACATTCATTCTTCTTTATATAATATATTATATATATTTTTATGTTTTAATTCTTTCTTGATAAAACTTAAATCTTCTCGCACTTCGGAAATATTGGAAACTAGTTTTTTCATATCTTTTGATAATTGTTCTAGCTTCTCATTTGTATAAGGTTCAGGTGGATTAATTTCAGTCTTATAATAAGACGGATAAAATAATCTATAAAAGAAATTATGAAACATTTTTGTTTTATAATTAGAGGGAGAAAAATATAATATTATATATATTATAAAAAATAATGAGTAACACGGGCACTCCTCCTCCCGCACCCATGACGGGATTTGATTTGTGGACGCCGAATGATTATAGTAACTTTATAACTATATCAGCCGCCGCCATAGGGACAACTCTTCTTGTTTTATTTAAGTCCCGTTGTGTGAAGATCTCTATGTGTTGGGGTCTGTGGAGCTGCGATAGACAAGTTCAAGACGACGACGAAGATAAACCCCCTGAAAATCCTGATATGGAGAGACCTCCTCCCGAAACAATTAGACCTCCTCCCGAAAGACCGCCTCCCGTTCAGTCTTCTTCTGCAATAGTATCAGAACCCGAAATTGAAAGACCATAACTTTTCATGAATACAACCTTATCGGGAAACTTTTCAATAAACTCATTTGACCGATTATGATATTTATAATAATTATATAGTGACTTACATTTTAATAAATCTTTATTGTCTTGATATTTTTTCGCCTTTATTTCTTTATTCGCTTCATAGTGAGCCTTCGCCCTCGCCCGATTATTTTGGATAAACTCTTCTTTATCTTTATTTTTATCATACTTCTTCTTATCCCGAATAATTCTCTTCTTATAAGATTCAAGTATACTATTGATTTTTTGTTCTGAAAACCCCGATTGAGAAAGTGTAGTCATTTATATTATGATATATATTAATATAGTATTTATTTTTTAAATATTAAACGCGGGAATAGAAAATGTTTAAGTTCAAGAAAATCGCCATTTGGTTATTTAATGTATAATATAAATATCCAAATGGCGATTTTTAAGATTATTAAGTCCGCGTTTAAATCTCTGAAATAATTATCTATGTTATATTATAAATGAAGGGTGTAGAAAATAAATCACTTAAAGATTATCCGATATTATATATAAAAGGGGGGTGTAGAAAAAGGGAAATAATAAATATAAATAATCAATCAAGTAATAAAAACATATCCATAAAGTATAACATGAAAACTTTTACAACTTTTAAGCTCCGTCATAATGAAAAGCTCCCTTCTAGTGAATGGAGTAAGGACGCGACTAAAACTTATTTTATCAATAAAGATAAATGGATAGAAAGGGATATTGAAACCCTTGAAGCTGATACATTTAATAATTACGGGGTTCCATGCGGGAAGACGAATAATTGTTGGGTTCTAGACTTGGACTTCTATGTTAAAGAAGAGAAAAATCCATATGACCCCGATAATTGTCTATTCACTAAAACCTTCGGAAATGTAGAGGAATATATTAAGAAAAACAATATTTTATCGGTGAAGACTATTTCAGGAGGTTTTCATTTATATTTTAAATATGATACTAAATACAAACAGACAACCTGCAAGGAGTTACATATTGATACACGATCCGACGGGGGATATGTAGTCGCTCCATATGCGACAATCAATAAAAACCGCTATACTTTTATTGACGGGGATATTAATCCAGTCCCCGAAGATTTGGGTGATTTTGTTCTTAATCAAGTAATCAACAAAAAGAAAAAACAATATAAGCCTGTTAATCCGAAAATTAAAGTAGTGAACCCGATTACTAATGAAGAAGAAGAGGTTAATTCGCAAGATATAGATTTATCAGTTTTTAAAATTGAAATGACTGAATATCTTATGAATAATATTCTTAAAAAACTCCCCGACGATTACTATTTTGAGGATTATCAAGGTTTCTTAATTTTCACGACCGCCATGAAACAACTGAATATGAAAAAATTATGGAGAAAATGGGCGAAGACTTCTGATAAATATAATAAAGAAGGGAATGAATTAATGTGGAATAGTTGTAACGCGGGGACTTATTATGCGATTAATGCGATCCTTCTAGCTTCTGAATATAAAAATGCTAGAACGGCTCTTGATTATTATAAATATAAACCGACCCCGAAAAATACATTTATCCCTTCATATGAAATGGATTGTGAAAAACTCGGATATGATACAGGTGATAAGCCTTTCTTTATCATTCATAATGATAGAGTTGTTATGATACAATCTGACACGGGAACAGGAAAAACAACAGAAGCGAAAGCCGAGTTTTTAAGAAATCAAGATAAACCCTTCATATCTATTGTATCAAGGATTTCACTTGGAGAAGAACAGGTTTCAATCTTTAAAAAAGCGGGATTAGAATGCGATTTTCATGAAGTCATATCAGAGAAAAACAAAAGAGAAGGGCGAGGGTGGAGTAGTCGCGAAGGTTGTAATATTGTTATTACAATTGATAGTCTTATGAAACTTAAAAATTGGAACGATTTTGAAGGATATACAATCTTCTTGGACGAGGTTAATTCTCTGATAGAATATCTTAATATTTGTCCCCTTCTTAATAAGTCGCGGGCGATTATTAAACCTCTATTTGAGACTATGATTAAACAGGCTGATAAAGTAATCTGCACGGACGCGGATATTAATGAAATCACCCTTGATTATATGAAGGATATTACTCCATATAAATATATTAAAAATAATTATCAACATAATAGCGGAGTAGAAGCCGAAGAGATATTCTCTTTTGATAGTTTCATTAAGGCGATTAATGAAGAAAAAGAATGGCTTATCCCCTGCGATAGTAAAACTCAATCAGAAATTATCGGACATATCAACGCGTCTTCGGATTATGTATTGATTACTTCGGAGGGGTGGTTTCATTCGGGAAGTAATAGATATTTAATCGGTGAAGAAAGAAACCTTGATTTATATCCCCGAGTTATTTATTCGCCTGCGATTGTTTATGGATTAGACAGCGTCAGGGAAAGACCCGTTTATTGTTATTTCAGAGAACAGACTATTTCACCCGTCGCCATGATACAACAGATTTGTCGGTGTAGAAATATAAAATATCTTCGGTTTTTATTCACCGATAAAAAGTGTAAGAATTACACATATCATTCACCCGAACACGCTCAACAAGAAATTACAGACAGGGAACAATATGGATCCAGTAATAATCATTATATTAATGAAGAAGGTGAACGGATACTTATTGAAAAATGTGAAAGATACAATAACATTCTAGCTCAATATATATATCGTCAGGATTGTTATGATACTAATAAGTTCGCTCACTTTATCAATATTATCAGAAGTCGGGGCTTCAAGGTGTCTCTTTCATTCTTTCAGACAAAACAAATGGACGAAAAACATAAGGAAGACACGCAAGAAGAAAAAGAAAGATATTTTCAGGAGGCATGTGATAAATATATAGCATATTATCAATCTCATAAAGAGAAGGTTATAGACCCGAAAGAGGCTGAATTAAGAAAAGAATTAGAGGAATATATTACTAAAACAAAATCAAGGGAGGATTATGAAGAAGGAGATATTGAATATGAGATTAATTCAGTAGAGGAAGAGATTAAAAAACTATATGAATATCAAGGGCATATCGGAAACTTCTTCTCCCCGTCTACAATCAAGATTAATGAAATCTTAAAAATCCCGTATACAGAGATTAAAGATTATATGGAATTATTTATGAACCCGCAAGAACTAGAACGCCATTTTAATATCTGCAAGTATTTCAATAATGATAAGGTTACTATTGAAGAGGGTCTATATAAGAAAGCTGACTATAATCCGAATAAAGCGAATACAATAGAGGGAAAGCTTCTATTTCTACATAAATATCGGGAACTTCTAGACATGGATCCGAATATTCAGAATATTAGTGTAGATATGAAATTGAATGAAAAACAATCAGATACATTCATTAAAGAATATGGACTTGTTTTTGAAAGGTTCAGAGGAAAGAAAATCCCCGATTTCAGGGATATTAAAATTAATCAACAATATATCTCCAAAATGTATAAAAATCTATTCGGAAAAGAATGTATCAATAGCCGAAAGACTACTAAAAATAAAAAGTCTATTACTATCTATGAGTTCAATAATGATTTATTGGAGGAACATAATAAAGTATTATCATTCAG
>TARA_R110001592_G_scaffold363338_1_pt1 | contig 10801 bp, 15 predicted proteins | sample TARA_R110001592 | Tara Oceans TARA_R110001592 (sample SAMEA4398387) | marine metagenome | biome: Polar Biome; feature: [SRF] surface water layer (ENVO:00010504); material: water (ENVO:00002006), including particulate matter (ENVO:01000060) such as... | depth 5 m | reverse complement strand
TATTATAGTTTTAGTATAGTCTACTAAGTATAAATAGTAAATTATAATTTTAAGTTTACCTTCTCACCTACAATTCTATACCTATATTGTTTATTTTTTGATAATTCTTTTAATTTCTCCTCAGCCTCAATAACATTGTTTGCCTTTAATTCAGGTCCACTATTACCGTCTTCCCTAACTGTTGTATACGTCTTCATTATTATCTCAGTGATTCTTTTCCACTTAACACATCCATCCAATGGTCACACATCTCATACATTAATTCCTTAAATGAATATTCAGTGTCCCAACCTAATGTTTCTCTTATTTTTGTAGAATCACCTTTTAAGTAAGGTAGTTCTTCAGGTCGTAAATATTTAGGGTTTTGAGTTACATAATCTTTATAATTCAAACCCAAATAGTTAAATACTAACTCACACATCTCCCTAACAGAGTGTGTTTGCATTGTTGATACTACAAAATCATCTGCCACATCGTGATTTGTAATACTATGCATTGCTCTTACATAGTCTTTAGAGTGACCCCAATCTCTATAAGAGTCCATATTTCCTAATTCTAATTTATCTTGTAAACCTAACTTAATAGAACAAGCTGCCTTAACAACTTTATTAGTTACGAAGTTAGAACCCCTTCTAGGTGATTCATGATTAAATAATATTCCATTTACTGCATGTAACCCATAAGCTCTTCTATAGTGCCTAACCATATTATAAGAAAATACTTTAGAACAACCGTAAGGTGAAACAGGATTCATTATTGTTGATTCTCTCTGAAATCCATCATCCTCTACTGTTAAACCAAACATCTCAGATGAACTTGCTTGATAAAATTTAGCCTCAGGACAAATTCGTCTATACGCTTCTAAAATATTAACTACCCCTACAGAATTTGCTTGTATTGTAAATTGAGGTATATCAAAACTTACTCTAACATGTGACTGTGCACCAATATTATAAATTTCATCTGGTTTTATTTCTGTTAATAATCTTTCTATAGATGTTTGATCTAATAAATCTCCATAATATGTTTTAATATTACTACTTATTTTTTTTAATCTACTTGATTGATTTTCCGCAGTAGATTGTCTCCTTACCATTCCGTGAACCTCATACCCTAACGATAAAAGGTATTCTGCTAAATAACTTCCATCTTGTCCAGATATACCTGTAATAAATGCCTTTTTCATATTAATATTTTTTATTATTTTTTTTATAATTTTGTATTCTTCAGTAGTACATTACCAAAATTACCAAAGAAATCAAAAATTGCAATCTCTTCGAATAAAGGTAATTCTTTTAATATATTTTTTAAAGTTAAAGAACCCTCATATAATTCTATTTCAGAAAACTCTATGTGTAAATACTTAACTTTATTATTTAATGTATTTACTGCACCTTCTATAAAGTTTTTTTCTGCACCATTTACATCAACCCAAGCTAAGTCAATAATATCTAATGGGGTATCTTTAACCCAAGTGTCTAATTTTATTGAAGGTACTGTCACAGATTCATAGAATGTAATGTCCTTAAATAAGGATAGATGTTCTTTTGGTTTAACTGTAGAACTAGATGCGGACCAACTATCTTCATTATCGTTATGTCTTCTAGTTTCACTATCACTACGATAAAATTTGATTTCTCCATCGACATTTGATACTGCTGCTGTAGTTAAAACTATGTCTTTAGTTTTAGGGTTTTTCTTAAATAATTCTATAGAACGTTCATCTATCTCAAAAGCGTAAATAGAAGCATTAGGAAATATTTTTAATAAATCACAACTACTATTACCATCATATGACCCAACATCTATAATTGTAGGGTTATCACTTAAAATTATTTCCTTAAATATTATTTCTCTTTCCATTATTTATAATTAAATCCATATAATTCTACATGTTCATCAAACCACTGTAGTTTACCTCTTAATTGTTCAATACTAAAGTCTTCTTTTAATATTGCTGAGGGCGAACCTGGCATATTACCGTATTGTAATTCACTAGCATTAAAATAACCTAAGTTAATCATTTCTTTTATATCAGATACTTTTATCCCCAAAACATTTATTCTATTAGGGTATCTACCAGAAAGTGCGCCATGTCTAGTCCACCTTAAAGCCCACTGATTTTCTGTAACTATCATTCTTTTCCCATCACCCTTACATTCATCACTAAACTTCTTCTCAAAGTTCCAAGGGTCATCAGTAACACTTAATTTATCAAAAAGATAGTCAGTTCTCCATACTGATGTTTGTGTACTTAATCTATAGTCTGCATCTTGTGGAATATCAACTATAATATACCCATCCATATTTTTTGTTAGTGGATATTTTGTTGTTGTATGACCTATTTCGTATCTAACTATATTTTTATCTGTTTTCATATAATTCATGGTCTCATCAAAAACTTTTTGATTAAAGTACGTCATTGGTAAACAATCATCTAAACTAAGTATGATGTATTCATCGTCAATATCTTTTAACCTATTTAATACACTAGTTGTCCATTCAGAAACAGGTTCTGATTCAATATCTAAATTTATAAAGTTGAAAGGGTAGTCAATATACTTATCAGTTAAAAATTTTTTAACTGGTAAAATACTCTTAGTTTCATCACACGTAATTGTATAAAATTTCATATGTTAATTATTAAAAACTTTCATCTTTGTTAAGTCTGGCCAATCAGTAACTACCCATTGTTTAGGTACGTTATTAATAGCATCGTCTAACTTATCTAAACCTAACTGAGCCGTTTCTGGTGTCATATAATAATGATACCCAAAGGTATCTATATCTTGTTCTCTCCAAGGGGCATTAGGTAGTCTACCATCATAACTCATCTTTTTAAGTTCAATCATATCTTCTTTATTATCTAGTAATATTGCACCACCTCTACCTAAACTTAAATGTTTTTGAAACTGAAAACTTAAACACATCATAGAACCAAATAAATAAGAATCTTTTTCCCACATTACTGCGGCATCATATATTGGTTTCATAGTATCATTAACTTTATAGTAATTAGACCATACTTCATCTCTCCATTCCAAATCAATATTCATTTTATTGGCAAGGAAAGGTACAGAAATATATGTTCTTCTTGGTACACTAATTTTTTTTATGTTTTGGTACCTTAGACATAACTCAATACCATGTGTACAACTATCTACTGCAATTGCATATGGTGAACCAAAAAATTTGGCTATAGACTTTTCAAATTTACTAACTGTTTCGAAACTCATTTCTTTCTTTTAATCTTAAATATATGTTGTAATCTTCTTGATAAAGTTTAATTATTTTATCTTTAATGTCAACATTGTTATAAACGTAATTCATTAAAGTATCATTTTTGTGTGACTGTAAATGCATTAAATTATTAGACACTATATATGGGTACTTTTTAATAAGTCTATTATAATCTTCTTGTATTGTTTCTAATAGTAATATCTCATCCATATCATCAATACCTAAACCTTTATCATTTAGAAACGTTACTTGAGGAAAGGAATGTGCGTCATAAAAGTTATTATTTATTTCGTCAATGAATAACTCAAAACTCTTAAATAAGTTTCTTTCTCTATACCATTTCATTCTCATAGTGACATAATATGGTCCATCCGATCTAATATCTCTAATTTCATAAAAAGATGAAACCACTCTACTTATAGGGTTTCTCCACACAGTAAATTTAATATAGCCTTCTACACCTTTAATATCTTTATAAGGTGAATAATCAGTAAAAAATATAGATTCCCTTATTGAGGTTGAAGCATTCTTAGAAATATTAACAAATAAATATTGACCATCAGCATTGTGCTGACAATCAATCATTCTTTTATTATCAATATGGTGAATATCAACACTCACTATTTATTAACCAAATCTACTGGATGAGGTCTACTCATTGGAGTTCCTTGTGGGGCAATACCAGCAATTATTGACGCGTCTTGAGAATCCCTACAATATATAATATCGGCACCACACATTTTAGCTTGTGTATAACCATGTTTGGAAGCGTATTCTCTAACAACATTTCCTACAACAGTATGCTCAACTATGAATATTCTAGGTTTCCATTTATTAAGATCTAAACCAGCAAAAGTATATGGTTCAGAACCATCAACATCGATAGTCATCACATCGATAGAATCAAACTCACTATTATGTTTTTCTAAAATAGTATCTAACTTCATCATTGGTATTTGTATTTCACCATTGACAGCACCATCTATTTCACTTTTATCTCTATCACCATAATACCCAACATAACTTTGAGCAAAATGTTTACCCATATTAGGATCTAAAGTAGATAAAGATGATCTATAATTTGCATGAAAAGCACATTCATTTTTATCTTCATTACCAGCCGCAACACCATAACAGTGTGAGTTAGTTCTATTTTCTTTTAACATTGGGTAATATGTTGGGTGAGCTTCTACACATATTCCATTCCATCCGCTTTGTTCTAAAGCATAAGTATTACTAAAGTGTATACCATCTACACTACCTACATCTACAAAATAACCTTTATCTATTCCTACTTTGTTAAAAAATTGTAACAGTATTGAATCCTGTCCTTCTTGTGAATAATAATTTCCCATTTTCTCTTTATTTAATTATTTATTATTTAGTACATTCAACATTTAAGCTAATTAACGTACCGTTTTCTTTATCCATATTTGGTTTGTATGCTTGAGAATGATCATCATTTAATCTATGCTCTTCATACTCTCTCCAATCATATCTTCTTATATTATTAAAACCCACTGATGATAATACATTACTTAAAGATTTTTCATCATATGTAGTTTTGTGATATATTTTATTATCCCCCATATCCATTTTTCCATAAAGTGGTCCTAAAAATTCTTCTATAGGGTATTCACCATTACCATCATAATATAGTTTAACCATATTATAAAAATCAGGAACTGCTAACCTTAAAGTTCCTTTTGGTTTTAACACTCTATACCATTCATCTAATAGAGTTAATACATCGTCTCTATCGAAATATTCTAATACGTGTGATGAATATATTAAATCAACACTATTATCTTTATAATCTAAATTACATATATCTTTAGAGTCTAAATGTGAGTAATCACCCCCATCTATATGATCCCAATCAGAACCAAAATCTCTCCATCCACAACCCATATTTATTTTAATCATATAAAAAAGTTTTATCTAACTCTTGTCCTTCATAAGGTCCTGTTTTATATTCATACACTACAGTATCTTCTTCTAAAATTTCATAGGTATGTCCACCATATAATGTAAAACTAGCGTCACCTTCTTCTAATATTGGTTCTGCAATTAGTTGATCGTCAATGTCATATAATTTACATTTAACTTTACCTTTTACTACTATCCAAGACTCTTGTGCGATTTGTTCGGTATAGTGTCTATCTTTAGTTATATGTTTATGTGGTGGAAATGTTTTACCATTTTCCATCTTTAATGTTGCACATTGTATAAAATTATCTTCAGGAACAACATCATTCCTACCAATAATATCTGAAAATCTATTAATGATGTGTAATAGTTTTTTAGGCTCTACTTTTGAGTATATTTTCTCCATCTGTAACTTTTTTAGTTTCTTCTGCTTTATCCACTTCTTCTTTAACAATTTCCCATAGGTTATATTTTTCTAAAACTAACCTTCTTGCTTCACCAATAGCTTCAATATCTTCTTCTGTTAAAGGGGTGTTTATTATTTCTTTAATTTTTTGATTAACGTTTGGGTCATTACAGTCTATAACTCTAAATGATTTTTCAGGAAAGAAGTCTCCAATATTAGGACAACCCCAATAAATTGGCATTCCCCATCCTAAATAAATGTCACATATTTTTTCACTAAAATAATTTAACTGTTGTGAATTAGTCAATGCAATAGAATATTTATATGGTTTAATACCTTCCATTTTACATTTACCATCAGGAGAATTAATTATTCCTTTATAATCTGCGAATTTAGGGTGATCGAAACCATATAAATCTATTCCTGTTGGTTTACTAAATAAGTTATTTAGAAATGCTTGTCTATGAGGATATTTATATCTAATAATAAGACTACAATCTTTTGTTTTTTCCTCTTTAGGATATTCCATATTTTTTAACTCATTATATGAGTTACTAATCCACCAAGTGATACCATAGGCACCATTATCATAGTTCCTAACATGTTTATAGTTAGGTCTTTGATATTTTTCAATAAACTCAGCCTCTCTCTTTATAAAAATAACCTTATCTGGGTCAACATTAAAGTTGACATTCCCTATCCCATCTAACACTATAAAATAATCAACCTCATCAGGATTAGTTGTACCCTGTATATTTTTCCAAATATTAGAGCTTTCAGGTGTCTGTTTACTATACCTCGATAATAAATCTTCAGGAGACTCTCCCCAATTACATAAATACATTATTTTAATCATAATTAAACTTAAAAAGTTTTTCTAATTCGTTATAATCACTTGTTGGGACATACCTATTTAAGTCTGAAAAATTAAAATTATAAGTAAAAGGTAGAACGTTCCCTACCCACATACCGAATTGTAACTCTTCCTCATTTAATAGGTTTTCCTTAACCATAGTTTTAATATCGTCCATTTTGATGCCTAATACGTTTACTTTTTCTGGATGTCTACCAGATAAAGCACTTTGTCTAATCCATCTAAGTGCCCACCTTTTATCAGTTAAAATCATTTTTTTACCATCACCTTTAGATATTTGAGATACTGTTTGCTCAAATTCCCAAGGGGTACAATTATAACTTAACATCTTAAAAAGATAGTCTTTTCTCCATATAGAGAATTGACAACTCATCCTATAGTCTGCGTTTTGTGGTATCTCTTTTATATTAAAATCATCTTTTTCTTTTATTAGGGTATGTGGTACAGTAGTATGACCTATTTCATACCTTACTATTTCTTTATCTTTTTTCATTAAACCCATCATATGATTAAACACCTCACTATCAAAATTAGATATTGGTAAATAATCATCTAACCCAAACCCAATAAATTCATCTTCTATATGGGATATCTTATTTAGGACATTAGTTGACCACGTTTTTATATCTTCAGATTTTAAGTCGATGTAGATATAATCAAAAGGATACTTAATATATTTGTTAAATAACCATTTCTGCACAGGAACTATCTTCCTAGTTTTGTCACACGTTAATAATAATAATTTCATTATATTAACTCCATTATTTCATTAATCGTATAATTTTCAGCTTCTTCACTACTAATACCATCTTCTAAAACTTTTTCATGTAGATTCTCACCTTTTTGTAAACCAATAACTTTCATTTTTAATTCCCCTCTTCCATATTTTTGATACATTGCTTCTAATAAATCACTTACTTTTATTGATTTCATTTCAGGACAATATGGTTTAGAATCTGTTGCGTTTTCTAAACAATCCTCAATTAAATCAATTGCTTGATCTACTGACCAGAAAAATCTAGTTGCGCTTGGTTCAGTAACTACTAATTCTTTATCTTTAGTTAATAAATCTTTCCACTTACATAATACAGAACCAGTAGAATATAAAACATTACCATATCTTACTATTCTATATTTAATATGTGGGTTTAATCTTTCATATTCACCTATAACACTTTCCATTAGAAATTTACTAGCACCATAAACACCAGAAACTTGAGCTGCCTTATCTGTACTAATACTTAGGAAAGTATGACCATCAAAGTGTTTTAATAAATTTAGTGTACCTATAAGGTTTGAGTTAATACATTGTAGTGGTTGATCCTCTGCTAAACCTACATGTTTGAAGGCTGCTAAGTGATATACCATATCAATATCTTTAAGTGCCTTTCTAGCGATAAATTCATCACTAATATCACCTGTAATAATTTCAATATTAGGGTATAGTTCTTTCATTTTTATTAGGTTACCTTCATTTCTGGCAACAATTCTTATATCTCCCTCAAGTCGTGAAAGTAATTTTTCACCTAAAAACCCTGATCCACCTGTAAGTAAAATTTTCATAATTATATTTTCTTTTTTATTATTAAATTATAATATACTATTAATAAGGTCAATATCAATAGTATCTTTTGGTTCGTTTCTCTTTTCTTTTAATTTCTTAATCACATCTAATGATGCGAATTTAACACCTTTTGAGTAATAATGGTGTTCTGGATTAAAAATAATTTCATCTCTTTTATATGGGTACCTATCTTTACCGTATTCATTATGACTATGTATTAAATCTAAATTATCTTTAATTTCATTTACGTTAAAATGAAGGTAGTCTAAATCATTCCCCTCTCTTAACCCATATGATGACAGTGTAGAACTCCCACCTATACAATAGTCGTCTAAATCATATCCATTGTTGGTAATATAGTTTTTGAAATTTTCTATACATAAATCAAATTTATCATATTTGACTATTTTTGAATTGTTTAGGTGATGTATACTATTATCATTAAACATTAATTTAGCGATTCTTACGGTTTCTTCGTGTGTGTCATTTATATGAACTGAATGATTACCCACACCATATAGATTTCTTATCTCTTTTTTTGCTTTAATAGTATCATCTAAATTATCAAACTCAACTAATAATGATATGGTTGGGTTATTGTTAGTGTAACATAACCTAGCCTTATCTCTAAATCCACTGTAATTTGTTTGGTGGTTTCCTGCCCAAGCTTCTCCCACATATAATTCTCTCATTAAATTTAGTGGTCCATTATTTTCTATTGTTGTCGATTTATAATAAAATACTTTACCTATATTATTAAGGATGTTTAACGCTTCTTGATGCTGACCTTTAGCAGCTGGGAATAGTAACACCATATGTGTATTATTTTTTAGTTTACTATATTCTATTGCAATTTTATCTGCATATTTCGTTGGGTAACCTAATCCCTTAAAAAAGTCCCATCCACAGTTATACATACCATCTTTACCATTAGTTCCCGAAGTAGTTTGTATTTCTTTTTCTAATGCAATACATGCTGCTGTTCTATGCGCACCATTTAAGATAAAAAAATCATCTTGTGTAGGTACTGTTGAAATATTAGAATCGAACCCATTAGTTTTTATTGATTCAATAATATCTTTAAAATATTGATCGAATTTCTCAAAACTATTTTTATCTGGGTTATTATATTCCTTAAAACCGTTCCATAATCTTAAATGTTCTTTATATATTTTACGAAAGAAATCAGTATCGTAATTTTTTATCATTGAGTTTGCATACAAGTATTTAATAATTAAATCAAATCTAGTATGTCTTATTAATTCTTTCGAGTCTATTGTCTTAACCATCTTGAAAAGTTTTTTTTAGTTCTATAATAGTTTTTTGTACGTCTGTATTTTTCATACCCATCATTTGATTTGCCATTCTTTGGTTATTTTCAAAATTAGGGTGATCTGGACTAGCGTTATTATCTCTGTGATGATTTATGTGATATAATTTATTTGATAATCTCTCAACTCTATATTTTAGTCTCATAAATCTAACAATCCTTTCTCTATCTTCAAACCCCCATCCATAGAACCTCTCATCTTCACCACCAGCAGAAATGTAAGATTCTGTATTTAAGAATATCATACCACCATATGAATCTTGTGTGAGTTCATAGTCTATTGGGTTAAATGTTTTACTAACTTCTTCTAATTCAGATCTATTAAAATTAACAAAATCACCATTATAAGGGTAAACCACATCTGCACCAGTTTCTAATAATTTAACTGATTTTACATATGAACTTATTGGTATAAAAACATCAGTATCTTGATTTACTACGTATTTGGTGGTAACTTTTTTAAGCATTTCATTTAGAAATTTTGTCCTATGAAAAATTTCATCGTCATCGTACTCAAATATATGGGTAACCTTATTAATTATATCTTCACTTATTTTAATAGAAGTGTCTGATTCATATATCATTATATTAGTATCAAAATTATCAGTTAAGTAATTAACTAAAAAAGTTAAATTATTCAACCTATCAATATGACTAATTCTAATAGGTATGATAAAGGTTACATCTGATAAATCAATTTTTTTCATAACTAACGTATTTTTGTTTTCCCTTAATATAGTTGTTGTAATAATGTACTTTACCCATATTCACTTTATGGTCGTTTAATGGATTCTGTTCATTATATATGTAATTTATTTCTGACATATATTTGTAATGTTCTTTACCTGACATTTCTAACATAGGATACATAAATGATAAATCACCTGTAGTACTCCAATAGTTACCACTATCATCAAATAAGTCTTCCCTTTTAATGTTTCTCCATAAAAATATTTTCCAAGTCCTTAAATGACTAGCAACAAATGTGGAGTTTCTTAAATTATCAAAATTAGTGATATTAGATGAAAATCCCTGTCTTCCATCAGAATACTTAAAACAACCATTTGCAATCCATATATCACCACTAGTATAGTGTCCCACAACTCTTTCGAATACCTTAGAATCTGGTAACCAATCATCACCATCAACTTCAATAAAGATATCTTCATCATTAACCCCATCAGTATCCCTACATATAAGGTCGTAATTACCTCCTTGATATCTTTTTTCTGTATTACGTATTAAATGAAATCTATCGTCATTTTTTATACATTTTTCTACAACATCTGCAGAATCGTCTGTTGATATGTCATCTGTAATATAACATACAAAATTTTTATATGTTTGTGACATTATAGAAGCTAAAGTTCTTTCTACAATATCACCACTATTATATAATGTTACACCAATAACTAATTTCATATTACACTTTTATATTCTTTTATAATTTCAGAGGCA
>TARA_R110001592_G_scaffold66438_12_pt1 | contig 10803 bp, 11 predicted proteins | sample TARA_R110001592 | Tara Oceans TARA_R110001592 (sample SAMEA4398387) | marine metagenome | biome: Polar Biome; feature: [SRF] surface water layer (ENVO:00010504); material: water (ENVO:00002006), including particulate matter (ENVO:01000060) such as... | depth 5 m | reverse complement strand
ACCACCCGGGGCTCATGGCTTTCTATGTCCTCATACTCCGGCGGTACCACTTTCGCCGCCACAGGCACCGGCTTAAGTAGCTTACTCAATAAAATAATCAATAAGGGCGTGAGCGCCATCGACAGCGTAATAGCGAGTATCAAGGTGCTATGCAATTCTGTACTCAGCAATTGCTGGTCTTTGGCTATTTGAAATATCACAAAGGCAAATTCACCGCCGGCCGCCAACACAACACCCAGCTTCAAGGCGCTGCGACGATCCAAGCCACCCAGCGCACTCCCTACCAGCACCAAAATCGGCAGCTTGATCAACATCAGCAATGCAGTCAAACCCAACACGGCCAAGGGCATGGTGACCAATAATTTTACGTTCGCACTCATCCCCACGCTAATGAAGAACAAGCCCAAGAGCAGACCTTTAAAGGGCTCTATCTGCGACTCTAATTCATGTCGATACTCGGAATCGGCCAGCAGCAAGCCCGCCAAGAATGCACCCAGCGCCATCGACACGCCCACCGCATCCATCAGCCATGCCGTGCCTAACACCACCAATAGTGCGGTGGCGGTCGACACTTCTTGCAGCCCCGTTTTCGCAACCATACGGAAGACTGGCCGCAGCAAATAACGCCCGCCGACAATAACGGCGGCGATAGTCGCCAAAATGCGCAATACCGATGGCGTTGCCGCATCATCTACGCCCATGCCGCCGCTCAATAAAGGCACCAAGGCGATCAAAGGAATCGCCGCAATATCTTGAAATAGCAAAATAGCGAAGGCCAAACGCCCATGAGAACTATTAAGTTGTTTACGTTCGGCCAGGATTTGCAAACCAAACGCCGTGGAAGACAGAGCCAGCCCAAGCCCCAACACCACACTGACCTGCCATGGCTGCGAGAATCCCAAATACGCAACGCCACCTATCACCAAGCCACTTAAGGCAACCTGCGCCAAGCCGACCCCAAATACCGACTTGCGCATTAGCCACAGGCGACGCGGCGACAATTCCAAGCCGATGATAAACAGCAGTAACACCACACCAAATTCAGAAAAGTGCGCTACGTTTTCCGGCTTGTGTATTAACTGCAATGCCGCAGGACCAATGACAACACCCGCAATTAAATAGCCCAATACTGCGCCAAGCTGCAAACGCTTGGCGAGCGGCACCACACACACTGCGGCTAGCAACAAAACCAGTGTTGCCTGCAGCAAGCTACCTTCATGTGGCATACACAACTCCCAACGGTAATACGAACAAGAAAAAGATCTAGTTAACTATCATAGCTACTTAGGCAAGCAAGAGAGTACTTTCACAAATGTGAATTCTACTTGCAGATACTTTAGCACCAGCAAGATACAGGCCTTGATGCCTAGCGACACGGCAATACGGCAAGAGGTATTAAAACTAGCACCTGAAGACCGCTGTACTTTAAGCCCAGCCTGGCTCACTTACTTGGGCTGTTTACGCAAAGCATCTTGATGATGAGAGAAGTCCTCACCCTTGGCGAGGCGGTCATAGAGCACAACATTTACAGTGGCCGCCAAATTCATACAGCCATTTGTCGGGATATAGACAATATCGTCGCAAAAATCGGTAATCGCTTTTTTCAAGCTGCCATCCTCCGGACCAAAAATATAGAAAGCTCGAGCGGGATGCTTATAAGTGGTGAGTGACTTGGCGCCTTCGATCAGCTCAACCGCCACCGGAACGCAGCCAAAAGGGATCGTATCTTTTAAATCTTTAACGCAGATAAGCGGCAATGTTTCATAGCTTTTTTGGGTGTCGGTGTAAAAGGGCTTGGCGTGGTCGTATCGCGTCCCAGTATAAAACACTGAATTAACACCATAACAACCGGCAGCGCGCATGACTGCGCCAACATTGTCAGGGGATTTAGGGTTGAACAAGCCAATGCAGGCATAGTTATTTTTCATAGGAACTACAGATTATGATTCAGATATTAATTGTTTATGGATTGTACCCAGAAAGCAAACACAGCCCACGTAATTACCCTGCCAATTAAAGATCTGAGCTTGTTATTTGATAGGTCTTTACCTTGCTAACGGGGTGCTCGCCACATACGCCACAGTGGCGGTGCGTCATCACCAAAACTAAATTCTTCGGTGACCACAAAGCCGTGGCGCTCATAAAGTCGCCGATTGGTGGGGGATGATGCCTCCAAATACGCCGGAATGCCCTCACTATCGCAGCGTTCAAGCACCGGCGCCAGCAGCGCCGTGCCAAGCCCCTTGCCCTGCCACTCGGGAATAACCCCCGCAAAAGGCAGGTAAAAATGCGCCTCCTTAGGATGGTTTGCCTCCAGCGCTAATATTGCCGAAACGACTCTGGTAGTCGAGCGGCCAAATACCAAGGCCATACTCGGAAGCAACAGCAATTGCCGCAAGGGACTAATCTCCCAGCCACCCGGAGGTATCCATGCGGCGGCACCCAGCACATTCTCGGTAGTCAGACACTCGCCCAGCGGAAACCACAGCTTGCGAGCCCAGAGATGCAAGCCCTTGGCCAGTAATGCTTGGCGGCGATTATCGTCAGGCAAGATCCATCGAGTAGGCGGGTCATCATTGAAGGCCAGCGCAAGTACCTCAGCGAACCGCCGAAGCTCATTCGCTTTGAGCTTGCGCACAGACCCGAGCTCCAAATTGCGCCGATCTTCAGTCAAAGAAATCGCTGCCGCCATGCTTTTGGACATATTTATTTCCGGTAAAGCGTATATGATGATTTTAATAAAAGAAGAAAAAATATTGGTTTAATTTTTATTAACTAAAAATTATAAAATTAAATATCAAGCTCAGCATTTAGCGCTATTCTATTCTTAACAAGAATTCCATTCTATGAATAACGACTCTAAAAATAGATGCAGTCTAATGTCCGCAGGCGGCACGCTATCATGATTTCAAGGTCTTCGATAAAGGGCCACTCATAAGGAGAGGCCTTTTCTTTGCCGTTATTAAGATTCACACCCTCTTATGGGTGTATTGGTGCTCACTACCAATCGCCTTTATAACTCACTGATAATTTTGGCGTATTCCTCAATCATCGGCATGACAATTTCTGGCTTGTTCCAATTTTGCATACCCACGCCAATATTGCAGCGGCTCACCCCGCAGTCGCGGTAGTGTTTAAGAATGTCTGGGGTGACCTCAGCCATGACCACCAAGGTGATTTCAACCTTATCGGGGTCGCGACCAAATTCACTTACCTGCCGCCGAAAGTCTTTAATGGAAGCGGCGACATCGGGCAGGGCAACATCGACCGGCATCCAGCCATCAGCCCACTGCGCGGCATGTCTTACGCCCAAAGGGCCCATTGCGCCAAACACCATATCGGGGACGTGCAGTGGCTTGGGTTCAAACCATACCGGATCAAAATCGATAAATTCACCGTGATACTCTGGGGCCTCGTCTCTAAGCAATGCTCGGGTTGCCGCGACGGTTTCCTTCATAGCCAAATAGCGACGCTTCCAGGGCAGGCTAGTGACGTTTTCAAACTCCTCCTGATTCCAACCTACGCCGGTGCCAATAATGACTCGTCCACCCGATAGCCGATCTAGGGTTGCGATGGTCTTGGCCTGAGAAAATAGTTCCCGCTCCATTAAAAGTGCTATGCCCGTTCCCAATTTCAGGGTGGACGTGGCAGAGGCCGCAGCCATCAATGCAATATAAGGGTCCATCATTTCTTTATAGGGTTCAGGTAGCTCGCCACCGGGGGGATACGCAGTTGTGCGACAACGGGGGATATGGCTGTGCTCGCCATACCAAAGCGATTCAAAACCCGCGTCTTCTAGTATGCGTGCCAGTGTTGCCGGATCTTGGTCATTGACGGTGTTCATGGAGCTAAAACCGAGATGCATATGATCGCCTCTTATTGTTATTTCATATGCTTACAGTTTAAAACACCGTTGTGACGGCTTACATACCCCACTTTGATGAGGCTAACAATGAACAGAGCGGTCATGAATAGTGTGCAGTCACTATCGCTGAGGATATTACATTTAGATGGATTAACAATAGAAGCCGCCTAGCTATTATGAAGCTACAGCCTAGTCGGCATTCTAATTTTTCACGCAGATTTAAGCGGCCTTAAAAATCGCTTCAGCCTTTACCCACGCGGGCCGAGCACGCAAGCGATTTAAATACGCTTGAATGGCAGGATAGGCAATAAACGCCTTGCCGTTCTCCTGACCGGGAGGCGCAAACATAGGTGATTCCGCCATCATTAAAGGGAAGGCCACCATAATATCGGCACCGGAGAACTCACCGGCAATATAGTCGCGATCAATAAGCAGCTGATTCATATAAGTGAAAACGGTTTTAAACTCGCCGTCACAAAAGCCTTTTAGACCCGCCGAATCTGTCGCTGTCATAGCGCTGAGCATATCAATCATTACCGGCAGCATTAGGGTCGACTCCGCCGCATGCATCCAGTGCAAATAGGCGATATGCGCCGGTGTACCGCGCTCAGGTCGCAAGCGGCCTTCGCCATAGTTATCGATAAGATACTCAACGATGGCCCCAGACTCAGGAATGGTCTGTCCTTGGTCTTCAATCACTGGCGCCTTACCCATGGGGCTGACATCCCATAGAGACTGAGGGGACCGAAAGGTTTTTGGGTTGCGAGTATGGTTTACCAACTCGTATTTTAAACCCAGCTCTTCTGCCAACCAGATACTGCGATCTGAACGAGACATACCCAAGTGATGAATTTTTAGCATAAGACTCTCCTCTGTTGTTATTGCTATACACACTAGATCAAAGTCCAGAATAGCGAGACTGCTAGTTGGGAGCCAGTTAGTAGGGATTAGCTATGCTGGGACTGCTTGCGTGGAAGAGACTTACGTAAGGTGGCGCCGATCAGATTCAATATCAAGACCTCAGCCTTGCCAACAGCTAGACCGGAACCAGACACAAAACGATCTTATTTAGACACTCAGTGATTATAAAGTCACTATTACCGCGCCGACCACCGCAAGTGCTTTAGCGCGGGCTTCTTCGATATCGCCGCCGCGCGCCAAGCCCACGCCCATACGGCGCTTGCCGCTCACCTCTGGTTTACCGAATAAGCGCAGCTGGGTATCGGGCGCTTCAAGCGCAAACTCAAGATTGCCAAAAGTGACCCGCTTAGATTCACCTTCCACCAAAATAACAGCGGAGGCCGATGGGCCAGTTTGATGAATATTGGGGATAGGTAAACCGAGGATAGCCCGAACATGAAGAGCAAATTCTGAGAGGTCTTGGGAGATCAAAGTGACCAGACCGGTATCATGTGGCCGCGGCGAGACTTCACTAAAGATAACCTCATCGCCTTTAACAAACAGTTCAACACCAAAAAGACCCCAGCCGCCCAGCGCAGTGGTGACTTGTTCGGCAATTTCCTGTGAACGCTGCAGGGCTTTTTCAGACATAGGCTGCGGCTGCCAAGATTCCTGATAATCGCCGTCTTTTTGCAAATGACCAATCGGCGCGCAGTAACTGGTGTCGGTGTCTTCATGAGCGCCGCGATGGCGAATAGTTAAAAGGGTGATCTCGTAATCGAAATCCACAAAGCCTTCAATAATTACTCGGCCGGCACCGGCGCGACCGCCTTCTTGCGCGTAACTCCAAGCCGCATCAACATCCGTTAAGCGCTTTACTAAACTTTGACCTTTGCCTGAAGAACTCATAATAGGCTTGATAACACAGGGCAAACCGATTTCGGCAATGGCGATATCAAACTCTTCTTTGCTGTCTGCAAAGCGGTAGCTAGAGGTCGGTAATTCCAGCTTTTCTGCGACCAGGCGACGAATACCTTCCCGGTTCATGGTGAGCTGCGCTGCGCGGGCGGTTGGCACCACATTAAAGCCTTCGCGCTCTAACTCAACTAGGGTGTCTGTGGCGATCGCTTCAATTTCTGGCACGATATAATCAGGCTTTTCCAATTCGATCACCCGGCGTAATTCTGCGCCGTCTAACATCGAAAAGGTGTAACTGCGATCTGCCACCTGCATGGCAGGCGCGTTCTCGTAGCGATCGCAGGCAATCACTTCTACCCCTAGACGCTGTAATTCAATCGCGACTTCTTTACCCAACTCCCCTGCGCCACAAAGTAAAACCTTACATGCTTTGCTGCTAAATGGCGTGCCTAAAGTAATCATACTATTCCTCTTAAAATTTAATGACGCCACGCGTCAGTATCTCTCGCGAAAAAGATCTGGGATTAAGTTAATACAAAGCACAACTGCAAAATTAAAAATGCGTATACGCCGGCCAATACATCGTCAATCATAATACCGAAGCCACCGTGTACTTTGGCATCCAATACTCGAATCGGCCAAGGCTTCCAGATATCAAATAGGCGGAATAAACCGAAGCCCAAGGCCACCCAGAAAATATTGGGCGGAACCAAAAACAAGGCGATCCACACGCCGACAAATTCGTCCCAGACAATGCCGCCGTGATCGTGCACACCTAGGGCTTTCGCTGTTTCGCCACAAAAATACACACCCGCTGCAAACGCCAGTAGCAGGGCAATAATATAGTTGGCTGGTGACAAGTGCTGAAGCAAAAACCAAAACGGCAGCGCCGCTAGAGTACCAAAGGTTCCCGGCGCCTTTGTAGCCAAGCCGCTCCCAAAGCCTACCGAAAGTAGGTGCACGGGATTTTTTAATAGTGAAACTGGAATTTTTGTAGCCATAATTTAAGGAGCCGAATTTTAAAAATGTTGGTAGCCAGTAGCGGGTGAATACACTTTATTTTGCGCATCTATGCAGCGCAATCCATGACCCGCCTCAATATAACCTATCTCGCTTAAAGCCAAATCTAAACTAGCACTTAAGAGTGCCACATCTGCACGACGCGATGCCGGCACCGTAAAACAAAGTTCGTAGTCATCACCGCCGCTCAGTGCAGCGTCAAGCGCAGAGCCATGATTTAGTAGCGCCGCCGACAAGGGCAGGTCTTGCATGCGCACAACGCCAGCAACACCACTGGCTTTCAAAATATGCCCTAAGTCTGCCGCTAAGCCATCGGAAATATCGATAGCGGCAGTGGCAAGATTACGCAAGTTCTGGCCCAAGGCCAAACGCGGTGTTGGCGCGTGGTAGCGCGCTAAAAGATCAGCTTGATCTGCCTGCAGCTCGGCAGGCTCGGTATTTAAAAATGCCAAGGCGGCGCTGGCGTCACCCAGGCTACCAGACACATAAATGACATCGCCGACTTGAGCGCCATTTCGCAATAGAGCTTGGCCAGCAGGGGCAGAACCCATTACCTGCAAACTTAAACACAGGGGGCCACGGGTCGTGTCGCCACCCACTAAGACCATGCCAAATTCGGCAGCGGCGTCGGCCAGCGATACAGAAAAAGCGCTTAGCCAATCTTCATCAACAGTGGGTAGCGTTAGCGCCAAAGTAAAAGCCAGTGGTGATGCACCACTGGCGGCCAGATCGCTGGCGCAGACCGCAAGTGCGCGACGGGCGAGTAATGCCGACGAATAATTAACAGGGAAATGAACCGACTCGACCAAAGTGTCTACCGACAACAGCAGCTCGTGACCAACAGCTAGGGATAACACCGCGCAGTCATCGCCAATACCACAGCGAACTGCGCTGGTGCCGGCGCCAATAATTTTACCGGCGCCTTCACGAAAGTAACGTTGAATTATGTCGAATTCTGATATCGGCATAATAGCTGTGTCCGCAGACTATTCTGCGTCGTCCGGCTTATTAACTTTTGGGGATTTGCCTTTTTCTGCCGCCACTTCAACCGCGCGGCACTCCATTGCGACCCGATCAAGTATGCCATTCAAATAGCGATGACCGTCGGTGGAACCAAAGCGCTTACCAAGATTAATGGTTTCATTGATGGCAACTTTATAAGGTACATCAATACGGCGCAGTAATTCATAGGAACCCATGCGCAGCAAGCACAATTCGATAGGATCTAGATCGGTAACTTTACGATCTAAGTGCTTGTCGAAGAGCTCATGTAATACCGTTAACTGTGCGGGAATATTATGTACTAGGTCGTGAAAAAACTCTTTGTCGACATGAGTCATATCATAGTCAGCTTGGAACTGCGCTTCGATTTCGTTCAATGCCTGGCCAGCCATATGCCATTGATATAAAGCCTGCATTGCATAATGGCGCGCCTTGCGCCGGTCTGCCGCTAGCTGATTGCGGGATGGGTTCTGAAGACGATTTGCCACAAAATATTCTCATGCTTGGTGGATAAAACCACACTTAAAAAACCGTACTACCGCCTGAGGGCAGCACGAAACAATACTGAACTTACGCTCAGCTTTTTAATAAAATTTATAACTGTTTGAGAAGGCTCACCATCTCAATAGCGGACATCGCCGCCTCTTCACCCTTATTACCTGCCTTGGTGCCTGCGCGTTCTACCGCTTGCTCAATAGTATCTACGGTCAACACACCAAATGCGACCGGCACACCGTGCTGCATAGTTACTTGCGCTAGCCCTTTGACACATTCCCCGGCAACATATTCGAAGTGCGGCGTGCCGCCACGAATAACGGCGCCCAACGCAATAATGGCATCATAGTTTTTACTTTCTGCTACTTTTTGGCAGACCAGCGGTATTTCAAACGCACCCGGTGCACGCACAATAGTGATATTGTCGTCTGCCACGCCGTGACGACGCAGCGTGTCTAAGGCGCCGTCCAATAAACTTTCAACTACAAAGCTATTCCAGCGACCCACTACAATTGCGAATTTACCGGCTACCGCAACAAAATTACCTTCGATAGTTTTCATCTTTTACTTCCTTTCTCATTTACAGCCATCGACATCATCGACGGCTCACAATATTCAATCAGCTATTGGCGACAATATTATCGGGACTAACAAATTCAACGACTTCTAAGTCAAAACCAGAGATTGCATTATATTTAACCGGCGCACCCATCAAGCGAATCTTGCCTACCCCAACATCACGCAGGATTTGTGATCCTAGGCCGATATTAAAATACGTGGTTTTATACTGAATGCTATCACCCTGCAGAGGCGACTTGGTGCCCTGGGCAATACCTAGCTCGGCCAAGATTGATTCTGGGGTTTCGCGGTTGGCCAGTAGCACGACTACGCCGCCATGTTTAGCGACAGTTTCTAAGCTGCGATGCATATTCCAGCCCGTGGTAGAGCCCGGCGACTGGGTTTGCAAAAGGTCGCGCACCGACGAGCCCAAGTGCACCCGCACCAGTGTTGGCGAGTCGGCACTGATATCACCTTTTTGAACCGCAAAATGTATTTCACCCGCCACTGAATCCTTATAGGCGTGAAGGACAAAATCGCCAAAATCCGTTGCAATCGTGCCGCTGCTAATTTTTTCAATGGTTTGCTCGTTTAACACCTGATAGTGAATCAGGTCAGCAATGGTACCCATTTTTAAATCGTGCTCTGCGGCAAAAATATCGAGATCTGCGCGGCGCGCCATGGTGCCGTCTTCATTCATGATTTCGCAGATAACACCCGTCGCTTCAAAACCAGCTAAGCGCGACAAATCACAGGCGGCCTCAGTATGACCGGCGCGACTCAAAACGCCACCGGGCTCAGCCATCAGCGGGAAAATATGACCGGGCTGAACAATATCAGCTGCCACTGCATTACGCGCAGCTGCGGTTCTTACCGTGTGGGCGCGATCGGCGGCAGAAATACCGGTGGTCACGCCGTGGGTGGCCTCTATAGAGAGGGTGAATTTGGTGCCGAAACCCGAGGCATTGCGATCTACCATCAAGGGCAGCGCAAGCTGCTCACAGCGCTCACGAGTCATTGGCATACAAATTAAACCACGACCAAATTTAGCCATAAAGTTAATATCTTGCGGGCGCACACATTCGGCCGCCATCACCAGGTCGCCCTCGTTCTCGCGATCTTCGTCGTCCATTAAGATAACCATCTTGCCTAGACGGATATCCTGAATGAGGTCTTCTATTTTGCTCATTGCCATAGTGCTGCCTTGCTTTTTCGTAGCGCTAAGTGAGCCGCTAGAATTAGAAATATTAGACGCGCTTATTTCCGCGTTCTCAAAAACCCATTGTCGGCCAAACTGGCCATTGAAATCCCGCGCCCTGCAGGCTTGTCTGCCTGTAATAATCGCTCAAGATAACGCGCGATCACATCCACCTCCAGATTAAGCTCTGCATCCACAAGGTAATGCTGAATAATGGTTTCCGCTGCAGTATGAGGCACAATATTCAATTCAAATACGTTGCCGGTGACCTTGTTCACGGTCAGGCTAACACCATCCACGCAGATCGAGCCCTTGGTCGCAATATAATGCGCAATATTAGCCGGTGCCTCGATACTCAGCCTAATAGAGCGCGCATCTTTGCTACAACTTAACACGCGCCCTACGCCATCAACATGACCACTGACAATATGGCCGTCGAAACGGCTGCTCGCCAACATCGCCCGCTCTAAGTTTACGGTCTGGCCGATCTTAATCTTGGCGAAGGTGCTCAGCGATAGGGTCTCGTTTGACACATCGGCCCAAAAGCCATCGCCCACCATGGCGACGACCGTTAGGCACACGCCGTTGGTGGCAATACTATCGCCAAGCTTAACATCGGCCATCGGCAGGCTAGCACTGCTAATTCGCAGGCGCATATCGCCACCGCGCATTTCAGTGGCGGCGATAGTCCCCAGCGCCTCTATAATGCCGGTGAACATTTACTGCGGCTCCGCAAACTTAGGGACGCGACACTGTATTCGCCAATCTTTACCCACCGCGCGAATATCCAAGATGTCGATGGCCTGCTGCTCTGACATCGCCGTCATCGGCCAATCTATCAATGGAC
>TARA_R110001592_G_scaffold362181_1_pt1 | contig 10805 bp, 8 predicted proteins | sample TARA_R110001592 | Tara Oceans TARA_R110001592 (sample SAMEA4398387) | marine metagenome | biome: Polar Biome; feature: [SRF] surface water layer (ENVO:00010504); material: water (ENVO:00002006), including particulate matter (ENVO:01000060) such as... | depth 5 m | reverse complement strand
AATAATTTTTACGAATCCAATCCGTTTATGTCTGTGGGTGTTATAAAGTCAGTGTCAGTATAGTACTGAAGTGGATCGGATAATATTTTAGAAATTCCTGGAATCGTTGTTTCTGCAACTTTAATTTGTTTAGTATTAACAGAAATTACGCCGGGAACTATAGCTCCGTTTCTAAATTCGTCTTGTTTATTACCAGATATTTTCCAATTCATTATCACAATAGCATACAATTTATTATCAGCTACGTTAGTTTGTATCTGATTATATGTTTTTTGATCAGTTTCTAAAATATTTTCGCTGTCATATTTCTTATAAAAGTATCTGGTTATTACGCCGGCGTTAATATTATTGTTATTTATAGTAGGAGTAAATGATTTTGGCGTTCTATATTTTGTTTTAACTTTAGGTTTTAATTTTTTATACAGTCTTGAATTTGGATTTGTATTTTTTTCTCGATATGGAACAAGTGATTTAGATAGTTTAGGATTCCATTTTGATTTAGTAAATATTTCTCCTGTTAAATATCGATGATACCCGCCGACATATTCTTTTTCATCTGTTGTCATCCATTGTCGACCTGTTGTAAACAAATCATTTGTTGTTTCGTCTGCGGTATAATATATTTTTTTTCTTGTTGCCATAGTTATGATATATTAGGTCTCATTATACAAGTTACTTTTGTAGTCCACGATCCTTCTGATGAAACTGTGTGATTTATTCCGATAATGCTAAACACGGTATTTACAGTGTATTTTTTAGGAAGTCCAGAAAATTCTAAAACATCTCCGTATCTCAAACCATTGATTCCGTCAATAGTAAATGATGCATCAAACGGAAATATTGGAGCCGTTAATTGCTGTGACTTCCGTACGTCTGGTGTAGGATATTTTAGATATTCTGATGTAGTGTTACGAAGCTCTTTTCTTCTGTCTGAATCTTGTGGTTCTAATCCATATCTTTTCTGTGCTAGTTTTAATTCGGTTATAGCTTTGAAATGTGTTGTTTCATAATTTTTTATGATTGTATTCATTGTGTCTACATTGTCAGCATTAAACATAAAATTCATATATGGAGCAATTTTTTCAGTAGATATATCCGTTCCCTGATTTAAAACATAACTTAAATTTTTAACACTACTAGGTAATTTTGCAGAGAATTGAAAATCTCTAACTATAGTCCCGCGCGGGTCGTTAGCAAACATTGGTATTTTATATGGTTTTATTTCTTGTAGTCTTATGCTTTCGGCGTCAGCGTATAATACAGCTTCTGGAATATCGGGGTGTGGAGTTAATGTCATTTCAAGAGCTCCGCTAGTTGCCGATCTTAACAGTGCCGTTATTTCGTTAATAAAAGCCCCAAATGTAAATCTTCGAGCATTAAAATTACTTAAATCATCGATGATTTTTTTTATGTTTTCTAAATTAATAAAAATTCGGCTAGGATACATTGTGCCTTGACTTGAGCTATTTTTATCTATAACTCCTTTCCATTCGCCATATAATCCAGCTTGTTGTAATGTTTGTGAATATTTTGTTTGATTGTCAATAACATCGGCATAATATCCTATTTCACCATACCAATTAATTCCACCTTCTTTCAAAACAGACTGTAAATTTCCAGCTGGTTGTTTAGGTAAAAAGAAAACAGACTCTGGATCTAGCGATCGTAAATGTTCATAGTGTGTGCTTTCAATTTGCACATCATCGCAAAGAACTCCTTCACCAGTTGTGTTTCCTTGTTTAAACAATATTTCGTCATTTAAAAATTTTATTAATGCCCCTAGTGTGATGTATCGATTATCATTGATCAACTCATCATATAATTTTTCTTCGTCTTCATATTGTTGCTCTTGTCGTTTTAAATCATCTTCAATACGAGTATTCTCACGTTCATCCCATTGATTTCTATCTGCCAAAGATCCAGATTCAAATTTTTCTATTTCTTTTTTATAAGCAATATCTTCTGCCTCAGTAATTTCAGCTGTAATTGTTACGCCGTTTACTATTGTTGTTGGTGGCGTTGGCGGAGTAGGAGGAGTCTTATAAGCTGCAGAAGACGTATAAGGTCTTGCTTCTTTTGTTTCAGCAACAAATTGTCGATCTAAATCTTCATAATATGGACGACCAAACATTACAAATCGGTCATTGAAGTTAGTATTGGATAAGTACGGTGCAATACCAGCTTGGCCATATGCTAATAATGACACAGTCTGTAAAGGCGAAAGCCCAGTTTTTATAGTTTGTAGATAATCATTTCTGACTGCGTCTACTGCAGCTGACAGAGTGTCATATAATTCAACACGAGCTTCTGAACCAGTAGTTGATGGGGTAGTGGTCGCATTTCGTAACTCTTCAGATGACCCAGATGTCGAAATTTTTGCGTATTTTGATTTAAAATCATTTTCTTTTTTCTTATCCGGATTCATAAACATGGTTACATCGGTATATATATCACTAGTACCAGTTAGTTGCAATGTAACACTAATCGATGCATCGGCATCATATGAAAGATCAAAAGAAGTTATTAATCCAGAAAATGTATATTCATTCATTTTGCGTATTTTGTCTTTTAACTCTTGAAGATCTGTCCATTCAGGATACATTTCTTTTAGTTTGTCTTCATCTGGTAAAACTAAGTCTGACAATAAGCCTTCGCTAATGGTAGCCGACTCGGGATGTTGCACTGTTATTTGAACGTAACGACCGGGGCGCAGCCAAACTGATTCAAATTCGTCTAGATCTCTATCCGGGTTCGGAATAGACAAACTCATGTTTGCTTTATTTAACAACCCCATGGAACCATCACCAATATTAAAATCAGCAACTTTAATGTATGGTGCTATTCTGCGACTGTTGTCTGTTTGTTGTATATCATTTTCTACTGCAGTAAGTGATCCGTTAGCATTTTCATTGATTACTACGTCAGTTCTTTCATATTGTGCTTGTGAAGAGTTTAAGAATCCAGTTTTACCCGATGGAGTGTATCTTCCAAAACGAACATTTCGACCTCCAATCTGAGCTAAACCTTTCTCCATTACATCTCCATGAATACGTTTACTTCCACTTGGTGCAGGATTAAAAGCTTTTATTTCAATATTAGCAATTTTTTCAGTCATGAACGCAATATCTTTACTAGTACGGCGACGTCCTGATTGTGCTCGTTCGTTTAATTCTTCCTGTAACTTAGGATCAACTTGTGAATAAAATATTTGACTCATCTTTCTTGATTTGTTTGTTTTATAATTTGCTGTATGTTAGCACTCGTGGGTATTCGTATAGTGGTATTTTGTGGAACATGCAATGATCCTTTTCCTAACCCATTGCTAACTGCAATTACCCACCAAAGAGTAGCATCACCATAAAATTGATTAGCTAACTTGTCTAAACGTTCTGGAGTAGTAGTTTTAATGTATGTGTCCTGATTAGACAATGGAATAACCGGTACTATTACCGTGGATATTCTGCGTTGTTCTGCTACTCGTTTAAGTGTCTGTGATGTTGTATATCTACTCATATTATCCTTATGTTAAATCAAGTCTAGATACCGTTTGTGTAATAAATTCTTGATCTGTTAATGGTTCGGGAATAACTTCTCCCGTTCTACTATTGTCTTTTGCATCACTCAACCAATTATCGTTGCCAGATTTAGGTTTGCCGATCGGATCAAATTGTTTAGCTAATGTGAAGAATCTTCCATCTTTTTCTGGTATATGATCCATGATCATGTTAAACTGTGTAGTAACAGAAATTTTAAATGGAACTTGCATATTTTCTGGATCGTCTTCTATGTTTATTTCCCAAGATGTATCTGTGCCATAATCAAAATTTAAACTGTTTAGAACAACTGGTTGTTGCACGAATAAATCTCCAATTGTAATGCGCATCCATGGGGCAATTAACGCAATATTTTCTTGTCGATATTCTGGAGCAGTATATCCTGCAAGTGCATTTAACTTTCTCCAAATAAATTTTAATTCATCACGACTTGTAGCATATACATCAAATCCTAAACTTAAATCTCTACTATATCCTGTATAATGATAGTTAGGATCTGCTCTACCAATTAACGGTACCGGTGTCCAGTTTGCGTTGAAACTATCTCCTAGATTGGTAATTGCTGCTCTAAACACTAATATGTCGTCAGTTGCGTCTTGTAATCCATTTTGCAATTTAGGTCCAGTAAAATAAAATTTAATAAAATCTTTTGTATGTAAACCGTCTTTTGTCGATTCAACGTCTGTTCCAACGGCTGATGTAGCACCAGGTTTCCATTCGTATGCTTGTGTTAGTTTTTGTTCTCTACGAAAATCAATAACATTGACTTTATCGCCCCGGAACGGTGATTTGTCCTCGCTATCTTGAAGCCTTGAAGATTTCCATCGTTTTGTTTCATTATCCCATTTCGTAGCTACGTCAGTTCTTGCAGTAAAATCACTTCTGTCTGCTCCCGGCGCATCGTGTTCTCCCCAACCATATCCATCTTTGCCTGGTGCACTTAAGTTGAATACAGAATATGCTCCGGCTTTTGATTGTGCTGCTTCTGCATATCTTTCAGCTGTTGAGCTAATATCAGATATAGCTTCGCCATCATTTCTATTTTTCTTGCGGTTAGTTCCTTTTAAGCGACTTCTAAAATCTACATATCTAGAAAATCCTAGTCGTACATCTTGAATAGTGTTTCTGATAAAATTAGTAGTCAATTGACTCATGTTTAGTGCGGCAAATGGAGTGCTAAATTGTCCTCCTCCTATGGTTGAAGTAGTATTAGGAGTAAATGATAAATTTTGTGTGAGTCCAAACTGTGCATTTACGGCTGAACCTATACTCAATATATTTGATCCAAGACTCCGGCCTGTAAAGTTAAATCTATATTGTGCGTTCTTTATTGGACTATAATACCAATTTGTAAAATATTGTATTGGTTTTGCTTCCCCTGGAATATACAATATAGGAGATTTTGTGAATGGGGTTGGAAATGGCAATGATTCTGAATTTGGAAAGTTTGCGATATCATATGTAGTGAAACTACCCATTTGTAGCGGAGTAGTAAATTGGGAAGTAGCTCCAATTATTGGATTTAATCCCGGGTTTAGATCAGGCAGTATGTTGAAAGGATTGGTAAATTGTGCGTCATTTCCTATTGTAGGGTTACTCATTTTGTCCTTTTATTTTATGATAATCTATATGCTACCGGGCCTGGGTCGACTGCGAATGTTGCTGTTTGCATTGCACTAACAATAGCGTTAGCAAATGCCGTGACATCCATTCCACCTCCTCCATTTGCTGCAGCTTGTAATGCTGCTGGTGGGCCGGTTGCGATTGCGTCGTTTGGATTGGGCTTAAACATTTGTCCATATGGTGCAGTGGTCATATTACCACCTGGCATAATTAATGAATCATTGACTACTTTTGCGTCCGCTTCCATTGCTGTGTCATATTTACCGGTAAGTCCTGCGTCTTTTGCAGTTGCTACAGCTCCTGTTAATGCTTCATATGATCTAATTGCGCCTCCTAGTTGTTTTAATTTCGTCTCATCAAGACCACCCATGGATTTTATTTGTTTTTCTAAACCTTTTTTAAGAGCTTTTGCATTTGCTTCAACTCCTTTTCCTGCTTCCATGGTTAACATATTTTGCAAATGTGCTGCAGAATTACTGTCGATAGCAACGTCTAACATTTCTTTCATGATGTCATCAGTAGTTCTAGTATCTTCTAATTCCATGAGTTCTTTGTATTGAGCATCTGTTAATTCGCCGCTTTTGATCATGGCTTTTGCAGCAGTTTCCATTTCGCCACCAGAAAGCTCCATTAATATTTCGGCACCAGATTCTTCTAAAAGTTTTTTCTTTTGAAGCGCTCGTGCTAATTTATTTTCGTCAATTCCTAGTAATTTAGACATTTGTTCTCGAGCCATGAGATTGTTTTCTAAAACGTCGCCTTCTTGTTCTAATATAGTATTTAATGCGTCAGCTTGAGCGGTAGCATCACCAGCTAATGCGGCTTCACGAAATGCATTAGTTAAACTTTTACCACTTTTTAAATCTACTAAACGATTACCACTTAATAATTGATATTCTAATTCTGAACCTATGCTACTTTCTATGTCTAACATAGATTTACCAATACCGGTCATTTCGTCTAATGAAAGACCTAATGCTTTACTTTTAAGTGACGCTAATTCAATATTTCCGGGAAGTCGACCAAATTGTAATACTGTTGCAGCCGAAGCTTTTCCTAGTTCTTCTGTAATATCTTTAAATGCGCCTTGCATATCTGTTGCTTTTTCAATTCTTTCAGCAACTGCTTGTGTTCCTTGTAAAACAGTAGCCATGTTTGCATCTTGCTGAGAAGCATAATATGTAAAATTTTCAGCTGCTTCAGCACTAAGTCCTAAATTGGTAGTTATAACATCCTGTACAGCTGTTAGTTGTTGAAAGAAGTCACTTTGAACGCCTTGTCCTTCTCCAAGCTTTTTTACTAATGTTGATGCTACAGGCACAATGCTTTTAATATTAGTAGCATATTTAATTGCTTGCTTTCCAGAAATACCCATGTTTTGAGCATTTTGGTTTAACGCTGCAGCCATTTTTTGTGCTGCCCCAACACCAATTCCAAAAGTTTTATTTAATTCTTTGTTTCGTTTTTCTAAAACTAATGATCGTTGAGATAGTTCTATGAACGCTTTCCCGGCAGCTTGTTGAGAAGCCATTTGTTTTTCTAAACCGGTAAGATAATCATTAGTAGAATCGTTAAAGTTGGTTAAAGCGGTAACGGCTTTTGTAATTGATGTACCATATACGTCAAAAACTTGAGTTGCTTTTACGACTGCATCAGCTGCTGCGTTTACCGCGCCTTCAATGCTGTCACCAAAACCACCATCCTTTGGAGGTTGGTTACCAATTCTAGGTTGCTGTTTTAAATGTTGTATGAATTGTGATTGCGTCATATATTAATAAATATCAACGACGACGTTTTGTTGGGATCTTGTTTTTATTAGACTTTTGTTGTTGTTGCTGTTTTGTTACAGCATCTTGTCGATCTTTTACTATACCGTTAATTCTTTTAATCCAATACCTTCTTAAAAATACTGGCATATCGTATATATCTTGCCAAGACCAACGACCTTCGCCGAACCAAACTATATCAAATATAGTTTCATGAAGTTGTAATCGATATTTTGCGTTAAAACCAGAAAAAATCAGACTTAATTGAAAACCCGGCAGTAAAGGTGCCTCCGTGTTCACCTTCAAATTCTAAATTCATATCCAATCCAGGACAATGTTCAACATAATATGTTCTAAATTTTTTTGAATCTAGAGCCATAAATTGATATCGAATAAATTGTTCTATTGTTTCTGCGGATCTAGAGTCATCTACTTGTGTTATAACTGTTTTACAAAATTGAGAAGGTGCTAAATCACTTATGTCTTTTACGTTGTAAGTAAATTTAATAGTGTTATTTTTTGTTTTATATTCAAATTCACCATTATCATCTGTTGTTAATTTAAATGGTTTAGGTTGAATTTTTTCTAGATTTGCAACACGGTCTAATTCATTTTTTGTTTTAGGATCCGTTACAGTAACTGGATAGTCTTTACCATATGATAATATACGAGCATATACAATTAATCCGTCTTTATCAAATGTCGACATATCATCAATATTAAATTTTGTTAAACTAATTGATTCGAGTAATCGGTCTATCATTACTCCCTCTTGCACATATGAAATATTGGTTAATATGTCTTCGTCATATGCAGTCATGTATCGCATTTCTATTTTTCCTTCTCGAAGTGGATGATCCTTAGGATATATTTTACCGCCACTAGATAATGGAACAATCATGCTAGGTAATTTGCTTTGCTGTTCTGTCTCGTAATGCTTTCTAGCTTGTTCTGCTGCGGTCGATGTGCTGATTCGATCTGTTATTTTACTCATTTGTTTCCTTATTATAACTTTATTATAAATATATGTTCACAAAAAAAGTAGGGTGTTTAGCCCTACTTGAATTGTATAGTTTATTTTTGTTTAGAAGCTTAAGAATGCCCAATCGTATCTCAATGTCAAAGATATTTCTTGTACTGCGTCATCACCCCAATCATAGCTACCAAATTCTGCATCTGTAATAAATGCTCCGTTTAGTACCCATTCTTCAACTCGCTCACCTAATGGAGAAAGTTGATATAATTTTAATTGCTTTTTATAAAAATCAGAATACCCATCTCTACCAGTTGCAGACTCATGATGCAGTCTAACCCATTCCATTACAGTTTGAGCACCACTTGGTACAATTGCATCATATAATGATATCGATAATGTATTCCATTCTGACTTACCTTTCACATAACGTTTAACGTTGATAAGATCCAATGTTTGTTCATTGTTAGTTAATTTTGGTTTATCAGCCATTTTTACTAAATATGCAGGAATACCAGTATCAGCCATAGAAAGTATAAACTGATGTTTCTTTTTGGGTTCCCAGGAAAATGCGGTATCAAACAATTCATTTTGATTGGCTGCTGATAACGCCGGGTTTAATTGATCTTCTAATGCCATATATGGTCCTTGTTTATTTTAATATAAATATAACGTACAGTAAAAAAGGTAAGACCGAAATCCTACCTTTTTAAAATTATTAATATACTATTCCGGGAAACTTGCTCCAGTTGGCTGAATATTAAAGTCTAACACTATAAATTCTGCGGTTCTAGTTGGTTGCAAGAACAATTGTCCGTAAAGAATATTTTGATCTATTAAGTCTGGAGTATTGTTGCTGTCATCCATTACTGCTCGGAATGCAAACAATCCTTGCTGTGCTCTTACTTGATCTAAATAAGGATTCACAATACTCAAGAATCTGTCACGAGTCTGATTGGTGTTTTGTTCAAATACCAAAAATCTAGTAGATGATGCAATAAACTTTTTAACTGCAATAAGCAAACGACGCACATTTACTCTGTCTAATGCACTTGGACGAGCTTGCAAGGTCTTTTGACCCCAAATGCATATTCCGTCATTAACAAAGTTTGCAATAGGATTAACACGTGCTTCATACAGTGTATCCCTGTTAGATTGCGTTAATCTTACATATGTGTCTGTTGCTGCAACTACACCTCTATTCAAACCTGCAGGTGCATACCATGGGTGTTGTACTGCATCGTTAAATGCTAATACTCCCGGTAATACAACTGATGGTGGTACGAATAATGGAACATTTTTATTAGGATTCAAAATTCTTACCCATGGCCAATATGAAGCAACATAGTTGTTATCCAATGTGTTTACTTGATTTACAACCGTTGTTATATTATCTGACACTGGATTTGAATCCATTACATAGAATGTGTCTTGTCGTTCCCTAACCAAGTTACGAGCTGCGGTTGTAACCGTGCTATGTAAACTGTCAATAATACCAGGTGTAACTAATAAGTTCATATCATAATAATCAGTGTTACTTAACAATGTAAATGCTTTATTATATGATTTAGTACCAGTTGCACTAGCGGAGCTACAATCAAATCCAAATGTATTTGTTGAAGCTATATTTGCTCCATTAAACTTAGGTAGATTGGGACGAGCTCCGTCAAAACCTCCTTGGAATCCAATCATGAACTTTCTAGTTTTCAATGAAACATTCGCATTAAATGTATTTGCCGTTAATGCAGCTTGCAACGATCCACTATATGGCGCGGCTAAACTAGGAAATGCACTTCCTGAATCTTGAGTTATATCGCCTAGGTAAAAGTCACTATTTAATCCAACACTACCACTTTCGGTAGGAGTGACTGCTAAATAGTTTAAGTTGTGGGTATCGGTAAAATCAAACCCTAAATAGTTAGCACTACTATATCCTGATGCATTAGTTTGTGTTGTTTTATATGTTACCGCTTCTAAATTAAATGATGCCGATGCATTAGCAATTGGTGACAAATGAGCTTTAAATCCAAATGGAACTAAAGTTTTATCATTGCTACCATCACTTACTCCTGCTTCTACACTTATTCTAATAAATTTAGACATATTCGGATAATCACCATTTACAACTACGTCTCCAGCATCCGTAACAGTTTGGAAACGATCTCCTATCACTCGGGAAATATATCTTGGTGAATTTGGATCTAGATTTACATTTAAATATGATTCAATTATATCTGGTGTCTGATCAGTGTCTTCTGATGAATATGGTGAATTTGGAATTTCTGTGGTATTAACACGTCGTACTTCTACTGTAAATGTACCATATCCATTTGGATCAGATACTTCCGAAGCTAATCTAATATCGCGGATACCTACTTTAATCTCTGCATTAACAGAATCACCATGTGACAACGTGTGAAATTTAAATAGATTTTTTGCAGTGCTACCAATTTTCTGTGAAGTTATAAATGGAGTGTTTGCCGTAGAAAAATCTTTTAAGTATTTGTAATCGGCATACTTGTGTAGTGAGATTGTAACGTCGCCAACGTTGTTAAACAATGTGGTTAATGCTGTTTTGTTTTCATATTGAACATATACTGGATAATCTAATGATTTTGGAGAACGTCCAAATATCTTGCTTAGATAGTCATTGTTACGTTGATTGATAGACGATGATATTGAAGCACCATTCCCGGCTAAATATGCACTGAATCCAGGGACTGCTAAACTAGCAAATGATCCAGATATCTTGAGTTCAAATGACCCTGAAGTATTAGCATTCAATACTGAATCTTCAAAATATGCTCCGGTAAGATTGGTACCACCTTTTACATTTTGAGTGGGATGAAGAACGTGTGTTACCACTTTTACTGATCCTGACTCTGCTTG
>TARA_R110001592_G_scaffold52911_5_pt1 | contig 10809 bp, 18 predicted proteins | sample TARA_R110001592 | Tara Oceans TARA_R110001592 (sample SAMEA4398387) | marine metagenome | biome: Polar Biome; feature: [SRF] surface water layer (ENVO:00010504); material: water (ENVO:00002006), including particulate matter (ENVO:01000060) such as... | depth 5 m | reverse complement strand
GTTCATCTGCAAGCTGTCTGAACTTATCAAACATCATCATGTTTTCTTGTGAGGTATTAGGAAACTTTAAGCCGTTGATAGCTGTTCCGGGCATTCCTGCTTGTCTGCGGAAAACCTTGCCGGGATATATTTCCATACTTTGACCACCCACAAGAGCAGTCTCGTCTACATCAAAGACAAGTGATCCTGATAACGCAAGGTTGTCTATTGCCATACGAGCATGACCATTCATGATCTTTTGAGAGTCATCCATGTTCTCTGCAACCCCTATGCCAAAAAAGCTATAAGGATTACGCTCATAAGGAAAGGCATGATAAGGCAACCTGAAAGGCGTAAAAGGATTTATTACTGCTCTTAACATTTGACCGTTGCAGATCCAAGCGTTTACTTGTACTTCATCTAGGTCATCTACTTCCTCTGGTATATCCATACCAACTTGGCGAGCATACTCAGCGTCTATTACTCCCCAATACTCTAGAACTTCAAACTGTCCTGCACCTTCTTCGCCTGTGCGATGGTCATCTTTCAGCTCTTGTTCATAATCCTTTTCTTCGTAATTAGGCCCCATCATTAAGGCTTCACGAATTGCATCTTTATTAAAATATGGCATCTTCGCCAAAGATCGTATCTTAGTACGATTCATTCTGTGCCTATGAAATATATACTCTGCTTCGTTTATGTTTGTAGCATTAGGATCTGGGAAAAAATCCCATAAGCTGACAAACTCAATACGAGGGACGCGCACATCCACTGGAGAATATTTTCTATCTCCTTCTTCATTCTCTTCCCACCTACTCAGGGTCTTATTAAAGTTAAATGGCCCTTTTACTATGCCTGTGCCAAACAAGGCTGATTCAAAGAGAGCGTTACGTATTTCACTGGCTCCGTTTGATTCTTCTATCTGATCGTGTATTAGTTTTTCTAAACGTCTTGCGGCTTCTTTAGCCGGACTTACTTGAAGAGCTTGAGGACTAGGACTAGGCCCGTCAACTAGCTTTTCTTCTGCAGCTTCTTCAAGAGATGTTTCTTCAAAGCCTCCTGAGCCAAAAGTTGCTCCCGGCTTAAGAACCTTTCCGTCTCCTTCAAAACCAACATCATAAGGGTTAGCTTCTTCTTCTTTCTTAGCAGGAAACTCTTCGGCACTTGTTTCAATTCCCGGTAAAGGGTTTTGAGGGTCTAAATGAGCATACTCGCTAATACCTTCTGGTACTTTAGTTTCTGAGATACCAATAGGAAACTTATTAGCGCCAAAGATAACATCAACTAACTGGCCGAAAGCAGCAAGTACTTTTGTCTTTGTTACTTTAACAAATATTCTAGATTTTTCAGATTCTCTAAAACGTACATTCTTACCATATAAACCACGATAGTTGTGGTAAGCTTCTAGCCATCGTCTTTCGTCTAAGTCTCTGGCGCTTTCTGCTTGCTCATAACGATCCATAATAAGACCAACAAAGTTATTACGCAAAGACTCTTCTAAAGTCAGTTGCATACCTTGCTCTTCTTCTACCTCTTCAAAGTATAGACCGTTAGCTGTTAGACTGTTTTGTTCTGACATATTAAAGCTCTTTTATTTTATATTTTTTTTGCATAAGTAATACCATATTGAGGTTGGTTATTACCAAACCCTGCTTTAGGATTAACAGAGAAACTTACCGTTGAGTTTTTACCTAAAAAATTACTTGTATCTTTAGTAACTTTTCCAGAAAAATTGCCGCCTTTACTTCTGCTGACAGCTACGCTTGCTTTTTGTTTAGGTAGTTTAAGATCTAAAGTTGTATTAAAATTTCTGCCATTATGTTGGTCTGCAGAAATACTTGCATTTTTTGTTTCTATAGTGACTCCAGAACTTATACCCTGTTTTTTATTACCACTTAAATGATCTAGTTTAAATATATCTTTAACTTTTTTAGGGCCACCGCCATTAGAATACTTTTGTCTTTTTGTCATAATTTAATATCCAAAATCTGCATCTGCAGGTGTATAAGCTTGCTCAAGACGTATGTGTCTTAACTGAGCAAGAGGATCGTTTACTCTTGGCCTAGACATAATAAGATACCTTAAGGCATCATATGCGTGGTCAGGCGCATGAGTATCAACATCTTCAGGGTTTGATTTATCTAAAGGAATGCCTTGAAGTTCGCGTATCAGGCTGGGACAGCTACTAAATATTTGTATTCTTGGTCTTCCGCTTGGCTGTAACCTCAAGTATTCGTGAATCTGTATCTTACCCTGTATTCTATTCTTATCCGCTCTACGCAGCTTGTGGCCTTGTCGTACTAATGTTTCTCCGACTGTTGGGCCTGTAGTCCCAGTTCGGGACCAAGCTGCAGTATCTAAAACTCCTTGGACAGACATAGGATCTTCTAGTTCCATCTCTGTTATCTTATAGCCTAAATCTTCACCAGTAAGACCCTTCTTATACAGTTCACGGTAGACTATCAATGTACCGTCACTAGGATCAATTGTGGCCCATATACAGGCTGATTCACTGGCGTAACCATAGTCAATACCTTTAACTCTGTCCCAGTGTATAGGGATCTCAAATGGTGGTATGACATGTTCTTCTATACTAAATTCGGTAAAAGCTGCCCCCTCGTTAACGTCCCAATTACCTTCTAATAGCTGCTTGCGTTGCGTAGGAGGCAAAGCTTTTAGCATCTGCTCGTAACGTCCATCCGTTGCTAAGAATGGATTGTCTTCTAAACGAGCGGGTATAAACTTACGTGTTAATCCATCTTTACCTACAAAGCTTTTGTCAGGTTCTGATGGTTGTATATACCTATTCTTTACCCAGTGTGCACCAACACCACCGGGGTTAGCAGTACAACGCATATAAGGCGTTATCTCGCTATCTGTTGTTCTTAGCCGTGAAGCTAAGTAGTTCCAGCTAAACTCAGTAGGAAGGTGAGTAATCTCATCAAAACCTATCCAACTGTATGCTTGTCCCTGATAACGATATACATCTGCATCTCTTTCAAGGAAACCAAACTCTATCTTAGCACCGCTAGGGAAGTTCCAGAGCTTTTCTACTTCCCTATATTTACAACCGGGAAAAGCTTTTGGATATAATTCCCTTGACTTATCTATCAACTCTCGCAGTTCTGGCATAGACCTTCTAATAATTAAAGCCCTGTGAGCAGCTCTGTGAGCGTATCTGAGGGGGTCTACGAGCATAGCGTAGGACTTTCCACCCCCTGCAGCTCCTCCGTATAACACATCCGTCTCTGCGGCTGCTAGGAACTCTGTCTGAGGCCCTTCATTCGGAGCAAAAATAACATTGTCCTGTACTTCAGCTTTTACATTTTGAGGAAGTGTTTCTAGGTCAATAACCTTACCTTCCTTTGTTACAGCTTCTGCAGGCTCGTCAAGCTTTTTAAGTACTGTAGTCTTTCTTTTTAATTGAGTCTTTGCTTTAGTCAGCTTCTTTTCTAAACTTTTAACAGTGTCTTTCTTTTGGTTAAAAGCTTTCTTAGCACTCATCTTAGCTTTAACTTTAGAGTGATAAGTGTACTGTCTAGTTGCTTTACCACCTGATTTTTCTAGGTAGTTCTTTAAGGTTTGATGCGATATCTTTGCATCGTCTCCTAGTTTACTTCTTATAAATACTAGACCTTCTCTTAAGGAGGATATAGATTCGTCTAAAAGACCATTAACAGCTTCTTCTAAAACTTCTAAATACCCCGGAATAGCCTCCAACATATTAGTTTCTTTGTTGTGAGTATATCCAAAAGGTATTACGCCTCTGCCTTTGGACTTAGTCTTCGGGTATAGTGTATTCTGCGTCATTATCAACTGTTACTGCTGCTTTAGCAGGTAGAATAAATAAAGACCCTTGGCTAGATTCATCTACCTTATGGTTTATGTCAATGCGGTCAGCTTTTCCTAAGCCTATACGGTCTAGGATAGTCTGAGCAGCTTGTATCTTCACATTGGACTGTGGGATAGCATGTTCTGCTTCCATTACTTCTACCAGCTTAAAAGCTGCTTTAGGTGCAGATTGTGCTAGGACATCAGAGGCTAAGTCTATCATTTCTTGTTTAAGTGCTTTTACGACTTGAGGATAGCTTCCTTCGGAGTAACCTGCCAATTCTGCTGCTTGTTTTGGATCACCTCCTGTGGTAAGTAGGTTTTCTAAAAAACTCTGCTGCTTTTCCGTATACTCTCTTTCTATCTTCTGAGAGCTACGAGGTAAATATTTAGATACATGTTGAGTCATGAGATACAGTATACAGCAGTATTAAGCAGTTGTCAAGTAATATTTTATAAATTTCTTACGAAATCTTGTTTTTTAATTAACAATGAAAATAACACTTGACAGAATAACAAATCAACTGTATACTAAGTAAAGTACTTTAAAGCTTTTACCGATAATAAGTCCTATACAACAACTATAAACAACACTTTAAAGCTTTAAAAGCTTTTAAATAGAGAGCGCAACTGTTTCTACCCTTCTAAAGCTTCTACCCCTGCACGATAATATCTTTTGTTATTAGCCCTCCCTTCCTTTCCCAAGATTCCCCAATATTGACAGCTTTAAAAGTTTTGAAAATGTACGAGCATGTGTATATATATGGGGGTAGGGGCATGGCTACCTGCGTACCCGTCTAAAGCTTCTCAATCTTCAAAAGCTTCTACCTTTTATACACGTAAAACCACCAATGCGAATGATTCTCATTTTTAAAAGCTTTAAAAGTTGTGCAATGCAGCAAAAGAGTGCGCGTATTTTAAAAGCTTTCGGAAGCTTGCAAAGTGTTCCACGTGAAACCATGACAATATTTTTTGAAGCTTTAGAAGTTTAACAATCATTAGGTATATTTCCTAAACTTCTAAAACTTTCAAACCTTTTATCCTTATATTCCAAATGGTTATAGAATATTCTCACATATTCCCAATAGTCCAACTATTAATCCTCATATATTCCAATCTGGAATAGTTTTAAAGTTTTAAAACCTCCACTATATCTCCACTTTTATTCCATAACTTATCCTTTTTTTGTTGGTTTAATGGTTTCTCATTAAGTAATACAACATAACACAAAGGGAAAAGACTATGATTACATTATACGACATAATCGAGAGCGATAAGATAAACGACAATGCTAAACAATGGGCATTGCAAAATATAGAGTACTTGAATAAGCCCATGAAGTTATTCGGCTCATCGCAAAAAGTAGAAAAGGGATCGGACAAGTTTAATACTTATATCTTATATCTACAACCCGCTGATAAGGTAGCGACAAAATCGCTTTGCGTATTCGCTGATAGTGCAGGATGCAAAAAGCCATGCTTAATTAGCAGTGGACAGCTTGGCATGTCAGTCGGACAGAATGCCGCGACTAAGCGCACGATACTAATGTTATTACGCCCGGAATGGTTTAATAATCAGTTATTACTTGAGATTGATAAGGCAGAATCAAAAGCTTTACGGGACAATATACCCGCATTATTCAGATTAAATGGTACAAGTGATATTGATTTTGATAGCATTATAAAACGAAGGCCTGCTAGTATGTTTTACGACTATACTAAAGTATTGGGTAGAGTAAGAAAAAATAAGCTTGCCAATTATGATTTAACATTTAGTGGATCAATGTATAGTGATCAATCCAGAGCGGCATTGAAAAAAGCAGTGAAGCGTGATTACAGGATAGCTATAGCAGTCAACACAAAAGGCATTAAACGTGATCCGCTACAAGTACCGACAAGCTTTATGTCGTTCGATAAAACCGACTTAAGACATCTTGACAAGGCAGGCATCGGACTGTTAAAACGTAAAGGTTCCAATATATCAGAAAGAATAGCAGAAAATTCGAAAGCTAATTCATTCTTTGTAACTGGTGCTAATGTGAATGCTTTTGTTAAGATAATAGCAACAACAGCAGCAGCAATTTAAAATAATCGACCTGAGTATGTCTCTAAAAGACTCAATAATATTCTAGAGTATATTCTAGCAAGTATACTCTAAGTTATTATTAGGTTATATCCGAAACTAGACAGTAAATCTAGAATGTAATGATATCTAGCGTATCCCGAAAATCCGATAGCGGATGAGTAGGGGTGACGGGCCTAATAAGTTGTACTTAAGTGAATATATAATTTGGAGGCGCTTATGTAATCCTTGAGTCTAAAGAACTCAGCTGTACAAAATTATATTATTATATAGACCTCAGCATGTCTTTAAACTGCTTAAACTTTAGACAATTTGGAGTAAATGAAATGTTAATACATAAAGTGTCACCAATAACAAACAAGCTCAACGCAATGGAGATAGATGTTACATGCTCCCAGATTTACGACTGGGAGGTGGAAGGTATGTTAATTCAACAGGCTATGCCTAATCTAACTGCGGATGAGCGTGAGTTTATCAAAACAGGTATCACGCCACAGGAATGGGACGATATGTTTGGAGACGAAGACTAATGTTATACTCCAAAGAAGGCACAGGAAATTGGCACAAGCAAACCATGAAACGGTTCAGGACTGCGCCACAGGACTCGTTAAAGTATATTATATGGGACTGTCAACAGGCTTTAGAGGCCATGCCAGACAATCCTAAAGCAGGACAGTATCAGGATGAGATCCTGTATGCTGCAATGGAACTAAACCGACGAAAGAAAAAGGGAAAGTAAAATGAATACAAAAGACTTATCACTGGATGAAATAATAGAATTGCTCAGAAAAGAGATTGATATCTACAACGCTACTACTTGGAGGACAAATGTAAAAGATATCTCAAACGATGATAGATCATGGTACGATTCTTCTGTTGCAGAAAGAACAGAATTCTATCTATCAAATGCTAGTTTGATGAATAAATATTAAAATAATTTTACGTGATGCTTGACTATAACAAAAAATTATGCTACCCTAATTCACATATATTAAAGTGTTTTTGAAAACTTATTAACTTAAAACTAAAGGAAGTTTATAAAAAATGAATAACATTATTCAACTCAACAACCAACAACGCCACATTGATATGCTACCTGACGTAGGTCAGTTACCTGTAATAACAAGTTGTCCTGTACAATTTGTAGGTAATTCAGGGAATATTATAACAGATCCTAATAGACGTATTATTAAAACTACTACATCTGACGCTGTTATAAACGTAGTAAAGCAGAACTTTACATACGAGAACAATCAGCCTCAAGATATACTTAGTATGTCAGAGTCTTTGTTACTTCAGTCAGGCGTATCTTTAAATAACATAAGCAGAGACTTACAGTTTGCACCTGATGGTTCTAAGATGTTCATTCAGTACACACTACCAGATCATACCATTGACCTTGGAAGAGGTGACGAGACGCAGTTTCAGATATTGTTTTACAACTCTTACGATGGTTCTTGGAGCTTTACTGTTAGAGCAGGAGCAATCCGCATGAAATGCCTCAATGGTCAGGTACATACAAATGATATCTGCATGTTCAAGGCCAAGCATACGCCTAGCATCAACCCTGATCACGCCAGACGTAAGATGGTAGAAGCCATTCAACACTTCAAAGAAGAAGGTGAGCGTTGGTCACGTTGGAAAGAGCAGTCTGTTACAAACCGTCAAGCTTTTGAAACCTTTGCCGCTGCTGCAGGATGTAAGATTGTTGTTGCTAGTCCAGAGCTTTCAATGCTAGAGCTGTTGTCGGACAAGCGAGTCTTTACTAATCGCAGCTTGATGTACATGTGGAATCAGTACACCACCAATGAGCAAAAGGTTCTGGGTTCTAACGAGTGGGCCGTATACAATGCGCTTACACATTGGTCAACGCATGCTCCTGCAGGCCGCAAGACTAATGTTAACAATGAACTTGCTACCACTGTACGTAGGCAGGAAGCTGTACGGGGTGCAATAGCAACGAGGTTAGCAGCATGATAGATAAAAATAACGTACACTACACCCTTGAAGCCTTTCACTACGGATATAAAATAGAAGGTGATAGTCGTAAGCAGACAAAGAAGAAGGTTGTTGTTGCCTGCTTTACAACCTTTGTAGATTGGGAGGATGAAGACGGACAATTAAAAGATATTCTAGACTTGCAGCAATCACTTTTAAATATTTATGCAGCGTATCCACATGAATATATAACTGTAGAACTAACAATCAGCAGGCAGGCTTGTGCTTATGCTAGTTGAAACTAAAATAGGGCTAAAAGGTAGAACAGATAGAAGGTACGTATATAATAACGGCCACGAGGCGTTACTTGTAGAAAGAGAATGGGGCTATGACGATAGAGGATTAGAGTTAGTTGTCTATCAATATAACAGACCTTACTCTGACGAACCTTTAACATACGACTACCATATCGGTCTATCAGAGTTTGAAGCTCAGAAGATTCTTAAAGAGGTACAATCTTTACCGATGCTTTCAGGTCTAGCTGGTGCGCTTAAACACTGGGAAGAATACTTCCTTGAAGATGATTGTGATTGGGCTGATGAGATAGCTGCGATACTGCGAAAAGCAGGAGAAGATTTAGGGCTTGAAGGTGTTACAATGGAGCCAGAGTTTTACCATAAGGACGAGGACGAAGGCATCTAATAGAAAGCCTATGTACCAGTTAGGCATCTAATAGAAAGCCCTGTCCTAATCTGAGGAGGAGAAAGAAGAATGACTAAACACAAAACACGTAACTGGTGGAAGCAGGTAGCACATGCAGTTATATATGGGTCAGATAAGAGGATAAACAAACTGCCACCTGCGACTATGCAAATACAAGATGTATTAGTACTGGAAGTGTCAGAGTCTGAAAGTGAACAAATTATAGAGCGTTTTAAAAAAGAGGAGAAAGAAGAATGAGAAATTACTCAGAAAAAGAACTATTGAAAGAAATGAAGACAGCGCGAAAAGCATTACGCTGTGCCGTCCTGTCACTGTCTATAATTAATAATGAAGTCATCGGCAGCAATTATAACTTTCGGAAAGAGGAGGACAACGATACACTTGACGAAATTTTCATTGAGCTAAATAAGATGGAAGAGGACTTCAATAGTCTACGCCGGTCGGGTGAAAAGGCGCGTAAGAATTGCGAGAGAGTACATTCCTGTATTGGAGCGCGTATAAGTGGGGAAGAATTGAGACTCATCAGCGCAGGTTTCTCACGGGAATGGTAATAGACATCTTAATAGAGGAGAAAAAAGAATGAACGTCAGTATAGATTGGGACACTGCAGAAAGGATTGGTGTTAACTACATCAAAGAATCTTATATTACTTTACTTGAAACAATGGAAGGCTATGATAGTAGTAGTCAACTACCTAGACAAAAGAGCCAGTGGCATCATGACATAGCTACTGTCATCAGCTTTCATGAAATTTTAAGATACTTATTACCGAAGGAAGAAGCTAATGAATTCATTAATAGTCAAAGCAAAACGTACATACGCTAGAATCAAGTCAACAACTGAAGGATTCTTTAACGATATAGCTTCAGGTTATATTACAAAAAAAGAAAAGAAGGTTGTACTTTTATTTATATTTATAGTACTATTACTTTCTATCGCCTTACCTATAGGAGCAGCACATTGGGTATTAAAGTTGAACTAATAGATACAATGGGAAGTGATCTAACTGTTGTAAATAGTGCGAGAGTTTCCTTCAGTAATGTATCTGACACTTTTAAAGATAAAGACAAAGGTCTTATAAATTACTTAGCGAAGCACGATCACTGGACTCCATTTGCTCATGTGCAATTACAGTTTAGAATTAAAGCTCCTGTATTTGCAGCAAGGCAGTTAGTCAAGCATCAAATTGGAATGGTTTGGAATGAAGTCAGCAGAAGATACGTTGACAGTTACCCTCAGTTTCATAATCCTGAAGCGTGGCGCATGAGAGCAGATGATAAGAAGCAGGGATCATCTGATGAAGTGTTTACTGGCAGAATAGCAGAAAGGTTTGACGAAAGATATAAAGACCTTATGCTTCAAGCCGCTGCTGTCTTTGATAACATGATAGCAACAGGAGTAGCACCAGAGCAGGCACGAATGGTTCTTCCTCAAGCCATGATGACTGAGTGGATATGGACAGGATCACTGGTTGCCTTTGCTAGAGTAGTAAAACTAAGAGCTGCCTCTGATGCTCAATTAGAATGTCAATGGGTAGCCAATATGATTGATCAAGAAATTAAACAACGTGAAGAACTTAAACATTCTTGGAGCGCACTATGTCAATAACAAGTAATCTATTTGTACATAACACAAACACGATCAGCATTAAGAAATGTAAAGCAGGAGAAGATGGAGTAGGACAATCACAAGACTCTTGGGACATTATAATAAAAGATAAAGATGGTTACGAGGTAAGGGTATACTGTTGGGGTGACGATGCTAAATTAAAAATAGACATGATAGGCGAGGAGGAAGACTAATGAGTAACACTAACGAAGAAGGATGGGTTGAAGGTATGGAAGACTTCTATATGTCTTTCGACGATGTCTGGTCTAGAATGTTTGTTATGTCTTTAGGGACAGAACTACCTGAGAACATAGTAAAGAACAGCTTCTTTTCTTTCATAAAAGAGCGTTGTATGGAAACAAAAGGGTATCTATTTGCATCAGAAGATGATATGATCAGCCTCTTCCCTGAGTTCTTAAATGAAATAATAATCGCAGGAGGTAAGGCGTGAACAGAACCATAAGAGTCTCTCAAAAAGATTTCTTTGCTTTTAAAATAAAGCACGAGGGTCTTTTATACTCAGACAAAATACTAACCAAGTTACACACCATTGAGGAGGATGGTACTTATGTCATAAGCTTTGGAGAAGGTATCTCAAAAGATGCCTACGAACTGTACGAACAATTTATCACAAACCAAGGAGATACA
>TARA_R110001592_G_scaffold7387_11_pt1 | contig 10812 bp, 12 predicted proteins | sample TARA_R110001592 | Tara Oceans TARA_R110001592 (sample SAMEA4398387) | marine metagenome | biome: Polar Biome; feature: [SRF] surface water layer (ENVO:00010504); material: water (ENVO:00002006), including particulate matter (ENVO:01000060) such as... | depth 5 m | reverse complement strand
ATAAGCGATTAGTCCTCGGTTCGAGTCCGAGCGGGCCCACCAAACAATGGAGAGTAAGATGGATATCGAGTTTAAAAATACAGAAGTAGAAGATGCTAACGAAGTTCTTGATGAGGTTGTGGAACCAGAGAACGAACTCAAAGCAATGCTAGTCAGTTATGTTGGTGAAAAACAATCCCCAGAGAATGATAACGTCACGGTAGAAATGATCGTAGACCAGTTAGCAAACGAATTCCCAGAGTTTGTTTTAGCAGTAGCAGAAGAAAACTTTGTGCGCGGATACCAACAAGCATTAAATGATGTCGAAGTTGGTAGAAAGGCTTGGGAAGAAGAGCAGCAAGATAATGAGCAAGAGTGATTATATTAGAGAAAGCTTGAATAGGTCTAAGTCCTTGAATCATCATAGTCTTTTTGGCTCTCGCATCCCGGTTCACATCAAAGATGAACTTATCTTTACAGATGATAAGAGCACCCTACAAGACGTAATACAAATAGTACAGAACTCACTCCCTTACTTCCTAGTCTCTAACGTAGATGTAATCTATGTTGGGGATTTTTCTTTTTTTCAAGAAAGAAATACAAATGCAGCGTATGAGGAAGGGGCAATCTATGTTATCAATGTACAAAACAATGCTGCGGATATGGCAGATGATATTGTTCATGAGATAGCTCATTCTGTCGAAGAGAAATATTATGAACAAATCTATGGAGATGGAAGAGTTGAGCAAGAGTTCTTGGGAAAAAGAAATAAACTCTACCAAATCCTTAAGGCATATGAAGAGCCACTAATGGACTTCATATACTTTCAGAACCCAGACTACAATGAGGACTTTGACGAATACCTATACACACAAGTAGGATATCCAGCCCTTAGTGCATACGCTAACGGCTTGTTTTATTCACCCTATGCCTCAACTTCTATTAGAGAATACTTTGCAAGAGGCTTCGAAGCCTATTTCTTACACAAAGATTTAAAAACACTTGCAAACGTTAGCCCCATACTGTATAATAGGATAGAAACTTTAGCAGACATGGAGTAGAAATGGGTCACATAAGCTTTTCTGAGGCAAAAAACTGGAACTTTTGCCCCTTTTATCACAAATTAATGAACATAGACAAGGTAAAGGCTTCCAAGGCAACGCTTTTACCGCTTTCGGTAACGCCATCCACGACACTTGTGAGAAGATGATGACCGAGGATTTAGAGCAAAAAGGGCCCTTTTTCCAAATAAAATTCAAGGAAATACTTGAAAATCTGCCTGAAACAGCAAATAAAGACCCAAAACTGGTCATTCCTATGCAAGATCAGGGCCCGTTGATCTTGGAAGAGATATTTCCTGCGATGGAAGAGCACTTTGGTGACTATGAAGTGCTTGAAGCCGAGGAAGACTTAATGGAGAATATTCAAGACTTCTCTTGTGAAGATAAAAATAAGTTTAAAGGTTTCATCGACTTGGTTATTAAGACTCCTGACAATAAAATCCATATCATTGATTGGAAAACTTGCTCTTGGGGCTGGGATGCCCGTAAAAAAGCAGATCCAATGATCACTTACCAGCTTACTTTCTATAAACACTTCTGGGCAAAGAAACATAACGTTGATCCAAGTATGATAGAGACACATTTTGCACTGCTTAAACGGACTGCAAAAAATAATAGAGTAGAAATCTTTCGCGTAACAAGTGGTCCTAGAAAAACTGAGAACGCACTTAAATTTCTTGAAAAAGCAATTTATAATATTGAAAAGAAAAACTTCATTAAGAACAGGCTTGCTTGTTGCAAGTGCGAATTTCACAAAACGGAACATTGCCCATGACTGATAAAAAAATAAAAGTATTAACCATTAGCGATCACCCCCTTTCTCCCTCCGGAGTCGGAACTCAAACAAAATACATGATCGAAGCATTGCTAAAAACGGGAAAATATGAAATATTTTCTCTTGGCGGGGCTGTACAGCACCACGATTATGAGCCAAAGGAAGTTTCAGGATTCGAAGGTAGTTGGAAAATCCAACCAGTTGACGGATATGGTAAGCAGGAACATATTAGGTCATTAATGAGGAGTTTTAAGCCAGATATGATTTGGTTTATGACCGATCCAAGATTTTGGGATTGGCTATGGTCTATGGATAATGAAATAAGGGTTAAATGTCCCCTAGTATACTATCATGTATGGGATAACTATCCATATCCAAAATATAATGGCAGCTACTATAGATCAAACGATGTTGTGGTTAGCATATCTAAAGTTACACATGACATTGTTAATGAAGTTGCTCCAGATGTTGAAAATATTTATCACCCCCATGCTGTAGACGATAACTTTTTTAAAAAAATGTCCGATGATGATATCGAAAAACTAAGAAAAACTCATGGCTTGGAAGATAAATTTGTATTTTTATGGAACAATAGAAATGCTCGTAGAAAGATGAGCGGATCTCTTATCAAGTGGTATAAAACTTTCTGTGATAAGGTTGGTCATGACAAGTCTGTATTGATTATGCATACAGACCCGAAAGATCCATATGGGCAAGATCTGGAAATATTAATGAGCCAATTTGGGCTTGATCAAGGTCAGATAAGGTTGTCTAAAAACAAAGTGTCACCTCAAGAGTTGTCGGCTATGTACAATGTTGCGGATTGCACATTGAATATATCTGATGCGGAAGGTTTTGGATTAGCTACCCTAGAATCTCTTTCTTGCGAGACCCCGATTGTTGTTACTATGACTGGTGGGTTGCAAGAACAGGTCACAGATGGAAAAGACTGGTTTGGCATTGGTATTGAGCCTTCTTCAAAAGCCCTTATAGGATCACAGCAAGTCCCATATATTTATGAAGACAGGGTATGTGAAAAAGATGTAGTTGATGCTATGGAAAATATCTTCAATATGAGCGAAGAGCAAAGAAAGAAGCTTGGAAAAAAAGGTAGAAAGCATGTAGAGAAAAACTACAATTTTAAATCTTATGAAGATGGGTGGGTTAAAATCATGGATAATATTCATGAAAAATATGGCTCATGGGAAAATAGAAAAGAATATAAGTCTTGGCGCCTTATCAATATAAACTAATGGGATTAATATAATATGAGAAAAAATATACTTTTAAAAGGTCCAATACTTAGCAGGTCTGGATACGGAGAGCAAGCAAGATTTGCACTTAGATCTTTAAGAAAACACGAAGACAAGTTCAGCATTTTTGTTATAAATACTCAGTGGGGAGGAACAGGCTGGGTATGTAATGATGACGAAGAGAGAAGATACATTGATTTTTTAATAGAAAAAACGTTTCACCATATACAAGACAAACAAAGTTTTGACATGTCGCTGCAAGTAACTATTCCAAATGAATGGGAAAAAGTAAGCCCTATGGATGTTGGATACACTGCTGGTATTGAGACCAACAAAATCTCACCTACATGGATTGAAAAAAGCAAAGTTGTAGATAAAATTATTGTAACTAGCGATCATTCTAAAAACGTTTTCTTAGATACGACTTATGATATGATGAACAACCAAACAAAACAAAAAGTTGGCACCGTTAGGTGCCAAACTCCCATTGAGACAGTTGGATATCCAGTTAAGCAAATAATAAAAGAAAAGTTAAACCTTGATTTAAAGACAGATTTTAATTTTCTTGTGGTTTCGCAATGGGGTCCTAGGAAAAATATAGGATCAACAATCTCTTGGTTTGTTGAGAAGTTTAAAGACAACCCCGATGTCGGATTGGTAGTTAAAGGATTTTTCAGAAATAACTGTAATATGGATCGTGAAGGATCAGAAAACGCCATAAAAAATCTAGTACCAAAAGATGCTAAATGTAAGGTATATCTTTTGCACGGAGATTTGACGGACGGCGAAATGTCGGATTTGTATACAAATAAAAAAATCAAAGGTCTTATATCTCTATCTCACGGGGAGGGCTATGGGCTACCTTTGTTTGAAGCTGCATATTCCGGACTACCAGTCATTACTACCAATTGGAGTGGTCAATGTGATTTCTTAAATATGCCTGAAAAAGTAAGGAAGAAGGGGTCAAAGAAGAAAACCGAAACGGTTATAAAGCCAATGTTTTGTGAAGTTGAATATACTCTAGGACCGATTCAACCAGAAGCAGTATGGGATGGGGTCCTTCAGGCAGATTCAATGTGGTGCTACGCAGACAAAGAGAGCTACCAAAGAGTATTGGAAGATTTTGTTAGTAATTACTCTAAATACCAAGATATGGCTTCTAAGTTAAAAGAGTGGGTAAAAACTGAGTTTGAAGCAGAAAAACAATACGATGCTTTTGCAAATGCTGTTCTTCCGAAAACAGAAGATATTCCACTCGAAAATATGTTGGTGAGTTTTGATTAATGAATAATATAATCCACATAGCAGATTTTTACTCTACGGAGATAAGGGGAGGTGGCGAACTCGTAGATGAGATTGTCGTCTCTTCTCTCGTCGACAAGGGTTACAAAGTAGCCAGATTAAAATCAAAGCAAGTTACAGAAAGACTAATCAAAGACAATGCAGACAAGCTGTTTATTGTTTCTAACTTTGTAATGCTAAATCCTGTATGTATTCGTTTGCTACAAACTTGTGACTACGTAATCTATGAACACGATCACAAATATATTGTTGGTCGAGATCCATCGCCTTACAAGGACTATAAAGTCCCAACAAATAACCTAACTAACTTGGAGTTCTACAGGAACGCCAAAGCAGTATTTGCTCAATCTAAACTACACGCTGAAGTAATCAGAAAAAATATTAGAGAAGCAAATGTTATCAATCTTGGCTGTTCTTTGTGGTCCGACAAAGAACTGGACATTTTGCAAGAGTATGTGGATAGTGAAAAGAACGGAAAAATGGCTGTTCTAAACAGTGCTAATAAAATCAAAGGAACAGCCCAAGCAAAAAGTTTCTGTGAGAAAAACGATATTGATTATAATCTTGTTGTCTCTCTGGATTACAACAACTTCATCAAGCAACTCGCACAGCACGACGGATTAGTTTTCTTCTCTCAAGTCCTCGAAACTTTCTGCCGATTGGCTGTTGAAGCCCGTATCGTAAACTGCAAACTAAAAACGAATAATAACCTCGGCTGTGCGAGCGAGGAATGGTTCTCCAAGTATAAAGGGCAAGAGCTTCTTGACTACGTAAAGTCCCAAAAAACTGAGGTAATCGACAAAGTTGTAGAGGTATTGGAAAGCAAGAAAAGAGCCGAGACCACGAAGGCACCAATCACGGTAATTCTAAATGCTTATCGCCGCCCATACAATCTTAAAATGCAGATTGATGCGATTAGAAAGCAAACAACCAGACCAACCCAGATTTGGCTGTGGGTAAATCAACACGAGGACAATGATGGATTTAATTTTAAAGAACTCGACCTTGATCGAATATGTCACAATGATTACAACTGGAAGTTTTATGGAAGGTTTGCCGCTGCTTTGTTGGTTGACACTGAATACGTAGCAATCTTTGACGACGACACAATCCCCGGCGCCCGTTGGTTTGAGAACTGTTTGGAAACAATGAAAACTAACAAAGGTATTATGGGATCCGCAGGTTATGTCCAGACTGGACCGAGAGCAACACAATATGAACCGGAGAGATCAGGATGGCCGCGACAAAACGAAGAGACAATGAGAGTTGATTATGTTGGTCATGCTTGGTTCTTTAAGAGAGAGTGGCTTTCTCATCTTTGGAGGGAAAAACCACCAACATGGGACAATGGAGAAGATATCCACTTTTCTTACACGGCACAGAAGTATGGGGGAATACAAACATATTGCCCTCCACATCCACCTGCTGAAAAAGAACTACACGGGTCTTTGCTTGGTTATGAACTTGGTGTAGACTCTAAAGCAACATCAAACAATCAGGCTGTTTCTCATCAGCAATTTTTTAGTGAGAGAGATAATTGCATAAACAACTCTCTTGTTGGCGGGTGGGAGACAGTACACAATATTAAACCAGAGGTAAAAGAATGATTTGGAATGAAATACTTTGCTTAGGAGACTCTCTTACTTATGGAGCACGGGATAGATACGGCAGATCATACCCGGCAGAGTTAGGTAAGATTCTTAGTGAAAAGACGGGAGAATTTTATATTTGCCATAACCATGGAATCAACGGAGAGACGAGTTCCGATCTCTTAAGGCGCTCTTGGGCAATTATGAAATCGAATAGAAGTTGTAAAATCATGCTTCTTCTGATCGGAACAAATGATACAAAAAAGCCAATGCCTGTAGGGGTGTACAAAGACAATCTTAGGCAAATCATTGTGTCTTCTAGAGCTAATGGAATGACTCCAATCGTTGGAACGCTACCAGAACTAGAGTTTTCTCCATATTATCAGTCGAATAGAGAATATACAGAAATCTATTCAAAAGAGATTATTAAGCTTTCAAAAGAATTAAATTTTGAGGTTTGTGATATGTCGAAAATGGATCCGTACCTGATAGATGGCGTACATTTTGATAACGAAGGATATCACGAAATGGCATCTAGATTCGCAGATAAAATCTTGAGTATGTAATGAAAATAGCACTAATAGGAAACACAAAACAAACCAGAATAGGTCTTGAAAGGTTCGTCAAAGAGGGCTATGAAGTAACTCATGTCTTCGGATTGCCGGAAGACAAATCCACCAATAAAGTAAATTTTGTTCCTTTGAATGATTTTTGTTTAGAACATAACATATCACTAGACACCAGCAACAATTGGGACAATTTGCTAGGCATCGATTCAGACTTAGTAATATGTTTGGGTGATTCAAGGATTGTCCCTGAGCGTGTTTTGGAGAAGTATAAGGTCATAGGGAACCATGGGGCAGTTCTGCCCTATGTTCAAGGAGGTGCTTCCTATGTTTGGGGCAGGATGCTTAATACCGGAACATGGGGCATTTCTATTATGGAATTAGATAAGGTAGTGGATGCCGGGAAGATCTTGGTAACAAAGGAATTCCAATATCAGCCTGAATGTTCTATGGAAGAATTTTGTGATAATGCTGACAGATTAACGATTGATGCTTTATTTGAATATCTTAGTGGGGATTACGAACCTAAAGAAAATTCAAAATGGAATGTAAAGATATCGAGACATACAGATAGTAAATTTGTTGTTGACATCCTAGGGAAAACACTAGATAATGGATTAAATATATACCTTCCCCCTCGAAGACCAATTGATTCAAATGTAAAGCCCGAGTGGGGAGATGATTTTATTGATCCTTTTAAAAAAGCTAATAATTCCCCATACCCAAGGTGGACGGAATGAAGTTTTTAATAGCATTTGGAACAAGACCAGAGTGGATTAAGTTAAAGCCTGTAATTGATATGTTCGACGAAAAGGACATTTCTTATAAAACCCTTTTCTCGGGGCAGCATGTTGATCTTCTTCCCAAAGAAGTGATTGAGTCTGTTGATATGAGATTAAATATCAATGATGGTCCCAATAGGCTAGACTCTATCGTCGGCTCTGTAATGGTAGAATCTGGGATATGGGATGACGATTTAACTCATGTTATGATCCAAGGGGATACGACTTCTGCTTTTGCAATTGCCCTAGCCGCCTTCCATAGAAAATTGAAAGTTGTTCATCTGGAAGCTGGTCTGAGAACTTATAATATTTGGGATCCATACCCAGAAGAGTTTAATCGTCAGGCTATTTCAAGACTCGCTGATTTACATCTTTGCCCAACTGATTTGTCAGGTATTTATCTCTCCAACGAAAAAGTTGCAGGAAGAATAGAAGTTGTCGGCAATACTGTACTTGATAATCTACGAGACGTTGAAACGGAATACACAAATAAGGTCGTTGTAACAATGCATCGCCGGGAAAACCATGAAATAATCGATCAATGGTTTAAAGAAATTAATAAGATTGCCGAGTCCAATAAAGACTTGGAGTTTATTATTCCCATGCACCCAAATCCGAATGTGCAAAAACACAAGCATTTGCTAAAAAACCTTAAAATTGTTGAGCCAATGGAGTATAATGAATTCATAAAGTTGTTGGCTCAAACAAGACTTGTTATTAGTGATTCCGGCGGATTACAAGAAGAAACTTCTTTCTTAAAAAAGAAATGTATTGTCTGCCGAAAAACAACTGAGAGAGTTGAAGGAGTCAATACTTTTGCTTTTATGTGTCTAGAGCCAGAAGGGTTGGAAGAAATATTTGATCAAGTCAACGCAGATCATATACCTGTCGGAGACTGCCCCTATGGAGACGGATACGCTGCTGAAAAAGTATTCGAGGTATTAAGGGATGAAGTTTGATAACATATCTTCTAATGAAAAAATAAATAAGTGGATCAATCAAAGCTATCAAGAATGCAAGGCTTCATATCCTCTCCCCGAAAGAGGCAGAATTGCATTTGATATTGGTGCAAATGTAGGCGGTTTTTGTATACACGCTCACAAGAATTTTGATAAAATCTTTGCTTTTGAACCAATGGTAGAAAATTATAAAATACTTCATCAAACTATAGAAACTTTGGGAATAAAGAATGTTGAGATTTTTAATACAGCAGTATATTCCGAAAGCAATAAAACTCTGCCACTAAGGGTTTATGGCGGCGATCACACAAAAGACATTACTTGCGCTGACTTTGTAAACGAAAATACAAAGGAAATAGATCAACAATGCGAAACAATATCCCTCAAAGATGCGATGACTGCTTTAGGCTTAAATGGAATAGATTATCTAAAGCTGGATTGCGAAGGATCTGAATATGAGATTTTAGAAAATTTCAATCATTATGGCAATATATCATGGATTTGTATGGAAATACATGACTTTTATGGAACTGATAGAAAGGAAAACTTGCTTAAAATATTGGAAAAATCTCATTATATAATTGACATTAAAAAAAGTGGACGTTTCACAGTTGACGAACTGATAGAATCAGCAAAGCCATCCTCAGACTACATTAAATGCAACAACTTACTTTGCATCAACAGGGATCATCTAAAGTGATAAAACATGAAGTTTGAAGAAGATTTTTTTAACCTGCTTGGAAAACTAAAGCGAAACGAACATTTTGCATACACTCGCTTTTCTGATGGCGAGATCTGCGTTATGCAAGACAAAGAACTAAAACTAGCTGACGATCATGTTGTAATGGGAGAGATTCGATATAGCTTTGGTTATTCAAAAGATGATCACAAGCATTACGATCCCAAACAACATGGCTTTTTAAAAGATGCCTTAATAGAGGCATACAAATATAAAAAAGAAAACTATTTTGTAGGCGGCGTTTGTAAGGGATGTACTTGTGCATCAAAAGAGTTTGCCCCATGGATGCATGAATTATATGGTCAGGTCGACGACAATCTAACTTCGACAAATCTTCTTGTTAACTCAAACTATCCCTTGTTTATTGGACACTTTATTCCAGAGTTGAAAAAGAAAAAAGTTGTTTTTATATGCAGTGAGAACGCTGAACTTTCTAACAGTGACTTTGATATTATTAAAGATTTTCGCGTAGGAAGAAATTGTATTGTTAATGATCATCATTTAGTTGTTGACATCAAGCAGTGGATCGATAATAATAAAGTAGAAGATCATGTGTTTTTATTCTCCGCGAGTAGTTTGAGCGAGGTTCTTATTTATGAACTTTTTAAGCACAATAATAAGAACACCTATATCGATGTGGGGACAACCCTTCATCCTTATATAGGTCTAGAAATACAGAGAGATTACTTAAGGGCTTATCACAATAATAGGTCTCACCCTGATCTTTTCAAATCGTGTGTATAATGAAACTAGTTAAAAATAATCAAGAATATTGGGAGTTTATAAGAAACCTTCGTAATCACCCTAGTGTAAAAGAAGGGTTTGTTTTCCAAGATCATATTACAGAAGAGCAACAAATACAATATATGTCTAAACACAATGACTGTTTCTATATTTGCCTAATCAACGAAGAACCAGCAGGGTATGTTGGTGTAATTGATAAAGATATTAGAGTTGCAACACACCCAGACTTCCAAGGAAAAGGTGTTGGAAAATATATGATTAACCAACTTATGGAAATACATCCGAATGCATATGCCAAGGTTAAAATAAAAAATGAAGCCAGCTTAAAACTATTTGAAAAATGTGGCTTTAAAAAGAAATTCTACATTTTGGAGAAATAGAGTCACCAATGATCACTTTGTTTTTAATGTCAAAAAAAGGCTTATTAGTTCTTGAATCTCTAATAAATAATGGTTATACTGATATTATAGATAAGGTGGTATGTGCAAGAGATACTAGTATCCCGAATGATTATTATGAGGAAATAAAAAATACATGTCAAGAAAATAAAATATTATTTTATGACAAAAGTGAGAGATATAGAGTTTCTAGTAAGTTTGCTTTTGCAGTCTCTTGGCGATGGATACTTAAGCTTAATAAAGCCAAATTGATTATTTTTCACGATTCTTTGTTGCCAAAATATAGAGGATTTAATCCATTGGTTTCTTGCTTACTTAACCGAGAAAAAGAAATAGGCGTGACTGCGCTGTTTGCTAGTAAGGAATTTGACACAGGTCCCATAATAATGCAATCTTCAAGTAGAATATCCTATCCCATAAAACTATCAAAAGCTATTGATGTAATAAGTAAAAACTATATTGTTTTATGCTTAGAGATGGCTAGCAAAATAAAATGTAATATTGAGATCGATAGCGAACCTCAAGACGAAAATAAGGCAACTTATAGTATATGGAGAGATGAAGAAGACTATAGGATAGACTGGAATCAGAGCGCTGATGACATCTGCTTACACGTTGATTCACTTGGATACCCGTATCTTGGAGCATCTTGTTACATTGATGGC
>TARA_R110001592_G_scaffold337466_1_pt1 | contig 10817 bp, 10 predicted proteins | sample TARA_R110001592 | Tara Oceans TARA_R110001592 (sample SAMEA4398387) | marine metagenome | biome: Polar Biome; feature: [SRF] surface water layer (ENVO:00010504); material: water (ENVO:00002006), including particulate matter (ENVO:01000060) such as... | depth 5 m | reverse complement strand
TGCTTAGGCGTAGAGTTAATCCACTCCTCTCCCCTAATCACATGCGTGATCTGCATTAAGTGGTCATCGACAACGTTTGCCAAGTGATAAGTAGGCATGCCATCTGATTTTAAAAGTACCTGGCAGTCTACCTGGCTCCAGTCAATTTCAATGGTTCCTCGCAAGAGGTCTTCAAGGATGCAGGTTCCTTCCGTAGGAATTTTCATACGAATGACATAAGCATCGCCTCGCGCCAACCTTTCTGCTACCTCCGCTTCCGGCAATTCTAAGTTGCCATTAATACCCGGATTCAAGCCTGCGGCTTTGCGCTGTTCTCTAATTTCATCTAACTCTTCAGACGTTCGAAAACAATAGAACGCATCACCTTGGGCAATAAGTCGCTCGGCATAAGCGCGATAGTCATCTTTTCGTTCACTTTGACGATAAGGGCCAAAAGGGCCACCAACATCGGGACCTTCATCCCAATCAAGACCTAGCCATCTCAATGAGTTCAGAATATCCTTTTCAGACTCATCGGTACTTCTTGCCTGATCAGTATCTTCAATGCGCAAAATAAACTTGCCTTGATGCTGTCTCGCGAAACATAAATTGAATAAAGCGATATATGCAGTACCAACATGTGGGTCACCGGTTGGTGAAGGAGCAATGCGCGTTCTAACTATTTGAGACATGTCTCTACCTTAAAAATCAAATAATGAAAATATTAATTCGAATGCTTAACGATCAAACTATATAAACCACCGTTAACCATATCCGCCAACAAAAGGATTGGTCTCTTTTTCATGACCTATTGTCGACATCGGGCCATGCCCGGGGATAAATTGAGCATCCTCCGGTAATGGCCAAAGATGGGTTCGAATTGAATTTAGTAGCGTATCGTAATCACCTTTGGGGAAATCAGTCCGACCAATTGAACCTTGAAATATTACATCCCCTACCATCAGTAATTTACTAGCTTCATGATAAAAAACGACATGACCAGGTGTATGACCAGGACAATGAAACACCTTTAAGGTTTCTTTTCCTACATCAACCGTATCACCTTGGTCTAACCATCTATCAGGTGTAAATGTACGGACACTTGGAAAACCAAACATTTGGCTTTGTTGAGGAAGCGCGGTTATCCAGAATTGGTCATCTTTATGGGGCCCTTCAATAGGTATGTCTAGCTTTTCTGCTAAGTCTGCAGTACCACCAGCATGATCTATATGTGCATGCGTTAAGATGATTTTTTTCAGATGCAAACCCAAAACCTTAACTTCAGCCAGAATTTTGTGGAGATCGCCACCCGGGTCAACAACAGCCCCATCTATCGTTTGATCACACCAAATCAATGAACAATTTTGTTCAAAAGCCGTTACCGGTATAATTTTATACTGTAAACTCATCGCTTATCTTTCTAACGTTAATTATAAAAAGAAGCATTATCCCTTATGCACATTGAAACTCAAACTAAAACCAGCAAACTATCCATTTTTCGGAAAAAACAATTTTTTAAAACTTTGGCCACTGCAGGTTTATTAACCACTTTAGCTAGCTGCTCATTCGTCGAACTGCAACATGGCGCAGAGAATATTATTTTTGCTAAACAAGGAGATGGTTGTGAATTAATCAAAATATTCACAGCAGAGGTTAAGATTTCAACTTTTTATATTAGTAGACGACCCGAAGCCATTGCTGAAGAACTGCAAATGCTAGCTCAAAATGAAGCTTATGCTCTTTATGCAAATGCAATATGGCCAAGTTCGGAGATCGAAAATGGCACTCAAAGCTTTGAGTTACTTAGATGCGAAGCACTTTAGTCGGCGCTTAATTAAAATGACATCCCCAAGCTAAGCCATAAGCGACGATCATCCTGAGAAAATTGGTCAGCATGGTAATCTGAAAACTGTAAAAGAATTTGATAATCTTCTGTCTCTAAATTTGCCTTAATCACCCACTCCTCGCCCAAATGGCTCATATTATTCACACCGGTATCCACATCATAATCATGATAGTTTGCAAAAACAGTTAAAGGGATCTTCTCCTGACAAAGCGACAGCTCCATTTCATAACCCAAACCAATATAACGATCCTGAACACCACTTTGAACATTACCTAAACCATTATTGGCAAACTGGTCACTTGCACCCTGAAACTCGTGTAAGCTGCCCAACGGCGTCACAAAATAGCCATTTTTAGATGCTCCCAAACGCTCATAGCCAGTTTTTATTTGCACACCTTGATATGCAAACAATAAATCAATAAGAGAATAGCCAACAGAGTAGCTTGAAGGATTAGCACCAGCATCTTCTTGCTGTGCAAAGTCTAATAGATAAGCTACTGAAAAATCGCCGCCTAATTTGCCTGTTAAGTTAATACCATAGGTTGACGTTTCCCACTGGCGCTGGTCAGGGTGATCGCTTATCCAAAGCGCATACAAAGATAAGTCACTTAACCAGAAGCCTCGATAATTCAGATTTAACAACTTGGCGTTTATATCCTGACTTGCAGAATCCAGGCTTTTGTCTTGGTTCGTTTGAACTTCATTCAGCTGCGCAAATTCAACACGGGTATAGTTCAGGGTTTCATTCTGAATACTGAGAGCTGAAAAAGTCTGCTCATTTTGGCGCCAACTATCCCCACCTAAAAGCCGCTCATTATTCAAGCTTATGGTCTGCCTACCGAACTTAATTAGCGTATTCACTAAATCATAAGCCAGCCAAGCTTGGTTCAATTCTGTGCCCTCAGGATCTTCAACTAATACATCATCAAACTGACCATTAGCACCCGAGTTATAGTTTGCATCATTTGGAATAGCACGAACATCATCTAATTCTACAAAAGCCGTAAATAGTTCATAGTTTAAAGTCTCAAAGCCAAACCTAGAACGTAAAGTTAAGGCTTGCGCACCTTGATTAGCTTTATTCACATCTTCATAACGTAAGCGAAAATCTATATGTGCCTCGCCCTTTTCAAGGGCTTCTTTTACAGAAGAGGCGACAACCTTTTCAAATAGTTCTGCATTAACAGAAAAAGCGAGTGTTGATAAAGAAATAGCTAAACAGGGTTTGAGCAGAATGGAATAAACAAACGACAAGCTTTGTTTCGAAGAGGATTTATTTTTGTTATTCACAGATAACTCAACCTTATTAGAATATGAGGATGTTAATTATATCTGTAATCTATCATCTTTATTTTCACGCTTAAATCACTAAGCGAATTTAAGCGTGAAAAATATTAAGATTTAAGTTTTTCTAAGCCATTTAAACCATCTAATTTATTTAAACATAAGTTACATGGGTTTCAAATAACCGTTTTCCTCTAATTCCAACAACAGCAAATGTTGAAGGATTTTGTCTTTTGTGGAATCAGGATGAGACAAGCTCAATCGCTCCAAGAAAGGTTTAGCTTCCTCGGCATCCACTTTATGGACAAAAGAACGAATCACGGCTTTCACCATGGAACGAGGATTAGACATGATAGCTTTGATGTCTTTTAAGCTCTTTCCTAAGGCAATTTCTTCTGAAGTAAAATCTGAACCAAGAGGGAAAGCTGGGAATAAGCCTTTTTTACGCCACTCACCTAGAATTGAGATTAATTTTTCAGGATAGTTTGCACGATAAGCTTCTGGCAATTCGTAATTTTTGTGAAGCTTGCCAGCTTTCTTGAGTGTATCTATTAGCTCAGCCTGGAAACGTGAATCGGCTACTTGAATAAGTGCTATGCCAATTTCTTCATCAGTCTTAGCTCTAAGGTCAGCGATACCGTATTCAGTCACAATAATATCCCGTAAATGACGAGGAATAGTGATATGCCCATAATGCGGCATAATATTGGACTTCAACTCCTTACCACTACCTCGGGTACTTCTGACACACAAGATAGAGCGCGCAGTAGGAAGAGAGTGCGCCATAGACACGAAGTTATACTGACCACCCACACCACTAACCACCGTACCATCTTCCAAACCATCAGATACCACAGCGCCGCTCAAGGTTACCATCATGCCAGTATTGATGAAACGAGCATGCTTTCGTTGAGCTGACAATAAAGGAAAGTTGAAATCAAGTTGATTGATATGACCGACACTAGACATACAAATATTCTCGCTTTCCTCACGAGACATATCCCTTAAAGCCTGATAAAAATCTTTAGGCCCTAAGTAAAAACCGCCATGCATATAAATGCCATGCTTGAGCTTATCTCCTAAGCAAAGTTCACAAACTCGAGAGAAACTTTCAACAGAATTCAGGTTTGCTGAAATAATAGTTTGCCCTATTTTTAGCTCCCCATTCAGCCACTCCACTTGATTAGAAAATATCCCCCAATGCTGTAAATAAATAAAATCTGAATGCGTCAATTGATGACTCACCACCGACTCATTCAATAGACACTCAAGCGTATCGCTAGAAACTTTTTCAGAAATTTTTTCATCATTTAATAAGCGCTGAATTTCTAAATCGTCATAAACCTTACGCTTAACAATGCCACTCTTAATAAGATGCATAAACCCATTTACAAACATCTCACTTGAACCATACAAACCTTTTTCAAATGGCTTGAGACCACCGTAGGTTTCTACGAGATCGGCATCAACATTTAGCTTCTCTGTAATGACCTGATAGCAATCAGGCTGTTCATGACGCAACTTACACGCATAAACAATGGCATCACCTAATGAACCAATACCAATTTGTAAGGTGCCATTATCTTTAATGAGCGTACTGGCATACAAGCCAGCCATATAGTCAGGATTCGGAACGGACATGTTTGGTGGTGCAAATAACTCAGTATGATATGACTCGTTTTCAAGCACAAAGTCATAGAAGCTTGGTTCCACAACTGCCCTGTTATACATAAAAGGTAAGTCCTTATGAACTTGAGCAATTGTTACAATTTTTTTGCCTGCCGCCTTCTGCTCTTGAATCAAAGGTATAACATCTAAAGTCACATCAGTATTACAGCTCAGACTTAACTTAGTTTCGCCATCTAACTCCTTTTTAGCAACCATTTGAGCCAAGACATTGACGCCATTTAAAATCAAATCTCGAGAGACAAAGGTATAGTTACTGGAAATATAATTCCTTTGCGCACTCGTTACATCCTTCATAGCACCGGCTTTGAAATAGAACTCAGAAACGGTGATGTTATCTGGTAAAGTACCTTTTCGAATGGCGCTGGTATATTCTAGTTCTTCATAGTCACCAAAAATCCGCTCTACAAACGGCACCATAAACCTGGCTTCCGTATCATTTTTAGGACGAGGTTTTTCAAGTGATAAGGCCGTAATAATCCGTAGATTTATAGTCGGATCTTGTTTCGCTTTTTCATAGAATGCATTAACTAACTGATTTGGTTTCCCCAAACCTAACGGCAAACCTAAAACAATATTTTTTCCAACTATTTCAATAGTTTTTTCAACGCAGCGCATTGCTTCTACAAATGATTCCATATGGACTCCAATTCGAATTCTCTATTATTTTTAGTCTATGAAGCTAAATTTCAGCTTTATTAATGTAGTATACAAATTTTATGCTCGGACATTACTCACAAAACACTACCTTAACAAGTCTTCAAAAAGAACATCATGATGTAAGTCAATCAAAGGATTCAGAGATACTAATCGCTAATAAAAATAATGATTCAGTTGGGTTCACATAAAGCCATTGATTTTATCTTTTCAGCAAATTGACACTAATCATTTTAATTTGAGGTGAGAATCGTTAAGCTTGCGTTTTTCTTAGCTTAACTTGGACATAAATATGGTCTCTAATTTTCAAAGCCTTATCACTGCGGCAAAACAACAGTCTCAACCTCAGCGCCTATTATTCCTTTTTGCAAAAGCTGACACTGAAGATAAAAAGAAATCTGGTCAACAACGCGGCACTCTTTCTCCCTTAATGTGTGTCGATAAATTACCTGAAGAATTAACTACTTTTGCAGCCTTTAGCGATGAAGCTGATATCATCTCACCAGATTGGGATTTTATGCTTGCAGTAGGTTTATCTGGTCAGAATGGAGAAGCACCTAGCAGTGACGATGCTGAACCATTTTTGAATCAAATGATTAGCAATTTAACCGCAGGACAAGACTTAAGCCAATACGTAATCTTTGATCGTGAAGATAATCCTGTGCTAATTCAAGCCGGTTAATTCCGGCCCTTGATCACCACGTTTAGATTTTAACGATTAAAAATAACAGACCAATAGTCATTTAGATCAAACCTGCAATCCAAGGCCCATCTCTCCCATCATTTCGGTTAAGCGATCCTGGCCTTGAGCTGCACCAGCAGTTTTCCTTTGAGCTAATATCTCGAATTTATGACTAGATAAAGATTTTTGATACTCGTAGAAATCTCGCTTATTTATTGTTATAAGGAGTAACGAAATTTAGCCCGAGTTCCATAAAAAAAACTAATAAATAACGCTAAGAACCCATTATGTCGTACCATTTCAAAACTTCTTGGATAGTCAGCAGTTTCTTTTTCTTCTTAATTTTCAGCCTCACCAGCCTTGGGGTATGGCAATTATATCGTTCTGATACAAAACAAACTATTCAAGATATGATTGATCAGCGCACTACTCTAGAGCCATTGTCACTCAATATGCCTTTTGAAGAATTCTCGCCGTATCAAATAGTCCATGCCACAGGCCAATATCGAGTAAAAGACTCTGTATTGCTAGACAATATCGTTTATCAGGATAAACCTGGTTATTATCTAATAACCCCATTTGAAGTAACGGCCTCGCGTTCGGTAATTTTGGTGAATCGTGGCTGGCTTCCACAAGTTCAAGCGACAGAAGCCCTACCAACATTTAAAACACCAGAAGGCCTTATCACTATAGAAGGTCATTTGAGCCACCCTCCTTCAAAACCCGCATCAATAGCTAATCAAAGCAACCCGTTATCGCCTACTCCACCGCTCTGGCATTATATGGACCAAGCTTTCTTTTCTCAGATAAACGGTTATCCAGTATTACCCTTGGTACTTAAATTAAAAGCTGGCGGTCAAACCAGCACCTTCAGCTCAACATCCATTCCCGTAGAAGATACTGAAACAACATTAATACAAGATTGGCCTAGTTATGACGCTAAATCAGGCGTGCATATTGGCAATTCAATCCAATTGTTTGTACTCGCACTATTTGGGTTTGCCGCATACATTGGTTTTAGTTTTAAAAAAAATAAGGGAAAATAATGACAAACACTCTTTTTTATCGCCTGTCTCTAGCTGCCACATGCCTTGCTCTTTGCGTCATAGTTTTAGGAGCATACGTAAGACTTTCTGATGCAGGCTTGGGCTGTCCTGACTGGCCAGGTTGCTATGGACAAATACTTGCACCAACAGCAGATCATGAAGTTCATCAAGCTAACCAAGCATTTCCTGAGCGCCCTGTCGAAAGTCATAAAGCTTGGAAAGAAATGGCACATCGCTATCTGGCGTCTACTCTAGGTTTCGTTATTCTTATTCTCGCTTTTTTAGCCATTAAGAAAAGACGTGAACCGAATCAAGCTCTCATTCTTCCACTTGTTTTAGTGCTTGTGGTTTGTTTTCAGGGCGCATTAGGTATGTGGACAGTCACCCTTCTGCTGAAACCCGCCATTGTGACCCTGCATTTATTAGGCGGAATGCTCACTCTGGCTTTGCTCAGTTGGCTTACCTTAAGCCAAAGATACCCTATAGAAAAAAGGCTAAGCGTTTCTCCTCTTGCAAAAAACTGGGCAATATTTGCGATCATTATTTTGAGTTTTCAAATTTCCTTAGGTGGCTGGACTAGCACTAACTATGTTGCTTTACATTGTTACGACTTACCCACCTGCCAAGGCGAGTGGCTGCCACCAACAGACTTCAAAGAAGGGTTTACAATCTGGCGTGAAGTAGGTGTTGATTATGAAGGCGGCCTACTTTCTGTAGAAGCTGGTACAGCGGTGCATCTGACTCATAGAGTTGGTGCCATCATCACTTTATTGGTAACAGGCTTTCTGGTATTACTCTTAATCCAAATCAAACAGCAGCTATCAACTCGTTTAGCCGCCATCCTGACAATTGTATTAGCAACACAAATCACTTTGGGCTTATTGAACATTGTGTTAGTGCTGCCTTTAGTCTTGGCTGTCGCTCATAATGGGGGAGCGGCTTTATTACTAATTACCTTGGTTTGTATTAATCGAATATTGAAGACTAAAACATAAATTCACGACACTTTCTTTATACAGTACATCCTTTATAATGCCTGCCATTTTATGTGGCAGGTAACTCTCGATGCACTCAGTTCAAATTGACCAATACGATGCACTTCTCGCTGACAAAAAACAGCAAATAGAAACGCAATTTTCTCGTTTTGAAAAACCAAGCCTTGAGATTTTTTCTAGCCCTGTAAAACACTTCAGACAACGCGCTGAGTTTAAAATATGGCACACAGAAAACCGTTGTTTTCATGCGATGTTCGAACGTGGTACGAATAATGCCCCTATTGAGATTACCGACTTCCCTATTGCCAGCGAAGCCATCGTTAATCTCATGCCAGTATTGCTGGAAGAACTGAATCAAAATATCGAACTAAAGCGTCGACTATTTCAAGTTGAATATCTAAGTACCCTGTCTGGTGAAATGTTAGTCACGCTTATTTATCACAGAAAAGTTGGTGATGAATGGATAACTGCGGCGAAAGCACTAAAAGAAAAACTTGGCATTCACCTGATTGGACGCGCTAAAAAAATGCGCATTCTCTTAGATCAGGATCATGTCATAGAAACACTAGATGTCGATGGAAAGGCGTTTCATTACAAGCAAATTGAAGGCGGTTTCACGCAACCCAATGCACACGTAAACCAACACATGCTAAGTTGGGCCAGATCATGCGCAGAAGGTAGCCAGGGAGACCTGCTCGAACTTTATTGTGGTAATGGTAATTTCTCTATCGCCTTGGCAGATAAGTTTCGCAAAGTCTTTGCGACCGAAGTCAGTAAAACATCGGTTAAAGCGGCTTTCGACAATAAAGAAATGAATAAACTCGATAACGTCGACTTTGCTCGTGTCAGTGCCGAAGAATTTACTGCGCACATTAGCGGTGAACACCCTCGTCGCCGTTTAAAAAATTGTCATTTAGAGGAAGCAGATTTCCAAACCGTCTTGGTTGATCCACCACGAGCTGGTTTAGATGAAGCCAGTTGTGAAATGATCAGCCACTATCCAAGGATTATTTATATCTCATGTAACCCAGATACACTTGAGCAGAATCTGGAGCATTTAAGCAAAACTCACAACATCCAACGCTTTGCGCTATTCGATCAGTTTCCCTATACCCATCATATTGAATCGGGTGTTTATTTAGTCAAAAAATGAACAGAGAAATCCAGCTAGGCAAACGTTTAGGTGAAATAGCTAAGTTTATCACCTTAGCTAAACAGCCTGATCAATATGATCATATATGGGATTGTTGTTGCGATCATGGTTACCTAGGCACTTACTTGCTAGATCATTTCTCACAACAAAATCATCATAAGGCACAGATCAACTTTGTTGATCAAGTTACGCATATAACTGACCAGCTTTGCAGCAAACTGAAAAAGAGCCCATTCTCTGCGTATCAAGTTCATACCTTAAATACTGAACACCTTGAATTTGATAAACACCAACGCCATTGCATCATCATCGCGGGCGTGACGACCACAGGCACCCTTAAAATACTTCAAACGATTTTAAACAAACATCCAACTCAAGAGCTCGACTTCATACTTTGCCCTACTCGTGGCCAATACGATCTCCGGCAGTATCTAATCAGACAAAAAGTACATTTACTTGAAGAAGCTTACATCCAAGAAAATGGCCGACACTACGAACTACTTTATGTTCGTCAGCAGACAAGACACAACCAAGAAGAATATAAACAGATATCTTCTATTGGTGAGTTTTGGAAAGCTAATAATGAAGATCATTTAGCCTATATTAAAAACCGAATCGAGCACTTTCAACAAGAAGCGATAGATACATCGAGGGTTGATTCTGTTCAAGCGGTTCGTCTTTACGCCAACATGTATCAGGAACTTAGTCCTGATAAGAAAGAAATGTGAGAGTGCACTCAGCTAAACAATTGAATGCGGATGAGGCTCGTCTTTATCTTTCTCGGGCCACTGCGACAGAATACAGCCAAACAACATGAGTAGCGCACCAGCTAAGCCATATAAACCCAACACTTCATTAAAGAACCAATAACCTACCAAAGCGCCAAATACTGATTCTAAAGAAAATATCACAGCGGCAACAAAAGGCTTGGCTTGCTTTAATACAATAATCTGAAGGGTATACGCGATGCCGACGACGATAATGCCGTTAACCAGAGCCCAAACATAACCCATATTATCGGTAGGTATCACTCGTTCTTCAAAACCGATACTGATACCTGCACTAATTAAAGCGCAAAAAACAAACTGATAAAACGCTAAGACAAACTGATTATAACGCGCTACATAATAGGTAATCGCTAAAAGATGAAGCGCCCAAAACAAGGCACCAACTAAAGCAAATAAGTCACCTTGTAAAGCCACATCCGTTAAACTCATTTCACCGGTAAAACCCGACAATAAAGCCAAACCAATCAGTGCGAAAAACCCACCAAGCCAGGTAATCAAAGGGTAACGGTGCGCGGCAAATAAACCAATGACGGGCACTAGAATCACATAAAAACCAGTAATAAACGCAACATTCGCCAGTTTTGTCATGCCGACACTTATTTGCTGTAAGCCTGCTCCAGCACTCAAGAGAATACCCAAAACTAAACCACCCAAGATAGCTTTGCGCTGCATGAATGCTGAAAACCTAAGTCGTAAAAAAA
>TARA_R110001592_G_scaffold26720_7_pt1 | contig 10821 bp, 7 predicted proteins | sample TARA_R110001592 | Tara Oceans TARA_R110001592 (sample SAMEA4398387) | marine metagenome | biome: Polar Biome; feature: [SRF] surface water layer (ENVO:00010504); material: water (ENVO:00002006), including particulate matter (ENVO:01000060) such as... | depth 5 m | reverse complement strand
GCGTTTCTTAGCTAATACATATATATCCTTCTCACTTGTAAGGTCGTTTAAACGTTCTATATCCATGTTAAAGCAATCCTTATGTTGGAATGGTATGATATATTGGTTTGAACTGTTAATACAATATATATAGATAAAGCTTATTGTATTATTCATGAAGTGACAATATGGATCTGAATACATAGGTATCCATAATGAATCACTATTTTTAAGTGACTCTTTCACTTGTCCTAAATCTTTTTCTCTTTCTATCAACATGTTATTTAATATAAGAAAAAAAACTCAATAATCCAAATGATCTGAATACTAATATCGCGGAGAAGTGTTTCGCCTATTAGATATCACAGGACTTTCAGGTGCTTTAGGGGGGGTCGTAATTTTATGTGCATTTTTATGAAATTCATCTAAATCAGATAAGTATCTACGTAAATTAACTAATCCATTCCTTTCTGCTTCTAAAATTACACGTAAATTAACTTTACGTACTTCTTCAATTGGGCCAGATATAGACCATTGAATTTTATATACTTCATACAATCCTTGATCAATGCCTGGCGTATTATCTTCATTCCTTAAATCAAATTCTAATGAATTTATTTCTACTATCTCATTGCCGGAGTTTATACGTTGTGCAAAATACCTTGTCATAAAAGCTTTTTCATAAGCTCCTTTTTTAGGATCTGGATAATGATATGGTGGTTTATAATGCATATCAAATCGTTTTTTTGTTAGTTTAAAGTATATTGAATTATTTTCTGTACGTTCATTTGTATCTATTAATTCTGTAGGTTCCATTTGTGGAGCATATGGCATAAGTTGTTCGCTTAAACTATTATACGATCCTTGTGAATAAACAGCTCCATTAGGATAACTATGATAAGGACCAATATGCTCTGTTAACCCATCTTTGGACATAAACTCTGCTCCTTCGCTATACTGACCAGTACGTATTTGTGCCGGAGGAGTATATATAGGTCTTTTTGGTGCTCTCATATTTTACCTCATTCTCATTAATGCTTTAACCGTTGTTGTCCAATCATTGTTTGATATTTTATGCACATATGATGTGACAGTAAATACCGGGTTGCCCATTGAACTCTTTGTATATCTAGATGGCAAATAACTACTAGAGATAGTATCGCCAAATTTGAATCCTTCTATGCCATCTAGTACTACTGAAAATGTTATAGGGTATGGAACCTTTTCTGGCTCATTACCGTCCGCAGTCTGTCCTTTCTTTACTCTATCCGCTGCAGACATTTTTTCAGTTACTAATGATTTAATTGCAGCTTTAGCACTCGAAACTCCATTTGATGAATATCCATCATCATTTAATTTATCGCGCGCATTTTTTTGTTGTTCTCTTACAGATTGTGGTGGGTCTTCATCTGGCTTATCTTCCTTTTCTCGTATTCTATTTACAGCTGTTTCTGAATCAGATGTTTGTCCAGGCGCGCCTCCAAATGCCTTTGCTTGCATTTCTGAAGGAACAGATGCTTCTAAATTTAATTCTCTTATTCCATTATCTGGCGCTGAACCTACCCCGCCTACTGGATCTAATTTTAATGGAGTAACTCTTCCTGTTGAAGGCGCCTTTCTATTTACTATAAATATAGTGCCGGCGTCTACTCCTTCTTCATCTTGATCTAAATAGAAATCCCATGCTCCACCAGTATTTTCTTTAATTGATGCAAAAATTTTATTAAAAAATCTAGATACAGGTATCGTACCATCGACTTTATCTTTATCTTCTACAGAATCTTTATCTGTCTTTGCTTCATCAGCAAATGATTGTTGTATTGCCTTAAGTAAGTCTCTCCCTAATAATATATTCCATGGACTTCCAGTAGACCCTTCATCTACACTTCCGGCGCCTGTCATTGCTGCACATGAAATATACTCCTTTGCTTTTGTTTCTCTTTCATCCGCATGATAATGATTTTCCTTCTTACCTGCTGATTTATATTTAAAAATCATTTCAACGGGGTCCGGACTCCATATATTACCAGATTTAAACTTAGTAGTTATTCCAGCAAATTTATCATCCCATTCTAATTTATAAGGATCAGCTTTCCCATCTGCATCTTTATTATTTTTTAGCAATTTTTTATTAACTGCCGATACAACTGCTCCTAATGAAATATAAATAATTCTATCTCGAGATGTAATACCTGTTTTTAACTTAGTAGGAGGCTCATATGCATCAGGTGCTATTAATACACCAAAATGTCCATCTAATGGTGATAATTTTCCAGATGTTCCATGATCAGGCTCAAACCCGCTCGAGCTTAGTGAATCTGTAGCTTTTTGTACTAAGAAATCTAAATAGTCAAATAAGTTATTAACCTTTGATGTATCATTACCCCAATTATAATTTGTTACAAATTCTTTATCAGGAAATTTGTTTTGAGCATTTACATTTAATTTTTTATATGTACCACCTTTACCTACTGCTTTAAAAGAACATTCAAAATAGTTTTGTTTTGTTATTTTAAATGAATAATCATATACTCTAAATTTATGCGAACCAGTACCACTAGGTGATTCTGGGCCTGCATATCCATATGTCACTTCTACTTCACTCATTGGAACTAATAATGCTGCCTCTGCTGCTTCAAATGAAGGTAGGTCGTAACATGTAAAAGCTGCGGTCAATCTTCTTAGAGACCCAGCCTCTCCTTCTAATGAAACTTCTACATCTCCCAATGTTGGTGCTGGTCTTCCTGTACCATTCGGATCATATGCTGCACTAAATTTATCTGAATCTACTGGTAGAGTAAAATTGCCGGTTAGACTTTTAATTGTAACATATGCATTATTACGTATCCGCCCTCCTGTTGGTAACGATATACTTGCTTGTCTATAGAAGAAATCTGCCATTATCGATTGTTCTCCTTATCTTTAAGAGCTTTAGTTAATCCAATTAACGGAAATGGTACTCGTATTTGTAAACCTGCAGGTATATCAAATGTTCCTTTTCCTAAGGTAGGATTTGCTTCAGCTAATACCCACCAATATCTAGGATCTTTATAAAATTCATTTGCTAATAAATCTAAACGATCTAACTCTCGCGATATTATATATAAATCAGTTGATTGTTTAGGGAATTTAGGATATCTACTAGTTTTGAATCTATCATCATCTGTCGTATTTGTTGCTTCATATCTATTTATTGACATAACATATCTCCTTTATATATTTGAATATACGGTTGTATTTTTATCAGGCTTATCACCTAACACTGTAAACGAAACTGTTACATTTGTATAAAATGGTGCTTGGTTACCATCATCTATTTCCCATGGCGTTTCATTATCCCAATCATATGATAAGTCTGTAATTATCATTTCTTTATTTTTAAACATATCGCCGATAGTAACCTTTACTGTTTGTCCATAAAACCCACTACTACCATATACTGGATAAGTTTTTCTTGCTAAATTTTGTAACTTAGACCATATTTGTGATCGTTGATCTTTTGTATATACAGGTACCATAAAATCTGTCGATATTGTCCTTTCAAAGCTTTCATATAAATATCTATTATCAGCTCTACCTTGATCTTGCGCTCCTCCCCATGATCCTGCAAAGTTGTCACTTAATGAACCTAAATATGCTTTAAATTTAAGTCCACCTATTTCAAATTTAATAAGACTTTTATCTATCTCAGGATCTATATCTACTAGCTTAGCATCTGTCCACCCTATTTTTTTTGGTTGTGATTGACCGCTATCTCTAAAATCATTGAATGATTTAACTTCAGCAGCTATTTTTGATTCTGGTATTGCTCCGTATGACATTCTTTTATAATCAGTTATAACAACTGACTTTCCATCATTAGGGTTGGTTGCAAATCCTCCTCCCTTTCTATCACCTTTAGGGTCATCTCCTATCCAGCCTGACCCACCTACACCATCTTCTGCTTTAGAATCTGTAACAACTCCTTTTGATTTACTAAAATCTTCCTTATCTTTAAAATTGAAATCATTTGTTGATGGTACCTTTCTATTAGATCCGGCGCTAGCGATATCATCGTAAGACATTGTTTCCCATTCCTGGCCACTTTGTCCCTGTTCTGCTCCATTAGCTTTACTAGAATTGCCACCTTTACCTCTTTGAGTATCGCCATCTCTACCTACACCACCCTCAAAATTATCTTCTAATTTTTTTTCTAACTTAGTTGATTTTGCATCTGTTTGGTAATCTGCTTTATCTCTAAAATCATTAATGGTAGTCGAAGTTGGTGTACGTTCGGCTGCCTTTGATTTAATATCTTCATATGAATTAGTTTCGTAATTTGTATAATCTAATTCGTTTCTTGTAGTATCAGCTGTTGCATTCCCACCACCTTGTGGTCCTGTAAACTCTTCATTTGGTAGATTTCCATTTTCATCATAATCTGACTGGGTCCTATAATCATTAGTTGTAGTTGTTGAAGGACTTCGTTGGGTGGCTTGTGACTGGAGTTGTTCATATGAATTAGTTTCGTAATTTGTATGATCCATTTCATTAAGAGAACTATCTGCACTTGCTCGGCCTCCGCCTTCATTTGCATTAGCTGGATTCGTTGACCCTAATCCAGTAGGTGGTTCAGGTTGAACAGGAGCTCCATCTTCCGGTATATATGTAGCTTCTTTACTATATCTATTAAATGTTGCTAAATCAACTTGATTGGATATGAACGAATTCGATGATTGCTGATCTTCCCATTTCGTTGATTGTCTTACATCTTGATCAAAATTAAGATCACTTTCATATGCTGTTTTTAATCCTACTGCATGTTGATTGCCATCTGCATTAAATGGACTTACATTTGCACCACCTGTTCTATTTCCGTCTGAGTCTATATCAGATATTAAAAATGCACTTGCGCCACCTCTTGTTTTTTGATATGGCCGACTGTAATTCCAATATAATGATTCATATATTTGTTTTGAATTCTGGCTTATATCTCCTCTAGTTGTCTGATCTTCTAATGTAGTTCCATTTGTAGATGCCATCCATAAACTAGACATATCTCCGCCTGAGGCCCAATCTGCTATTTGTCCTAATAAACTAGTTGCGCCACCTAAGCCTGTAGCACCTCCGGTTCCATTCCTTTGACCTAATTTAGTTTCAACTTTATTAATAACAAACTTACTAGTTGATGGAGATGTAGTATTTCCTCCAATTACTCTTGGTATATGTATTACTCCAGACGAACCTAATGATAATGGATTCCATAATTTTGTTAATGCCATTGGATTTTGTAATTGCAACACTAATTGGTTGGCTGCAAAATTTAATCCGGATGGCGAAAGTAAAAATTTAGCAGTTCGTTTAACATCTATTATTAATCTTTCTGCATTTGATAATATACCACTTCTAGGAATATCTGTTACCGCAGATATCTTACCTGCTATTGAATCACCGAGGCCCCATCGTTCTGGGCCAAATGGTCCTTTTCTTTGAATACCTCTTAATATAAAAGGATGTTTAATATACGAATTAGGAGTTGCATCATCGCGAAGATTAAATTTATCATACATATCATCAATTGGAGAATTTGCTGTATATGTATCTGCTAAGCCTAAGGTTCCATATCTTGTTCCATATGTATCTCCATATTTAGATTTATTATGGAATCCTATTCTAGTAATATCAAACTCATGTAGTTGACCTTCAGGCCCTATAGGAAATTTACTGCCGGCGCCTAATTGTGCTTTTCTGCTAGCTATACCTCTGTCTGAGAAAGATATATTATCTATTTGGAATGAATCACCAGCAAACCTTTGGATAGGAGATAAGTGTGCAACGCCACCAAATTCATATCCACCTGTTAATACAAATGGAACATCTTCAGTGCCTTTAAATTTAGTATCCTGTACATTAGCACTCGGTTTATATGGACCTGGTGATTTTTTTCCATACCAACTCAAATCTGATTTTAAATCTATTAATGCCATTTATTATGCTCCTCTTCCAAATGATTCTGCTACTCTTACACCTTTACCAACTTTCTTACCATCTAATGTAATTTCTATATTGCTAATTGCAGTAACAACATCAGACATTGTTACCGGTTTTTCTTCTTCTTTTTTATCACCACCAAACATTCCAGTTATGCCACCTAATATACCACCCATCATTAATAATGGATTAGTTTCAAATGTTGCTAATACTGGGTTTAATACTAATACTGGCTTTGGTACTAGTGCTGTTGCTACACTTCCTGCTATAATTCCTGCAGTAACCGCTGCTGTTGTCATTGGCATTGTTGCTACAGCGGTCATCATCCCTGCTATTGGTAATGTTGTCATTAACATTGCTCCCAATAATGGAGTGAATGCTGTAAACCCGGCTATCATTGCAGCTGGCATACCTGCTGCTAATCCTGTTGCTACTCCCATTCCAATTAATGCGGCCGCGGCACTATCTATACCTACCATATGAACTTCTGGTGGATCTTTTATATCTCCTCCTACCGCACCATCATTCATTTTTAATGCACCTTTTGGGGCAAACATTGCATCATTTGCTTGACTAAATAAATCTGTTCCAGCTACAATTGTATCTTTATTATTAAATGCTATTGCGCCCTCTGGCCCAAATAATGTTCTAGAGCCATATCCTCCTCCTCCGGTTGGTGGTGACATAACGTCATCCCCACTCATCATATATCCTGCTAATGCTCCAATTGCTAAACCTGCGGCTGCAATTGCAATCACAGTACCTACACCAAATGTCATTGCTGCATTAGTTGTTAAAGCCGCGGCTGCTAATCCTGCCTGTGCCCCTGCTGCTACGCCTGTTGCTCCTGCTAATGTTATTTGGCCGGCTGCAGCTGCTGTTGTTGAAGCTGCTGTTGCTGCTTGGGCTGCTGCTATACCGGTGCCTAATCCTAATTGAGTTCCTTTGGCTGCAGTTGTTATTCCTTCTGATATATTACCTGTAACTTTAATAGCATTACCTGTTATACCTAATGCATTTGTGACTCCTAATATAACATTTCTCGCAAGCATAATACCATTAGAAGCTTGGTCTTTAATAAAGCCGAAAGCCTTTTGAGCATTTATAGCAATTGTCGACCCCAATTCAGTTTTATTAAGTCCTCCTCTAATAGCCGCCAATGCATTTAAGCCTACATCTTTTACATATCTTGCTATTTGTTGAGCTGTTACATATGCTGTATGTACTTTTTCTGCTGCCCAATGGTAAGCTGCTATAGCGTTATTTTTTATCTGTGTTGCCAATCCTTGATTCTTTGTCAAGTTCATTGAATTAGCTGTAGCTAGATTACCTTGTCCAATCATTGTCTCACGTTGTAATCCTAACATCCTTTGATTATCTGTAATAAGTCCGGCCCTAGCAGCATTATTAATCAATGTTTTTTGCAATGTCTCTTTGATGCCAAACATTTCTTTTGCACGTTCCATTACCAATTTACCCTGAGTAATTATAGCATCCTTTTGATTTAATGCATATATAATTCCCATCAATCCGCCTATACTCCCTAGGATAACTTGCATTGTACTTAAATCACCTGTTGTTCCTCCTATTAAAGAACCTAATAAAGTAATTGGTGATAATATAACACCGATTGTCTTTGCAATTAATTTTAATATTGGCGAAATGGCTTGGAATACTCCCATCAATGCTTCTGCTGCCGGTAATAAAGCTGCTACCAATGTAGCTTTTATACTTGCAAATGCTGCACTAGTCTTATCAACTGCTTGTTGCTGCGCTAATCTATTCTGCAATTCATCAGCCGACATACTCTCCATTTGTGCTGCTGATAATCCTAAACCTGCCATTGCTGCTTGCTGGTCTTCGGTAAGGTCTCCTAACTTAGATTGTATTACTAATGATTTTTGTAATTCATCAACACTCATTCCTGTTGCTTCGGCTAACTTTTTCCTAGCTAGATAATCCATGTTATTAAAATCATGTATATCACCTACCTGACTTAATACTTCTTTTGTTGCACCCGCAATATCGCCTTCCAATGCTAATTGACGTGCCATATCTAAATTAATCTGTTTACCAGTAAGTGCTTGCAATTCAGCTTGAGCTGTAATAGATTGTTCAAATTTTAATAATCCATCAGCAACGCTTTTCATTGTTTTTAGACTAACACCTAATTTTGCTGCTTCTACTGCTGCTTTTTTAAGTTCCTTTGTATTACCTCCAAAATATACTGCTACATCTGCAGAATTTTCTGCTATATCTTTCATCACCGTACCAACACTAACTCCGGCTTTCATTGATTCGGCTGCCAACTCTCTTTGCATTGTAGTGGCGTCATCTATAGATGCGCCCATTGTCATAAATGCACTATTTACCTTAGCCGCTTCTTCTGCTCCATAACCAAATGCCTTACCCATATCTGAAATGGCATTTGCTTGTTCAGCTGATACCATTCCCTGAATGCCATATTCTTTGGTCATTGTTTTTTGTACATCTAAGATATCACTTGCCAATGATAATTGATTATCCATAGAACTTACTTGTTTGTTTGCTTCTTTAGTAAGTCTCTTTGACTGAGAAAATGTAAGTCCAGTTTCTTTGGTTATTTCTTTTGCAACCTTAGCTACGCCCATAAAGATTGCTACCAGACCTCCTAATGCAACCGCAATTAACCCTATAGGTCCTAACATTGACATTAGACTTTTACTAAATGTGCCGGCTGCTTGAGATGCTGTGCCGCCCTTTGCCATTGTTGATGCTGCATCATTTAATGATGATTCTAAATTAGAGCCTAATACATCAAATCCGAATTGTTTAGATAAAAAGCTTCCTCCAGGTAATTTTTTTATAAATGAGTCAATATTACCAGCTAAGTCTTGTGCTTGGTCATTTATTTTACTAAATTGTTTGTTTATATTATCATTTGCCTTGGCTTGCTGTTGTAACTTTTTTGATACACCATCTAACCCTTTTAATTCTGCTACTAACTCTTTATTACCTAATTTCCTTGCCTTTGCTATATTTGCTTGCAATTTTGCACGATCTTGTTCTAAACCAACTACTTGTGATGTTGATCCGATAAGCTTAGTAACATTTTGTTCAATTAATGCTTGTTGAGCCGCAACTTGGTCGTACATACCAACCCAGATATCCTCCAGTTGTTTTACATCTGCTGCTTGCTTTTTTGCATCTACTTTTTTAGCCATCGATTATACTTTTACTTTTCCCAAGAAAATTTACCTAATTTTGAAAACTTAGGTTTTTTACCATATTGTTTTTCAAAACTTTTTACTTGTTTTTGTAGGTCTTTTGTGTGATAATCTATAGCATCCATAGATGCTTTAAATTCCGGATCATCTTCTAACTTTTTAAGTAGTTTCTTAACTCTAGGTTTTAGTAAGAACTTCATAACTCTAGAAGCTAAACTCTCTTGCAATTCATTAATTTGTTTTAATGAATCTTGTTCGAATTTGTTTATTGACATAGTTGATATTCCCTTTTTAATAAATATCAACGTCTCCCTGTTTTAGGTGGTTTTGATCTAGACCGTGTATTGCTTTTTGATTTGGCATCTCGCATTGCCTTTTCATGTTCCGATTTCTGGTCTTTAAACAATTTAGACATTTTCATAATATAAAATGTACGTAGGTATATAGGCATGTGATACACATCATGATACGTGAACCCTCCTTGGCTATGATATATTAAATCAAATATCTGTTCTTGTTTGGAGACTTTATATGCTGGCGTCAGGCCAAAAAAAGTCCAATCCAATGTTAACTGGACTGCGAAAGGTATCTCCGGAGTCTCCATCCGGGAGATCGATGCTCATATCGATTTCAGGTGTTAGTCCAACAAGATGATTACGAATTGCTCTAGAATCAATTGCTAATAATTCATTATCAACAAATTTTCTAATTGTTCCATTATCAGTCTCGCCATCAATTTCTATAATAACATATTTCATCATTGTTGAAATAGCAGCTGTCTTTTTAAGTTTTGCTAGACCTCTTAACTCTGCATCCATTTTTTGTTGGACACCTTGTGTTAATATTGCTAGTTTAACATTACGCTTTGAAGCAGGAAGTTGTAAATCAAAAGAATTGATACCATCTTTTATTAATGACCAATCGATTTGTTTATCACCTAATCTAGTTAAATCTACTACATGGTCAATTTGTTCGCCGGTTGATGGGCTTGCAACTTTAACTGGATAATCTTTTCCGTATCCTAATATTCTTGCAGCAACCATTATTGCATTTTTATCACATAATAGTAAATCATTATAATCAACTGGTGTTACAATTAATGCTTTAAATAGTTTGTCTAGAACTACTCCATTTTTAATAAAGGATTGATTGGTAAGGATATCTTCTTCCTTAGCAGTCATATACTTCATTTCAATAGTTCCTTTTTTCAAAGGATGTCCTTTTGGATATAATTTACCTTTACTTGGTAATTCTACGATCTCCGTAGGAAAATCAAATACCTGTGTTTCATCTACAGCATTTGATTGATATTTAGCCATTGCAACATCTTTTAGTTGTGCATCTGATAATATTGGTGCTTTTCCTGGATATTCGTCGTTAACTTGTTTTGCCATTTTAGTTCTCCTAATAACTTATTACTTTTATATAAATATGCCTTAAGTGTAAAAAATCCCACCGTAAGGTAGGATTCTTTAATGTTTTTAAAATATTCAATTAGAATTGTAACACTGCATAATCATATTTCAATGTCAACTCAATCTGTAATGGGTCTTCTGTTGCCCAATCCAAATCTCCAAATGTTGCGGATGAAATAAATGCACCTTTTAATGTCCATTCTTCAACTTTATCACCAACAGGTCCTAAAGTATTAAATGTAATGTCTTTC
>TARA_R110001592_G_scaffold292929_2_pt1 | contig 10824 bp, 8 predicted proteins | sample TARA_R110001592 | Tara Oceans TARA_R110001592 (sample SAMEA4398387) | marine metagenome | biome: Polar Biome; feature: [SRF] surface water layer (ENVO:00010504); material: water (ENVO:00002006), including particulate matter (ENVO:01000060) such as... | depth 5 m | reverse complement strand
CCCCCAAAAAAAAAGAAAATGGATTAAGGGTGTGGCAGCTCATGTCTTCTGAAGCCGCAATGGTTCTTCTGGCCGTTCTTAATTACACGGTATATATCTTGTTCGATCGTTAGGGGCTTATGTGGGGTTGTCAATATGAAGGTGGAGGAGTGTTAATATTTTATGAAATGTATATTTAATATTTCTCGGTCGATCATTTTGGTTGCGAAATATGCAGTTGCTCTGTGCGCATTGCGCACTTAAAACCACTTAAGTTTTGCTGGAGAATTAGATCATCGCCAAATATTAGGAAAAACATTGTTTAATAACACTGATATTTGAATAAGAATTAATTTATAAGAAAGGTGTTCTTAGAGAGTTGGAGGGCCTTAATGTAATTTCGTACTGTGGACATAATTATAGTTATATAAAAATCTGAAAAATAGCCATAATTCGGAATATGGGTCGTTGTATGAAAGTCACTTTTATTGTAAAGGGCTGCAGTTTCTTAGTTTTAAATCTTATATAAAATATAGCAAGTGTATATAGGTGAGCCTTTTGGCGTTCCGTGTTCGGCCATTTTTAGTTAAATTTTATATTGTGTGGTTTATTTTTTATATTAATAATTAATAAAGTATCTTTAAAAGAAACCAATATATTAAATTACTGTTGTGCCTGGTTTATGTGAATTATTATTTTTTTACAAATTAATACAAGTAAATTTAATTATAGTTTCTCATTAAGTGCGCGCTTTAGTGCATCTTTTAAGATCATTTCACAGAATTTATTGGTGTTTAATAATGTTAGTTTTTTATTTTGGTGCGTGAGTTGGCGGGTGCGGATGGCCTTTCATGCAGGTGGTGGATCAGTGTTGAGGTTAAGTGTATTAAATTGGAGTTTCAATATTCTCCTGCGCTAAAGATTGGTTTCTGTGATCTTGAGATAGATTAAGAAGAATTCGATATTGTTGATTCATACATAAAGGAGTTCGGTAAAATTGGATAAGTCGGTGCGTAAAGGTGTGTTGGATTTTAGTGCTTGGTCCGACGTTGTTGATAAAAGTGTTAGTGAGGCGGGTGCGGAGAAGTATGGCGATACCGTTTTCACTTTGGCGAAACAAAAGTCTGAGCTGACGCCTGATGGGGTCGCGCTTATTGGGGGTGACGGTAAAGCGGTGTCATACCGTCAGATATTTAAAGATGCCTGTAGGCTTAGGGTTGCCTTGCAGGAAATGGGTGTATGTTCAGGAGATGTGGTCAGTATTCAGCTGCCAAACTGGGCTGAGGCTGCAGTAATCAATATCGCGGTATCGGGGCTTGGGGGTGTTATTAATCCGATACCTGCAATATATAGAAGTGCCGAGATCAGGGCGATATTAGACGACGCACGTTCAAAGGTTCTCTTTGCTCCCAGTAGTTTTCGTTCAACTAATTACAGAAATGACATAAGTGAAATTCGCGAGTCGTTAACTAGTCTTCTAGATGTTGTGTATGTGCGATGCGACGACGATAGCTGTACTACATATGAAAAAATTATGGCTGAAAGTGATGGGGATAATTTTAAGGGGCCGGAAGTCGATCCCAATTCTGCGAAGCTCCTGCTATATACCTCCGGAACCACGGGAAAACCGAAAGGTGTTCTACATAGTCATGTGGCTATGCGTGAGTGGCCACGGTTTTTAATGTCGGAATGGGGGTTGGGTGAGGGGGATGTGATGTTTATGCCGTCTCCGGTAACACATGTTACAGGTTATTCTTTTGGTTTGGAGTTGCCTTTTATAACGCCTGTTAAGGCGGTGTTGATGGATCAGTGGGAGGCCTCAGCCGCTCTTGCATTAATTAATAATACCGGTTCCTCCGCTTGCGTTGGTGCCACTCCTTTTCTAAAGGAATTAATTGATCAGGCGGAGAATTCCGGTGATCGTTTGGAAACAATGAAAATATTTGCATGTGGGGGCGCGTCCGTACCTCCAGATCTTATATACAGGGTGAAAAAGGTAACTGAGAGGTGCCAGGCTTTTCGTGTCTACGGCTCGACTGAAGTGCCGATGGTTACCAGGGGATTCCCGAGTCCTGACGACATTTACGAGGCAGCAGAAACTGATGGGAAAGTTGCAGGCTATGAAGTAAAGATTGTAGATATTAATACGGGTGAACCGATTTCTTCGAGTGAGCAAAGTACTGGAGAAATTAAGGTGCGCGGGCCAGCAATGATGATTGGGTATACTGACCGAAAGGAAAATATAAACGCATTGGATTGTGATAAATACTTCTTTACAGGAGATATTGGTTATCTAACGGAAAAAAGTGCATTAATTATAACGGGGCGCAAAAAAGATATAATAATTCGTGGCGGTGAAAACCTATCCCCTAAAGAAATAGAAGATGCACTAGGCCGTCACCCAAATATTGAAGAGGCTGCTGTTGTGGGAATGCCGCACGCTAGATTGGGGGAAGGGGTGTGTGCCTTTGTTCGGGTTTCTGAGGTAGGTGGTTCTATTGATGTGGCCGCAGTTGCTGAATTTCTTGAGTTGCAAGGGTTGGCGCGGCAAAAATTCCCGGAACGAATTGAATGTGTAGAAGAGTTTCCTAGAACGCCATCTGGAAAAATAAAGAAAGATATTCTTAGGAATAAGTTAATAAAAAATCAGGAGTGTTAAGTATGAGTGATCTATCTAAATATAGCCTTTTGGATGAAAAGGTTCAGAAATGCCCTTACGAGTTCTATAGCGCTTTGCGTGAAAAGTGCCCTGTGTATCGAATGGAGGACACAGGTTATTATTTGGTAAGTACGTATGATCTTTGTATGGAGGCATTGAGAAAGCCAGAATTATATTCTAGCAAACTTGGGTTCCGTGTAAATGAAGATACGCCTGAGGTGACCAAAATAATGGAGGAAGGTGGGTATGGTACTGAAATTCCAACATTAGTTACTAATGATCCCCCAACTCATACGCGTTATAGGTCACTTGTTAATACAGCGTTTACTGCTCAACGTGTTAAAACGTTAGAGCCATATATCGAGTCTGTTATAGAAGAAACATTTAGTAGTATTGCGAATGAAAACAGAATGGAAGTGGTGTCGGAATATTCAATTCCAGTGCCGATGAAAATTATAGCAGATCAGCTCGGGATTGATCGCAGTGGTATGGACAAATTTAAGGAGTGGTCTGACGCATTTGTTGAGCCGATAGGTAATTTAGTGACGCCCGAACGTCAGATTGAAATTGCCAAGTTAATGGTAGAGTTTCAGCATTACTTTGCCGGAGAAATTGAAGCGCGTAGAAATTCAAAGGAAGTGCGCGATGACATATTGGGTGGTTTGATGACTGCTCGAGTCGAAGGCGAAGATCCTCTAACTGTAAAAGAACTTTTATCTATTCTTTCTTTGCTGTTAGTCGCAGGAAATGAAACTACTACGAACACTTTATCATCAGGGTTTCTGTTGCTGTGCCGGAATCCAGATTTACTCGATGAGATCCATATGGATCCAAGCAAGGCCGCTAATTATGCTGAGGAAATTTTGCGAGCAGAGGCTCCTGTCCAAGGTTTGTTTAGGATGACCACTGAGGATACCGAACTCGGTGGTGTTTTTATACCCAAAGGGTCGCATGTAAACTTGCGCTACGCTTCCGCTAATAGAGATGAAGCGCTATTTGAAAACCCCGGTGTTATAGATCTTCAAAGGAAAATGCCACGCCGACATCTTTCGTTTGGCTCGGGTATACATTCGTGTATAGGTGCTCAGTTGGCGAGAAAGGAAATTGAAGCTACATTCAAATTCTTTGCAAAAAAACTAACGCATATAGAGCTTTGTAAGTCTGAAAATGATATCGAATATCAGCCAAGCTTTGTCTTGCGTGGACTGAAAGATCTAGAGGTAAAGTTCGTAAGAAGATAATTAGCAGAAATTTGATATTTATTTTATTTCGGATTTTTCCGTTTTGAGTCAGTTAACTAAAGCATTAGTACGGAGTCTTTATGGATTATGATTATGATGTCATTGTTGTAGGTGGTGGCGGTGCAGGTTTGTCTGCTGCCTGCGCAGCAGCGGAAAAGGGGGCAAAGGTTGCTCTGCTGGAGGCAGGTTCTTCTTTGGGCGGTTCTACAGCACTGTCGGGAGGGGTGTTCTATGCTGCAGGGACAAGTCTTCAGCGTGCAGCTGGTGTTGAAGACGACTCCTCTGAGAAAATGTATGAGTATTATATGACATTGAATCAGTTTCGAGTTAACCCGCAGAATGTGAGCAAGCTATGTCGTATGTCGGCAGACGCTTTTGAATGGCTAGTAGGGCTCGGTGTTGAATTTAAATCCGAGGGACTTTATGCCTCTGGAGTTGAATCTATACCTAGAGGGCACGGTGCTGCTCTTGGTGGGGCGGGTATCGTCAATGGTCTGGAAGTTGAAGCTCAAAGGCTGGGAATTGATATTGCTCTCGGGTCGCGCGTGAAGGCTCTACATACTGTTAATGGCGTAGTATGCGGTGTCAATTTGGGAGGGGATACCATTACTGCTCGAGCTGTGATTCTTGCTACTGGCGGATTTGGTCAGAATAGGTATCTCTTGAACAAATATTACCCTGAGGCTGCATCACAGAAAGATTGGGCGTGGTGTATAAGCGCTGAGACCTGTGTTGGCGATGGTTTGATAATGGGGACCGATGTGGGGGCAGATATCGATGGGTTTAATCGCGGGCTATTGCTTCCGACTCCGGGATTTTCTCGTAGCCTTGACGTGATGCTACCTAGTTGGCTGATGTTGGTTAACCGAAGCGGTCGTCGATTTGTTAATGAAAGTATTGAGTATGCCGTAATGTCGGGTGTTATCTCGTCTGAGCTGGGTGGGAGTGCGTTCGCTATTTTTGATGAAAATTCAAAAAAACATGGGAAACCGGATCCCCAGTTCTTACATTACTATGAATCGGGATTATTTACTTATACTTGGAGCAATGACCGGATTGAAGAGCAAGTTGCTGCTGGTAAGGTATTGCAATGCGATACGCTTGCAGAGTTGGCGACAAGGGCGGGTATTTTGCCAGAAGCTCTTGAAAATAATGTGAATAAATATAATGAAAGTGTTGGGTCTGGTTGTGATGTCAGTTTTGGAAAAGATGCGGCTTTAATGCGAAAAATATTAGAGCCGCCGTTTTACGCGTGTGAGATACGGCCGGCAATAATTTGTCTAACTTCAGCAGGTTTGCGAATTAATGATCGCGCGCAAGTGCTTGATGAGTGTGGAAACGAAGTTCCTGGATTATACGCAGCTGGTGAAACTACAGGAAGTGTATTGGGAGAACGCTATATTGGCGGCGGAAATTCGATAGCTAATGCTGTTGTATTTGGTCGTGTGGCTGGCTGGGAGGCATCTTCTTTAAGATAATGTGGTAATTTATAAATAAATATTAGATAAATATTTTTTATATTTTCAGTATTTATTTTTTTACGGGAACTAAATTATTTTCAAAAACGGTATCTATGTTTTATCGAGGAGTTGACGCGATGTATAACGATATAAAAGGAAAAATTGCTTTGGTAACGGGCGCTGCCCAGGGTATTGGCCTGGGTACTGCAAAGCAGCTCTTAGAAAATGGGGCGATAGTATACTTGGCAGATATCGATATAAGTGCCTTGGGTGACTCTCTTTCTTCGTATTACAACGATAAGGCGATTCCTGTTTTTTTAGATGTTACTGACCCATCGAGCTGGTCTTCTATACATGACATTATTAGAAAAGACCGAGGTAGACTTGATATATTGGTAAATAATGCGGGAATTAGTCCGGCGGGTAGTGTTGAAAGTACGAGCTTTGAGTTGTGGAAAAAAGTGCAGAACATTAATTTGGATAGTGTCTTTCTTGGGTGTAATCTTCTTTTTCCTTTGCTTAAAAATTCCAAAATGTCTTCTATAATTAATTTGTCATCCATAATGGGGATTAAGTCAGATCCAAATTTAGCCGCATATAGCGCATCAAAAGGTGCAGTTAGATTGCTGACTAAGTCAATTGCACTGCATGGTGCACAGTATAATATTCGTTGTAATTCTGTTCATCCTGGTGGTATTAGAACTCGTATGTTGGATGATTTTATAAAAACTTTTGAAAGTGAAGAGGAAGCGCTTAAAACTTATACGGTCGGTGTGCCTATGGGTGTCGTTGGTGAAATTTCGGATATTTCAAATATGATTTTGTTTCTTGCGTCTGATGTATCTAAGTGGATTACAGGTTCCGAAATGCTTGTTGACGGTGGGACCACATTGGTGTGATTCTGTTTTTTTTAAGTGCTAGGGATGATTGTTTTTAAGTATTCGGATTAAGTTGTACTTGTTGTTTTGATTGGAAGATTATGGGTTGACTGTAATCTTGTGGGATTGGGCAGTATAGAAGGCATTTGATATGGTCGTTGTTTCATTAGATAAGGATCTGTGTTGTTCTTATCAGAGTTGCGTAAGCGAGTGTCCGGAAGTCTTTGGTAGCAATGAGATTGGTGTTGTTAAGTTGCTAATGGATGAGATCCCTGAGGCTTACAGAGAGGCTGTTGGGCGGGCTGCTATGGTTTGCCCTCAGGGTGTTATTTCTGTTTATTGATAATTTTATTTTAATAATTGTAAATGTATTTGAATTTAAATTAATAAAAATGTACATGGGGACTCTTATGGAAAAATATAAATTTATTGGGTGTGGCTTTGTGTTTGCGTGCGCAATGTCCGTGCCGATTGTAGCTATGTCGCAAGAAGACGTCGGCACCGGTGAAGCTGGGGAGGCTCGTAAAAATAGGAGTCGCTTAATGTTGGAAGAGGTTATAGTAAAAGCGCAGCATCGTGAGGAAAATATAAAAGATGTGCCAATAGCGATTTCTGCATTTGGTGCAGAGCAGCTTGAGGCTAAGGGTGTCTATAGCCAGGTTGATCTTCCTAAGATAACACCTGGGCTAAATTTTACGTCTTCTATAGGATTGCCAGCTATTTACTTGAGGGGTATAGGTACTGATGGCACCATATTGGCGGACCCATTGGTGGTTTCATATGTGGACGGTGTCTATTTTCCAGACGCAAGAGCACAGTTTCAAAGTTTTGGAACTATTGAAAAAGTAGAGGTAAGTAAGGGCCCGCAAGGCACGCTGTTTGGAAGAAATGCTTTAGGTGGTGTTATCGCTATCACATCTAAAGACCCAGATCTTAATGAAGTTTATGGTGGTCTAACTCTATCTCAGGAGATTTTCACTGGGAATGATTCTGATAGGGGTGCCGAGGCAGTAACGGCATATATTAGTGTGCCGGTCTCGGATACATTTGCTGTTTTGGTCAGTGGTGCTTCATCTTGGACCGATCCTTATTGGAATATTTATAATGGTCCAGCTAATAATAGAAAATTGGTAGATGATGGCTATTCATGGTCATATCGTATAAAAACGCTTTGGGATCCAACCGATAGGTGGTCTGTTCGGCTGAATTATTATGAATACTTCACTGATGATGATCAGAGGAACTTCTCAGTTAATAGTGATCCAAGCGCCTTGTTAGCTAGTGTTGGTCAAACGAATACAGTTGCAAACCCTCAAGATCCACGAGATGGCGAGGTTAATGAAATTATGCGTAGTAGAGAATGGGCGCAGGTCTATTTTGGTAAGATTGAATATCAGCCTGATTGGGGGGTTTTTGAGCTTTTGGGTAGTTATCAGACTACAAACGCGGATCGAAATTACGACTTTGATTCGACACCTTTGCCTGTCGCGGTTTTTGATGGCGTAGATGAGGACGGTGTGAAGGGACCGTTTTTTAATGATAACTTAAGTGCTGAGTTAAGATTTTTAACCAATGAAACTGCGCCGGAATGGTTTGAGGGTGTTTTTGGTTTATATTATTACGAGCAGGAATTCGGTATTCATGGGGCGACATTCGGGGTGACCGGGAGCGATGTGTCGCAAGGCATAGTTGGGGGGGTTGGGGTTCCCCTTCTTACTCCGTCTTATAATACGCTCCGTCCGCTGTTGATAGAAGCGGTGGGGGTAGATTTGATACCTCAGATAGGTCCAACAATAGGGTTTGGTGGGCAAATTAGTAACGAGTCGTGGTCTGCTTACTCGCAGATGACTTTTTCTTTTACTGATTGGTTGTCATTAACACTGGGCCTTAGATATACAGAAGATTATAGGTGGGTGGAGCGTGCAGATCAGTTCCTGTTTATTAACGAGCGTAATCCTATACATACATTTCACTATAGTGGCGAAGGTGGCGAAGGTCCTGTTGCCAATGCATTAATTAATGATGCGGGCAATCCTGAGTGGCGTTCGGAGACGCAAAATTTAGATCCTAAAATAGTTCTAAGCTATCAGCCTAGTGACAGCTTTCTGGGCGATGAGCCGCTTGTTTATGCTAGTTATTCGGAAGCTAGTAATGGCGATACTTTTAATGTGATTGGTATGTTGTCTTCGCCTCAGATGGCTCGTGGCTCTTCTATAAAGGCGTATGAGCTTGGTATGAAAACCACTGTTGGGCCCGCGGCGCTAGAAGGCGCGGTGTTTTTCTATGAAGAGGCTGATCCGCAGTCCCAAGTTGTTTCACTTCAATCGGGTGGCGCAGTACATTTCGAAAATGCTGAATTATTAGAGGTCCGGGGTGCAGAGCTAGCTGTGTTGACGCCTTTGTTTCCTAAGTTGACAAACTATGGATTGGTCGGAACGTTAAGCGCGTCGTACCTTGATACGGAATATACCTCATATAAATCGGCTACATCGTTCGATCCAGATACGGGGCTTAAAACAACTAGCGATGTTACTGGAAATAGAGTTGTGCAAACTCCTGAGCTTACCTATACCGCTAGTTTGAGTTATACAATTGACTTACCTGGAGGGCCTTTAGAGATTGGTGCTGATTATTACTACAATGACGGGTTTTGGTTTTCACCCCAGAATGATGATAACAGCAGAGTAGAGTCATATGATTTGATTGGCTTTAATATGAGTTATTTATATGAAAAATGGCAGACTAGATTTACTGTCTACGGCAGAAATGTTGGGAATAGTTATTATGAGGCGGGTATATTCCCAAATGACTTTGGTACTACCAAAGTAGCTGCTCCTGGTGCGATGTGGGGCGCAAAGTTTGGTTGGGAATTTTGAAGATATATCAATATTTAGGACTGAAATATCTGGTTTCGGTCTTAATATTTTCGGAGAAGAAATTAGCTCATTATCATAATATATAAATATATTAGGATGGGTGACCCTTTATGAAATTTTATAATTGAGATTATTAATATGCGTTTTGAGGCCACATTTTTATTTTAGTTAATTGTAGAGTTGTTAGTGGCCAGGGGTTCAGGTGTGATTGTGTCGCCGAATCTTAGAAGATCGTACAAGTCTATATTGAATTGAGGGATTTCACTGAAAGTGATCATCCTTTGAGGGTCTTGCGCATTATATGGCTGACAGTTAGTTTTCAGCATAATTTTGGAGTTTATGGAGTATGTCTTCGATTTCAATAAGTGACGGTATTTATCGGGTTCGTGATGGTTCTGTGGCTTTGCTAGGGAGCAAAGACGGGAATACCGGTGATGTGGTTTTTCCTGCGATAGTTGGTGCTCAGTCCGGCGAGGAGGGGCTCGTTGAGATTTCTGGCGTCGGTCGTTTGTGGACTTACACCGTTCAGCGGTTTAAGCCAAAGTCCCCATTTGATGATGGACAGCCAGATGCAGAGTTTGTGCCTTATGTTGTCGGCTATGTGTCGTTTGAAGAGAGCGGCATTATCGTTGAGGGGCGAATAGTCAATGCCGCACCTGATGAGCTTGAGATCGGTCAGGAGATGTCTATTTGCAGTGCGGTCATCGCTAAGTCGCAGGGTGATAATATTGAGCTATATGCTTTCGCCCCTCTTGAGTCGCTAGGCTAATATTAAAAATAATTCAGGAGTTGGGTATGGGTGGTGTGCAGTTGGTGGGTGCGGGAATTCATAAGTTTGGTCGCACTGATGGGGTGTCAGGACTGGAGATGGGCGTCACGGCTGTTCGTTCTGCTCTGGCTGATGCCGGCGTAGACTGGAAAGATATTCAGTTTGTCTATGGCGGTTCGGCAAGCTGCGGTGCAGTGGATTCGATTCTTCCTGTTTTGGGGTATACCGGTATACCGACAATTAATGTTGCCAATGGGTGTGCGACGGGAGGGTCTAGCCTAGTCTCTGCTGTGGCAGCGATTAATTCTGGAGAATACGAATTAGGTATCGTATTAGGTTTTGATAAGCATGCTCGTGGTGCGTTTAACCTAAAACCACAGTCCCTTGGTTTACCGGAATGGTACGGCCAGGCCGGTTTTATGTTGACCACTCAGTTTTTCGCGATGAAGATTAAACGGTATATGTGGGAGTATGGCATTGATGAAGAGAGTTTGGCGCGAGTAGCTGAAAAATCCTTTGTCAATGGTGCCTTGGCAGATCATGCGTGGCGACGTACGCCGGTCGGTGTCGAGGAGATAATTTCTTCTCCGATGGTATCTGATCCGTTGCGGAAGTATATGTTTTGCTCGCCATCTGAAGGGGCTGTTGCTTTGGTGGTGGCGTCTGAAAAATATGTGAAAGAAAAGGGCTTGAGTGGGCCGCGTATAAAAGGCGTTTCCATTAAGTCAAGGCTGAAGGGCTCGTTTGAGGTCTTCTCGCCATCGATTCGTATAGACAGAGACGTATCCCCCACGGTGCTTGCTGCTCAAGACGTGTTTGAAAGAACCTCAGTTTCACCCCGCGATATCAATATAGCACAGCTACAAGACACTGATTCTGGTGCAGAGATTATGCATATGGCAGAAAATGGTTTTTGTGAAGATGGTGAGCAAGCAGCCATGCTAAAAAATGGCGACACCGGT
>TARA_R110001592_G_scaffold83570_2_pt1 | contig 10825 bp, 8 predicted proteins | sample TARA_R110001592 | Tara Oceans TARA_R110001592 (sample SAMEA4398387) | marine metagenome | biome: Polar Biome; feature: [SRF] surface water layer (ENVO:00010504); material: water (ENVO:00002006), including particulate matter (ENVO:01000060) such as... | depth 5 m | reverse complement strand
CCGTCCAAGGCGTGCCTCGACATTGGTTTTACTGCTGGGACAAATCCAGCTCGCCTTCTTTCAACGCAATTTTGCTGCCCGGATCGGAAGACATCCGAACGCGACCAGGTTTCTCGCCGATACGGTAGTCGACGTTATAGCCTACGATCTTGTCACTGCTATCATAAACGGTCTCACAACGTGTTTCGGTAGTGGTATAGGTGTCGTTGGCTTGCATCCGCTCCTGGGTTTTATTGCCGGCGTATCCGCCTGCAGCTGCCCCTGCAACGGTGGCAATTTTCTTGCCGCTGCCACCGCCTACCTGATTGCCCAATACGCCACCCACCAACGCACCCGCTACAGTGCCAAGTATCTTGTTTTGATCTTGTACAGGTCGTTGCCGTGTTACCGCTACATCCTGACAGACCTCTCTGGGCGTTTTGATAGTTTCCGTAATCGCGTCCACGTTGGTAACGTCTGCGTGGGTCGGGGTTTTATTGGCTAGCGCGCTGTAACCGGCGAAAGCGCCGCCCGCTGTTGCTACGATTGCGCCGAGGACGACGCCGGTCAGCATTGACTTGTTCATTTCGAAACTCCAGTACGTTGAGAACGGGCTAGCCCGAGCTAGTTGCCATTCTGACATCATATGCAAGGTTTAGTTCACTTACTATTTAGCTGTTACCACAGGAAAAATGGGTTATGCGCTTGGTGAGTATTTGCGAAGGATGCCGACGAACTGTTCCGCAGGAACGGGGGCACTGAACAGGTAGCCCTGATAAGTATTGCAGGACAATTGCTGCAAAAACGCGAGCTGCTCGGAAGTCTCGACGCCCTCGGCAATCAGGTCCAGCCTCAAATTACGGGCCATTGCAATGATTGCCTTGACGATTTCTCCGTCGTTGATGTCCTGAGTGCAGTCGCGAATAAAAGACTGATCTATCTTGAGTACGTCTAGCGGGAGTTGTTTCAGATAGCTCAGGGACGAGTAACCGGTGCCAAAATCGTCAATAGCGAAACATACACCCAGCTGCCGTAGCTCCTGCATTTTAGCTATGGTGTCATTGATATTCTGAATGACAATATTCTCAGTGATTTCCAGCTTCAAGCAGTTTGCCGGCACGGCCTGATCAGCAATAACCTGGCGTACCTGAGTGACAAAGTCGGGGTGGCGAAATTGTCGGGGGCTGATATTGACGCTCATACAGAACTGCTCAGGGTCTGCCAGCTTTTCCCGGATCAGCGTCGCGGCAAAGGCACAGGCCTCGTTGAGTACCCATTGCCCTACCGCCAGAATCATTCCGCTTTCTTCGAGCACATGAATAAAGTTGGCAGGGCTGATCATGCCTCGTTCAGGCTGCTCCCAGCGGATGAGTGCTTCAGCACCAATGATGCGATTCTGACCCGAGTCGATCTGTGGTTGGTAGAAGAGTCTGAACTGGTCAAAATCAAGCGCTTCGCGAAGTTCGGTCTCGATTGAAAGGCGCTCGCTAGCGGCTTTTTGCATGGCCTGCTCAAAAAAAGCAATGCCGTTACGTCCGCTTGCCTTGACTTTGTAGAGTGCTATGTCGGCTCTTTTGAGCAGGTCTTCAGGGTTGTCGCCGTGTTCGGGCAACATAGCAATGCCAATGCTGCAACTGAGCTGCAGGCTATGGCCTTCGACATTCATGGGTGCTGCAATTCTCATTAAAAGCGTTTCAGCATGCCGCTGAACGGAGCTGAGCGTATCCTCGTAGCTGCCTTCCAGGCCACTGAGCAGAACCACAAATTCATCACCACCCAATCGGGCAACTGTATCTTCCTTGCGCACCAGAGCGAGTATACGGCGGGTGACTTCCTGCAGAACCGAGTCACCACAAGAGTGTCCGAGGGAGTCATTAATGTGTTTGAAATGATCCAGGTCGAAAAACAGCAGAGCACCCTTTAAGTTGTGTCGCGATAAGAGCGCAAGCGTCTGGTTCAGCCTGTCCGTGAGTAATGCGCGGTTGGGCAGGTCGGTCAACGCGTCATGGTAGGCAAGGTGCTTGACTTGAGCTTCCATCACTTTCTGGTTGGTCATGTCGCGTGCAGTGAGCACCATGCACTCAATATTGTTTATCAGCAGTGGTTCTATTGAGACAGATACCACCAATGTGCGTCCATCTTTAGCAATAACGCACATTTCTTGTTGTTGCACTCTACCTTTACGCTCAAGCTCCTCGATCAGCTTCGCTCGTTCGTGGTAATCGGCCCAGATGTTGAGCTCGCGGGCGGTCATGCCGATGGCTTCGGCGGGTGTATAACCTGTTAGTCGAGTGAAGCCCTCATTCACTTCAAGGTGTCGGCCGGTTGCTTTCTCGGTGATACTTATCGAGTCCGGGCTGGCTCGGAACGCCCCTGAGAATTTTTCTTCTGATGCACGTAGCGCTGCTTCCGCCTTTTTTCGGGCTGTTATGTCCTTGAAGGAAGAAAGCGCGCATTCCTGTCGATTGATAATGACAAAACTGCTGGACACTTCGCAGGTGGCAAGCGCCTTGTCGCGGGTGAGAAAATCAATTTCCGATCCTGAGAGGCGACGGTCACGCTTTAGCTGAGCAAGAACGAGTTCTCGTAATGACGGATCGCTCCACAATCCAGCTTCCAGAGCGGTTTTGCCAATAATCTCTTCAGATTTGAAGCCGAAAAAGCGGGTAAAGCTGTGATTGATTTCGATAATGATATGGGACGCTGCATTGACCAGGATGTAGGGGTCAGGTGCGCACTGAAACATCGCGGCGAATTTGGCTTCGCTCTTGATCAGAGCCTGTTCGCTCCGGCGACGATCCGTGACATCTATCAGGGTACCTACCAGTCTGGTAATTTTTCCATTGGGTCCGCGGTATAGCTTTGCTGTCGCTTCCAGCCAGCGCTCAGGGCGCTTATCTGATTTCAGGCGATAGGTGAGCCGATAACGGGGGAGCTGATTGCGGCACATTGACAAAAAGCTTTTGCGCAACTGCCTTTGGTCTTTGGGTTGTATGTCGCGCAAAAATAAATCAATTGGACCGCTCCAAGCCTGGGGCTGATGTGAGTGGAGCAGAGCTGCCCGGGGGCAGCAATGTAATATCTTGGTGTCGAGATTCCAGTCCCAGGTACCCATCTGCGCAGCATCTAGCGCCAGGTTTAGACGCTCCCTGTTCTCTCGTAGCTCGCTGTCGATTGTGCCAGGCCTGGCCCGCTGATCGAGGTCTGCTTCCTGTGCGGTGGATAGCCGGCAGGGGACGCCGTCAACAAGGATGCTGCGCATCGACACTCGGCAAATTTTCAAACGCCCATCGCTGCATAACAATATGGCTTCGAATTGCACGATATTTCCATGCAGTTCAAATGACTCGAGCAGTTGTTGGCGTTGCTCAGAACTGACCCACAAGGGTATCTCAGACGATAGTTGGCCTTTAATGGCGGATAATGGCCACCCGAACATATCACTGAAGGCGACGTTGGCATCCAGTACGCGGCCAGTGCTGGCTTCGGTTAACATGCCGGCCAAGGGCATGCCGTGGAACAACGTGTTAAACGCACTAGCAGTGCCAGAGCCAGCATCAAGCGCGTCATTGCTTGCAGGAGAGCTGGGTGGTTGTAACATCGACCTTGTCCCGACTGAGCGCGGCGGACAATGCCGCAGTATTGAAACATGTCTTTACACGATAGTCTCTGCCGGGGAAGGCAGCAAGCCACTACCCTTGGCATTGTCTTTCAACAGTCTAATAAAGGCATGGCCGGCGTTGGAGAGCGTTCTTCCGCTGTGCCAGATGACTCCCAGTTGACGCTCCAGGCTGGCGTCATGCAGTGTCAGTGCTTTCACCTGCCAGTCGACCATAGTTCTCGGCAGCACACTCCAGGCCAGTCCAATGGATACCATCATCTTGATCGTCTCCATGTAGTTGGTACTCATGCTGATATGAGGCTGCAATCCTGCCTGGCTGAAAAGCTGGCTGACTATTCCTCGAGTGAAGGTGTTGGCCCCTGGAAACACTGCCGGATACTCGCACAAGCGTGACAGCGTCAGAGGGCTGGAATGGGCCAGGGGATGATCGGGGGCGACGACAAAATCGAGGGGATCATTCCATATGCGCTCGGCAATGATGGGTGCCTCGAATGCGGGAGCCAATGTAATGACCGCCAGTTCGATATCCCCATGCAGGACTTTTTCGTACGCTATTTCAGAATCCAGAAATTGAATATCCAGTGCGACGTCTGGATAAGTTTGGGTAAATTCGCGCAATATCGGCGGCAGGCGATGCAGTCCGATATGGTGACTTGTGGCCATACTCACTCGCCCTTGTACTTCTTGTGACAGGTTGCTGAGTGCTCGCCGTGTGTCCGCAAGTGCGTGCGTGATCTGCAGCGCACGAGGTTGCAATGCCAGTCCTGCTTCAGTGAGACCGACATGTCGACCTATGCGGTCAAATAGGCGACAGTTCAACTGTTGTTCCAGACTGGCGATGCGCTTGCTGATTGCCGGCTGAGTGAGATGAAGCAATTCTGCGGCACGGGAGAACGAGGCGGTTTCGGCAACTGCAAGAAAAGCAGTAAGGTTGGCAGTATCCATTAGTATTCCATGTGGTAATGCATTGCATGAATATTATGAATTTGTTTTATCGGATGCCAGCTTTTATTATTCATCACAAGTTAACAAGGCGCCCGTGCCTGAGGTCCCTAGAGAGATCAGTCGCCGGTGTTCAGCCTGTATCAGGGAGTTCAGCATGTCTGCTCAAACGCTTTACGACAAGCTCTGGAATAACCATTTGGTCAAGCAGCGTGATGATGGCTCTGCGCTGCTATACATTGATCGTCACCTGCTCCACGAAGTCACGTCTCCGCAGGCCTTTGAAGGGCTTCGCCTGGCGGGGCGCAAACCTTGGCGTATCGATGCCAACCTGGCGACGCCGGATCATAATGTACCGACCACCAATCGGGCAGCTGGCGTCTCGGGTATCGATGATCTGGTCTCCAAGCTGCAGGTCACGACGTTGGATGACAACTGCGACAGCTTCGGGATTATGGAATTTCGTATGACCGATCGTCGCCAGGGCATCGTCCACGTTGTGGGTCCGGAACAGGGCGCAACCCTGCCAGGCATGACCATTGTGTGTGGCGATTCGCATACGGCAACCCATGGCGCTTTCGCTTCACTTGCCCACGGTATTGGCACGTCGGAAGTTGAGCATGTTCTCGCAACCCAGTGCCTGGTTGCTCAGAAAATGAAAAACATGCTGATCAGCGTCGAGGGACAACTGGGTTTTGGTGTGACTGCGAAGGATATTGTACTGGCGGTGATCGGCAAGATTGGTACGGCCGGCGGTAATGGGCACGCAATCGAGTTTGCAGGGTCCGCGATCCGCGATCTTTCAATGGAAGGGCGCATGACCATCTGCAATATGGCTATCGAGGCCGGTGCCCGTGTTGGCTTGGTAGGCTGTGACGAGAAGACTATTGCCTATGTAAAGGATCGTCCCTATTCGCCCCGTGGCGAAGATTGGGGTAATGCAGTGACGGTGTGGCAGGATCTGGTGTCCGATGCCGCTGCCCACTTCGATACGGTGGTGGAGCTCGATGCCGCTAGCATCAAGCCCCAGGTGTCCTGGGGCACATCACCGGAAATGGTTGTCGCGGTGGATGCGTGTGTACCTGATCCGGCGCAGGAAGATGATGCAGTCAAGCGCAGTGGCTATCAGCGAGCGCTGGTCTATATGGGGCTGGAAGCGAATCAGCCGATCACGTCGATCAAATTGGATCGCATTTTCATAGGCTCATGCACCAACTCGCGAATTGAAGATTTGCGCGCGGCCGCAGCGGTGGCCAAGGGCCGCAAAGTAGCCCCTTCGATCAAGCAGGCCATGGTCGTGCCCGGATCGGGGCTGGTCAAGGAGCAGGCGGAGCTGGAAGGTCTGGATACCATTTTCAAGGCCGCGGGCTTTGAGTGGCGCGATCCGGGATGCTCCATGTGTCTGGCGATGAATCCAGATAGGTTGCAGGCTGGCGAGCATTGCGCGTCCACGTCCAACCGCAACTTCGAAGGGCGCCAGGGTAATGGTGGACGTACGCATCTGGTTAGTCCGGCCATGGCGGCCGCCGCTGCTATTGCAGGCCATTTTGTTGACGTACGCGACATGCTTCAGGAGGCGACAGCATGAAACCCTTTATTCAGTACACTGGTTTGGTTGCACCACTTGATCGGGCCAATGTGGATACCGATCTGATCATCCCCAAGCAATTTCTAAAGTCGATCAAGCGAACCGGTTTCGGCCAGAATTTATTTGATGAGTTGCGCTATCTCGATGAGGGTCTTCCCGGGCAGGATGCTTCGCAGCGTCCGCTGAATCCGGATTTTGTACTCAATCAGCCGCGTTACCAAGGCGCCAGTGTGCTGCTGGCGCGCAAAAACTTTGGCTGTGGTTCAAGCCGCGAGCATGCTCCCTGGGCACTCGAGGAGTACGGCTTTCGTACCATTCTTGCACCCAGTTACGCTGATATTTTTTATAACAACAGTTTTAAGAATGGATTGTTACCCATTGTTTTAGATGAAAAAGATATTGATGAATTGTTTGTGCAGGCAGAAGCTGCCGAGGGCTATCAGTTGACTGTCGATCTTGCTGCTCAAAGGGTCATTCGGCCTGACGGCAAGCACTACGCATTCGAAGTAGACGAGTTCCGCAAGCATTGCTTGCTTAACGGTCTGGATGATATTGGCTTGACGCTCGAAAATGCCGAGGCGATTCGTGAGTTCGAGACCGGTCACAAGCAGAGAAATCCGTGGCTTTTTGGCGCGATCAAATAATACCCAGATACCAGGGAATCACCATGAGCATGAACATCCTTATACTTCCCGGCGACGGCATTGGTCCGGAGATCATGGACGAAGCGGTCAAGGTCCTTGAGTTGGCGAGTGATAAGTACGGACTGGACGCCAAGCTGAATTTCGACGATCTCGGCGGTGCCGCCTACGAGCGTTACGGCTCACCCTTGGCTGACGAAACGTTAGCGCGGGCCCGTGAAGCCGATGCTATTTTACTTGGAGCAGTGGGTGGCCCTCAGTGGGATACCATAGATCCTGCCTTGCGTCCCGAGCGCGGACTGCTGAAAATCCGCTCGGCGTTGGGATTGTTCGGTAATTTACGGCCCGCCATTCTGTATCCCCAATTGGCAGAGTCCTCGACACTCAAGCCTGAAGTGGTATCCGGCCTGGATATTCTGATTGTGCGAGAACTCACCGGGGGTATCTATTTCGGTCAGCCCCGTGAACGACAGGTGCTCGACAATGGTGAGCGCTTTGCTTTTGATACCTTGCCTTATACCGAGACTGAGGTGCGCCGTATTGCCCGGGTCGGTTTTGATATGGCACGTATTCGTGGCAAAAAGTTGTGTTCAGTGGATAAGGCAAACGTGCTCGCTTCCAGCCAGCTGTGGCGTGAAGTGGTCAACGAGGTTGGGGTTGATTACCCCGATGTTGAGCTGACGCACATGTATGTCGATAACTGTGCGATGCAGCTGGTGCGGGCGCCTAAGCAGTTCGATGTGATTGTGACCGATAATCTTTTTGGTGACATTCTTTCGGATCAGGCCTCCATGCTGACCGGTTCCATTGGCATGTTGCCTTCGGCTTCACTGGACGCCAATAACAAGGGCATGTACGAGCCCTGTCATGGTAGCGCTCCGGATATTGCCGGGCGCGGTATTGCCAATCCGTTGGCGACCATACTCTCGGTTTCGATGATGCTGCGTTACAGCTTTAACCGAACCGAGGCGGCTGACGCTATCGAGCAGGCGGTCAGTCAGGTGCTCGACCAGGGTCTGCGTACCGGAGATATAATGTCTCCGGGCTGGAATTTGGTGGGTACCTCAGGAATGGGCGACGCCGTGGCCGCAGCCCTGAAAAACCTGTAAACTGTACGGCTTTGTGTTGCGCGCGGCCTAGCCGGCGCAGCTGTCTTCGAATTTTTACCCCCTGGGGGTTGATGCCATGAAACAGGTAGGTCTGGTTGGCTGGCGCGGTATGGTTGGTTCCGTACTGATGCAGCGCATGCTTGAAGAGAAGGATTTTGCCAATATTGATCCGGTGTTCTTTACCACTTCCAATGTAGGTGGCAAGGGGCCGGATATTGGCAAGGACATTCCACCGTTGAAAGATGCCTTTGACCTCGAGTCTCTGAAGCCGCTGGACGTGATCATTACCTGTCAAGGCGGCGATTACACCCAGGCGGTCTACTCAAAGCTGCGGGCTGAGGGTTGGAACGGCTATTGGATTGATGCCGCTTCCACGCTACGCATGGAAGATGAAGCGTTGATTGTGCTTGACCCGGTTAACCGCCGTGGCATCGACCAGGCTGTGCGCGATGGCGTGAAGACTTATGTGGGTGGCAATTGCACAGTCAGCCTGATGTTGATGGGCTTGGGTGGGCTGTTCGAAAGCGGTCTGGTCGAATGGATGAGTGCAATGACCTATCAGGCGGCCAGTGGCGCCGGGGCCCAGAACATGCGCGAGTTAATTGGTCAGATGGGTGCGATCAATCAATCGGTATCAGCGCAGATGGCGGATCCGGCCAGTGCGATACTTGAGCTTGACCGCATGGTAGCCGAGAACCTGCGCAGCGATACCTTTCCAGTAGAGCATTTCGGTGTGCCCTTGGCAGGCAGTCTTATACCCTGGATCGACAAGCAACTGCCTAATGGTCAGAGTCGAGAAGAATGGAAAGCGCAGGCTGAGACCAACAAGATTATTGGTCGAAGCGGGCGTCCGATTCCAGTCGATGGCATCTGTGTGCGTATCGGTGCGATGCGTTGTCACAGTCAGGCACTGACCATCAAACTGAACAAGGATGTGCCTCTGGCGGATATCGAGGCGATCCTGGATGCGCACAATCCCTGGTCCAAGGTGGTGCCCAATACCAAGGAAGATACGCTGCGTGATTTGACGCCCACCTCCGTCACTGGCACTTTGTCTGTACCGGTAGGTCGTGTGCGCAAGCTGAATATGGGCTCGCAGTATTTATCCGCATTCACGGTGGGTGATCAGTTGTTGTGGGGTGCTGCGGAGCCGTTGCGCCGCATGTTGCGGATATTGCAGGAAGACTGATTGTTGGTCCGGTAAAAGAGAAGGGCATCCTGCTACAGGCAGGGTGCCCTTTGTTTTTTCAAGTCGAGGAATAGTGATGAGCAGCTCCTGTGATGTAGCAATAATAGGTGTAACGGGCATGATCGGCGATATTCTTGTCGATGTGTTGGACGAGCATGATTTTTCTATCGCGAAGCTGTTTCTGGTAGACGAAGAAACCGTAGCTGGCGGCCGGTTGATGTATAAGGGGCAGAGCCAGCGTGTAGAACCCCTCGAACGCTTTGATTTTTCTTTAGTAAAAGTGGCTGTTTTTCTAGGCGCTGCAAGCATGGCTGAAGCCTGGATTCCACGTGCTTTGGCTGCAGGCTGCACGATCATTGACGCTAGCGGCTCTTCGCGCAACAACGCTCAGGCGCCGATGGTTGTAGCCGATGCAAACTCGCACGTGTTGAACGGGTTTGCCGCACCGGGCGTTATCGCGTGTCCCGACAGTCAGGTCGTACAAGCGGTGCTTGCTCTTCAACCGATAGTACGTGAATCCGGTGTGCAATCGATTGCTGTCGCTACTTACCAGTCGATGTCGACTCTTGACCAGGATGCGGTAGAAGGACTTGCGTTGCAGACCGGACGCTTGCTCAATGGTCAGCCTGCTGAAGCTGGCGCTCTGGCTAAACAGGCTGCGTTCAATCTGATACCGCGCACTGGCGAGCTCGATGAACAGGGCTTTACCCGCGATGAAGCCCGTCTTGGCGAGGACGTGCGACGCATACTCGAGTTGCCAGGTGTATCCATTGCGGCTACCTGTGTAGTGGTACCGGTTTTTTACGGTACCGCTGCGGTCATCCAGTTGCGGACCCGCGAGGCGCTTCCGGTCAAACGGTTGGCTACGCTCTTGCGTAAGGCGCCAGGTGTTAAGTTATTGGACAAGGCCGCCACCGACGGATTTCCGACGCCAGTAACTGAAGCCACCGGAAGCGATGCGGTCTGGATAGGTCGTTTACGTCAGGATCCGATCGATCCTCTTGTGCTTAATATGTGGATTGTGTCGGATAATCTGCGAAAAGGTGTGGTACTTAACAGTCTTGAGACCCTCAGGTTGTTGATAAAAGACTATTTGTAATCGATACTTGCTGTGCAATTCGTATTAAGCGGTTTAGGTTCCCCTGTTAAAAGGGTTTAGTGCTGACGAGTTATCAGATTGCTGCGTGCCGAGTTAGGGGGAGCAGGGGGCAGGGCGGAACGCCAGCAAGGTATCTGTTGACGCGAGAGAAAAACGATAAAAGCAAAGGAACTTCGCTATGGTTCGCAAACTGGTTTTGGCTGTTGCCGCAGCAAGCGCTCTGATGTCATCAAACGTAGTCTTCGCACTGGGTATGGGTGACATCAACTTACGCTCGTCGCTCAATCAGCCGCTCGATGCAGAAATCGAGTTGCTCCAGATCCGTGATCTTTCCAGTCAGGAAATTCTTCCGGCGCTGGCTACCCCGGATGAGTTTGGCCGCGCAGGAATAGAACGGGTGTTCTTCCTGAACGACCTTATCTTTACACCGGTTGTCAGGCCCGACGGCAAGTCCGTTATACGGGTTACATCGATTCGGCCGGTGCGTGAACCCTTTCTGAACTTCCTCGTTGAAGTACGCTGGCCCTCAGGTCGGGTGCTTCGCGAGTTTACCTTGCTGCTCGATCCGCCTCTCTATGAGCCAGGCCCAGTGATAGCTGCAGCGCCAGTTAGTCAGCCCGCTCGTCAACAACCCGTTCAGTCAGTACAGCCAACCC
>TARA_R110001592_G_scaffold50620_3_pt1 | contig 10825 bp, 11 predicted proteins | sample TARA_R110001592 | Tara Oceans TARA_R110001592 (sample SAMEA4398387) | marine metagenome | biome: Polar Biome; feature: [SRF] surface water layer (ENVO:00010504); material: water (ENVO:00002006), including particulate matter (ENVO:01000060) such as... | depth 5 m | reverse complement strand
GGTGCCCGTCCACTTTTTAAAGCAGCGGTGAAAAGCCGATGGGTCTGTAAAGCCCATTAATGCCGCAACCGCATTAATAGATAATTCGGAGTTTCCGAGGTAGGCCATCGCCGCGTCTCGACGGCTTTCATCTTTCAGTTGCTGGAAGGTTGTACCCTCTTTTTTCAGACGGCGACGCAAAGTTGGCGCCGACATATTTAAGGCGTCTGTGATACGCTCAAAACTCGGAAAGCCCTGAGAAAAATCGTGACCAATCATGGCTCGGACTCGCGCAACTAAACTGCCGTCGTCACGCGCGCCGCTCATCACCATTAAGGGATACGGTGCGGCACGTAAAAACTCTTTTAAGGTTCGCTCATTATGAACTAGGGGATAGGCTAAATAACGGGTATCAAATACGAACTCATCACGAAGCTGGCCGTAATATACGGGGCAGGAAAACAACTGCTGATACTTCTCTACGCGACTCTTCCCCGAGGGCGCTTGCCCGGCGAAGCGCACTTCTTTCAGTTCGATATTGCTGCCCACCAACCAACAAAAGAAGCGATGCCAAATAGATAAACCGTAGAGATCAGCGGCATCCACTTTATCGCCGGCAAAGCCTTTTTTTATACTGCCATATCCAACGATGGCGTTATCTTTACGGGTATCTAAGTAGATCTGTGCATCGGCATCGTAAAATGTGCGAAAGAATTCACAGGCGCGCTTGATCGCCGCGCCCAGATTTTCACAGCCGATAATGCAGTAGCACATCATCCGAAAAGCACCTGGGCTAACGCTCTGGCCCAGCATTAAGCCAAAGGCTTCATCCTGCAAAAGACTCATGACCTGCTGATACACTTTAGTGTATTGCATAGCTGAGATATTGGCCTGATAGCCTGCCGAACGACTATTCAGGGGATTAAAGCCAATCCCCGCTACCGTCAATATGCCACTGTGGTCGTAACCCCTTTCAGCGGCAAGGTTAAGCAGCGAACGTGCGAATTTAGTCGGCACGGTTTCTAAGTCGATATTACTCAGCAGACTTCTCCAGCACGTCTATATTTATTCGGCACATCTTAACACTCGCTCGCCGCACTTCGGCAGTTTCATCGCCATATAGCTAAATTCTCTGCACAGTTGAATAGATCTAATAAGCTAGCCATAATCAATACATGACTGATACCCGCTTCGACCTGATTTTGACTGGTAACGTCGCCCCCGGCGTATCGCGTGATGTCGCCATTAATAAACTCGCCACTTTATTCAAACGCCCTGCCGAGCAAGTAGCCAAGCTACTCACAGGCAAACCCAGCCGCGTTCGCAAAGATCTCGATCACACCGAGCTAAAGCGCTATCAAGAGGCTTTTAGCCGTATTGGCGTGATTACCGAAGTGGTGCCCACGGCGACTGAGCCACATGCCGATCAAGAATCTCCTGAGGCTGCCGCCAAGCAATCATCGCCCTCGTCGACACTGTCCTTATGTCCTAACGGTACGCCAGTATTAAGCGACGATGAGCGCTATTATCCGCCTATCGCCGCCCCCGACACTGGGGGTTTAAGTGTTGCCGCTGCCGGCGAAACGCTAACTCAGAATGAGGCGATACCGCTGCCCGCCCCAGACACCGACCATATCAGCCTTGCGCCTGCAGGGGAGACCATAATGCCCCCTTCGGAATCAAAAATTGTAGTAGCACCAAGCAGCAATCTAAGTCTTTGTGGCGCAGGCACCCCACTGCTAGATCCAAAACCGAAAACAACTTATCGCGTGCCGAATACCGAGCATCTCAGCTTAAAATAGCGGCCGTTATTCTCGCCAAACACCTAAACGTCATCGCGGAAAGCGCAACACAATCCGCAAGCCGGGATTATTATCTTTTAATTCAATATAGCCGTCATGCAAGCGGACAACCGCTTGCACTAGACTCAGGCCCAAGCCGTTGCCAGGGTGTCGACTGCGGCTATGCTCCACCCTGAAAAAGCGCTGGAATACCCGCTCTCGATCTTCTTCGGGAATACCCACGCCGCTGTCAGCAACTTCAATTCTAACAATACCGCCCTCAACCGCCAGGTTGACCTGCACCCGACCACCCTCGGGAGTATATTTAATCGCGTTGTCGACTAAATTCGCCACCGCTTGGAATAGCAGATTCCGATCACCGTGAAAGCTGCCGACCTTCGCCAAGCCAGTATGAAAAGTCTGATTTTTCTCTGACGACAGGGGTTCATAAAGCTCGATGACATCCGTTACCAAAGTGCATAAATCGACCTCAGCAAAGCCGGAACGACGGTGACCAGTCTCGACCTGCGCGATACGCAGCAGGGCGCTGAAGGTACCTAATAAACCGTCCGCCTCTTCAATTAACATTTCCAATTGATCTCGACTTGCGGAGTCATCGCAATTTTCATGTAAATCACTGAGTTTGTTTCTTAGCCGTGTTAAGGGTGTGCGCAAATCATGGGCGATATTGTCCGAAACCTGCCTGACCCCCGCCATTAAGGCTTCTATTCGGTCGAGCATCTGATTGACGCTTTCAGACAAGCGCAGAAAGTCGCCACTACTCGCATTGGTGTCGATACGCTCGGAAAGGTCACCGGTCATAATACGTCGCAAGGTGACATTGATATGTTCGACTCGCCTAAGCGTTAATCCCGTGACGATTGCGCCACCAATGGTGCCCAATAAAATAGTCGCGACCATACTACGGGTTAAGGCGCCGCCGACTAATTTAGTGCTATTAAGTACATCGGCGTAATGCCGGGCTACCAGCACATGTTCGCCGCCAGCTAATTGCCGAGACCGCGCCACAAACTCGGTGCCAATATAGTCAGAGGGGCTCGTTAAAGATTCAAAACTAAAGCCCAGCCAGCCGTTGCGATACTCTTGACTGTCGGGCCACTGATCTAGATTGCCCGCAATTTTATTGAGATTTTCATCACCCACGTAATAGAAAAATCGAATAAGGCGATCTGGACCGCTATGGTCTTTTACAAACTCATCAACCGCTGAGGCGCCACCGGTCTCATAAGACTGACTTAAGGCCCCCAGTTCGCTTTCTACCGAGTGATGAACTTCGGCAAAAAAGTCATATGCAATGAAGGCATAGATCAGCGCCAGCACCATAAATACTGCAACACTGAGCCACGCGACATAACTGACCAAAAAACGAAAGGTGAAACTACTAAAGATTTTACTGAGAATCATCCAACATATATCCAGCACCGCGAACTGTGTTCAGCAGGGGTTTATCAAAGCCTTTATCGATCTTCTGGCGCAGGCGACTAATATGCACATCAATCACATTGGTTTGCGGATCGAAATGATAGTCCCACACGTTTTCAAGTAACATGGTGCGGGTAACAACCTGACCGGCGTGACGCATCAAGTATTCCAATAATTTATATTCTCTGGGCTGTAAATTGAAAGGCTGACCGGCACGGGAGACCTTGTGCGCCAGCAAATCCATTTCCAAGTCAGCCACTTTCAAACGGGTAACAGCCGAACCCGCTTCTTGGCGACGCAACATGACCTCGATACGGGCCAATAATTCAGCAAAGGCAAATGGCTTCACAAGATAATCGTCGCCACCGGCCTTTAAGCCTTTAACGCGATCTTCCACTTCACCCAATGCGCTTAAAATCAAGGCAGGGGTGCTGTCATTTGACGCCCGCAGTGTTTGGATAATGGTGAGTCCATCAACATGGGGTAACATGCGATCGACAATAAGCGCGTCGTAATCTTCAGTGGTCGCCTTGACCAAACCGGTTTTTCCATCGGCAGCGTGCTCAACTTGATACCCGCTTTCACGCAAGCCCTTCACAATATATTCGGCTACGCTTGCATCATCTTCTATCAATAAGACCCGCATCTATACTAATCCCTTGCACTTTTATCTTGGCTTCATCACTTAAGCGTCTTTCACTCGCGAAACAGCTATCCATGAAAGACCTAGGTATGTGAAGTACATCTACTTATTCACCCTTAGTATGCGGGCGCGTACACTTTTTTCCAACAGCTTCAACTCAGCTTAGGGAGACTAACAGCAATGAATAATATAAAAAATGCTTATGCCTGCCTTAACCATTGGATCAACAAATATCATTGTTTGTTTTTACTGACCTGCGGGCTAATACCATGCACCGCCGTTGCTGGTGTCTGGGACACAGAATCCATTAACGACATCACCCCATCAAAGAATGAGAAACTAAACTACCGCCCCACTATCAGCTTTTGTATTGAACGCGACCAGACCACCGGTCAATTTCAGGCATTTAACGCCAATCAAGCCCGTTTTAACCGGGTATGGATGGACCAGAAAACCGCCAAACACGGGAATGATGCCACCAAAGCGCTAGTGAAAATGGGATTAAAAGCACTCTATAAATCCTTCCACGGCAGAAGTGCCGGCGCCAAACGTTATTTACCGGACGAAGAAGGTCGCGTGGCCATGTCGAGCTTCGACCGCTACCAAACAGACTACCAAGTTCACTTGCGCAGTGATTCGCTTACCTTAGGTGTCGCACTCACCTTCTAATCGGACTACACCTAGTAATGTCAGCCCTGTTACAATGCGGCGGTTTCTGCTCTGGACCTGCTGCCAATGCCTCCAAAATCTCGACATTCTAAGCCCGTATCGAATAAAGGCGCCGCGCCTATGGCCGCCAAAGACTCCCTTTCTGAGCACAGGGAAGGGCCACCGGGGGTATTTCGGCGTATTGCCGCGATTGTCTACGACGTATTCCTGCTATTTGCGGTCCTGTTTGTTGCTACCCTGATTCCTGCGTATTTCCTCAGTCCAGAATCCTTTGTTGCTAGCCCCGCAAATAATAGCGTAGTCCACGAACTAGACATCCCCTTGCAGGGATGGATTTACCGCGGATACTTAATGGTATTGATTATTATTTTTTATGGCTTTTTCTGGCGAAAGAGTGGCCAAACACTAGGTATGCAAGCATGGCGGATTAAACTGGAAAACCTCAATGGCGAGCAACCCAGCTGGACGCAGTGCGTTATTAGAGTATTAGTCGCGGGTATCTCTCTTGCCGCCGGTGGACTGGGCTACTGGTGGATCTGGCTAGATCGCGACAACCGCTCTTGGCATGATCGCGCGTCTAAAACCGTCTTGCGCTCAATACCCAAAGACAAGAAAAAGGCCAAAAAAACCTAGGCCTTTTTCATGAGCATATAGGTGCCCGCAATAAAACATAGCACGATGGGCAATAAACTGGCGTAAATCGGATCAAAGCCATAGACCATACTGGACGGCCCAAGAATATCTTGTAGAGTTCTAAATACAATTCCCACCATCACCCCGACAAACACCCGAAACCCCATGGTGACATTGCGCAAGGGGCCAAAGATAAAGGAAATCGCGATTAAGACCATGCCCATAATGGTGAGCGGTTGTAGTAATTTATTCCAAAACGCCAGTTCATAATCGCCCGCGTTCAAGCCTTGCTTATTCAAATATTGAGCGTATCGCCACAGACCACTTATCGACAAATCCTTGGGATCCAAGACCAAAATATTCAATAGCTCCGGCGACAGACCTGTGTCCCAAGGCAGCTGCGGAATAAACTCATAGGTGGCGCCCTTAGGTCCGAGGTCAACAATTTTTACCGCCTCTAATGTCCAGTCGCCGTCTATATAATGCGCCCGCTCGGCAAAGATATTACGTTCTAATTGACGCTCTTGGTTAAAACTAAAAATACTGACACCAAACAACACTCCATTGGGCTGCACTGCATTAAAGTGCATAAACTGCTGGCCCTCGCGATGCCACATGCCGTGCCGAGAGTGAATAGAATGTGTTTTTTGCAAGGCAACGGCGCGCTGGCTTTCGGCGATTTGCTGGGACACCGGCGCAACATATTCCGCCACGACCAAGCCCAACAAGGTTATTGCCAAGGTCGGTTTAATCACCGCAAATACCAACTGACGGGTAGAAACACCGGCGGCGCGCATCACAATTAATTCACTACTACTGGCCAGTGACCCCAAACCCGCCAAACAACCTACCAAGGCGGCAAATGGTAAATAATCGTAAAAACTTCCCGGTGACGTAAGACCCACATATTTAAGTACCGCTACAAAGGTATAGTCACCCCGCACCTCTTTCAGTCCATCGATAAGCTCTGACAGAAGATCTAAACCAACGATCACAAACAGCACCATAATAATGGCACCGGCAACAGTTCTCCCTATATAGCGATTGAGTTTAGCCACGGTGACGTCTCCAGTTCAGCCACCAGTGTCGCAACATGCTGTCCCAGTAAAGCAAAACCAAACCCAGCAATAAGAACGCGGCATGCACAATCCACATACCGGGAAATACCGGCCATACCCCTTTAGCAATGGAATCGCGAATCGCATTTAAGCAAACCAAATACACCATATAAATCATAAAGGCGGGAAACATCTTGCCGTAGCGACCACGGCGATGATTGGTTTTACTTAGCGACACAGCAATAAGCGCCGCTATCGGCACCAATAAGCCCAAAGATATCCGCCACTGTATCGCTGCGATATCTTCAAGTTCTGATGACCCCCAAAGCTCGGACGAATCCTTTCCGTCTAATTCTTGCCTATAGGTTTTTGCCTCAGAATCTCGAATCAACTGATCAAGTTGACCAAAGCTGGTCACTTGGTAATCCATAAACCCAGATTGGCCCACATAACGCACACCGTCATCTAACACCAAGTAGCGCTGACCCGATTTCTCGTCGATTTCAAAGCGGCCCTGCGCCGCGGTGACTAGTGATATTAGCGGCCGACCGCCATCGACAATGGGCTCAGGCTGGGCAATAAACACCCCCTGCATCGTCTGATCATCGCGATCGGCTCTTTCAATATACGTCACCCGGCCACTGGCTTTATCTAATCGAAAGCGGCCCTCTACCGCCGCCTTTACACCTACCTCAGAGCGACTTTTTGCCAACAGCTCTATGTAGGCCTGAATACCAGAGGGAGTTACCACCAAACTGATGTACGCCACGATACCGGCAGCAATCAAACTTGGGATTAAGGTATAGGTCAGTAAACGCCGCCGACTCAAGCCGCAGGCGCTCATGACGGTCATCTCACTGTCGACGTATAGACGACCGTATGAGAGTAGGATGCCGATAAACAATCCCAGGGGCAGCACCACTTCAAGAAAGTTTGGCAGGCGGTACATCATTACCAAAAACAGTACATCTGGGGCAAAGTCTCCCGACGCTACCTGACCAAGGTATTTCACAAACCGTCCGCTCATAATAATAACAAGCAAGGTCAGCGTAACGGCGAAAACCGTCTTTAGCATTTCGCTAGTGAGGTACCTAAATAAAATCAACCATATCTCCACCACCCCTGACGGCAATCAATCACAATGACAGCACCGTAACGTTATATACTCGTAAATTCTAATTAATACCGTATCCGCAGCTAATTTAAATCCGGCCAAAGCGCCAGACACAGGCTTATCAAGAAAATAAAAATCGATTCCATCCACCGCCGCCGCTAAAAATACCCAGTCTAGTCATTAATCAGACCAGCACTAACTATTTCACGCCACGATGATACCCTTTACACTAAGGCCAGAATACAGCCTTATACTGACTTGCGAGTAAGCGTTAATATAACGCGGCGTGTAACGCCTCAACGATCAAGTAATAATATAAGGGCGTGCATTATCACCAATCTGTCCACTGTCTGCGAGTATATCCATGCAAATTAGTCTAAAGCCCTGTAAAGATGTCACTACTGTAAACACCGATTGCCTAATCCTCATCGTTGATCGCTCGCTGAGCACAGATATCGCCAAGGCCGCAGACTCCGCCACGGGCGGCGCCATCACTAAAATCATCAATCGTGGCGACTTCAGTGGCAAAATCGCTGAATCGCTCTACTTACCCGCGGTTAGCGGGCTAAAAGCGCCACGCTTATTAATTATTGGCAAAGGTGAGAACGCTGACCTTAAAGACAGCGAATTTGACAAAATCATCACTGCTGCGATTAATGCTACCGCCAGTGCAGGCTGCAAAGACATCAGCATGATGATCGATAGTATCAGCGTAGCTGATCGCAACGCGCCTTGGCAGTTACAGCGCATCGCTCAACTCATCACCACCGCTGGCTATCGCTACACTGCCACCGTTAGTAAACCCAAGCCTGCCCTGTCTATTCGCCGTTTAACACTGCAGAGCGCGAACACCGACGCTAATCGCCGCGCCGTTCACATTGGCGCCAGTATCGGCAAGGGTATTAATGTGGCCTGCGACTTGGGCGACCTGCCCGGTAATATTTGCACGCCAAATTATCTCGCCAGCGAAGCGCGGGCATTGGGCCGCAAGTTCGAATCGGTCACCGTCAGCGTACTCGACGAAAAGAAAATGGCGCAACTGGGCATGCACTCCTTGCTATCAGTCTCCGCTGGTTCCGATCAGCCCGCGCAACTTATTGTCATGGAATATAAGGGTGGTAAAAAATCTGACAAACCCCATGTCCTAGTCGGCAAAGGTGTCACCTTCGACACCGGTGGCATTAGCCTAAAGCCCGGCGCGAAAATGGATGAAATGAAATACGATATGTGTGGCGCCGCCAGTGTTCTTGGCACCTTAAACGCGGTGGCAAACATGGATATCAAGCTAAATGTCATCGGTATTATCGCCGCAGCCGAAAACATGCCTAGTGGCAAAGCCACCAAACCCGGCGATGTTGTCACTAGTATGTCGGGACAGACGATTGAGGTCCTCAATACTGACGCCGAAGGTCGCCTCGTTCTGTGCGACGCCCTCACCTACGCCGGTAAATTTAAGCCTGCCTCAGTCATTGATATCGCCACCCTAACAGGCGCCTGCGTGGTGGCTTTAGGCAAACACGCTAGCGGCTTGTTCAGCAATGACGACGGCTTTGCCGCAGAATTGCTAGAGCAAGGTCGACTTGCCCAAGACCGCGCATGGCATATGCCCCTGTGGGATGATTACCAAAGCCAACTAGACAGCAACTTTGCCGATATGGCCAATATTGGCGGGCCTGAAGCCGGCAGTGTCACTGCAGCATGTTTCTTGTCTCGCTTCACCAAAGATTACCGTTGGGCGCATCTCGATATTGCCGGTGCAGCCTGGATAGGCGGTGCAAACAAAGGCGCCACTGGACGCCCTGTTGGCTTGCTGTGCCAGTATCTTGCAAGCAAGGCCGGTTAATAGGCGCTGGGCAATGACGCGAATTGACTTCCACATACTCAGCCTAATGAGTGCTGAGGCGGCAATGCATTACGCTTGCCGCCTCACCGAGAAAGCTTGGCGCGCGGGCCATCAGGTGTATTTACACTGTGATGATGTCGACGCCACTGAAGCCCTAGACACCATGCTTTGGCAGTATCGCGACGAGAGCTTCATTCCCCACAGCAGCCACCCCGCAGACCTTAACCCAGTGCTGATAGGTTGCGGTGAGCACGCCGGTGAACACTGCGACGTGCTGGTCAATCTCGCCAAGGAAGTCCCTACTTTCTTCAGCCGTTTTAAACGCCTAGCCGAAATTGTCAGCCAGCAAGACGACAGCCTCAGCGCATCGCGCGAGCGTTATAGCTTCTATAAAGATCGCGGCTATCCATTAAAAACTCACACCATCACAGGTTAATTCCCAATGGCAACGGAAAAAGGCCCACTGCTGGGTGAACTGGAAGAACTTAAAGCGGTATTACATAAGCAACACGGTGTCGACTTGGCCGCGATCCCACTGCTTGACGATATTATTGAGGAAGATGTAGATGAAGGGCTTCTAGATTCCAAAGCTCAAGACTCTGTAGCACTAGAAACCGATGATCTAGAAACTGAAAACATGGCCGCTGACAATGCAGGCACTGGGGTTTTCACCGCCGACACCATATTTAATAAATATGGAAACACCCTGATCGACGAGTCACCACGCTACTCCGCTGACGACACTGACGTTAGTGTTGATGCAAGAAAATCAACGCCAAGCTTTGATAGCAACTACTCAGGCGAGGGCGACTACGGACGCGAGATATTTATGCAGGAAGTCATCGACTCGATGATGCCAGAAATAGAAGCCGAGCTGCGCAAGCGACTACTGAGCTTGGACAATGTGATTTTACAGCGCTGGCACTCTCAACTTCACAGCGACAACTAACACCGCAAATGCGACTTTCTTTTTAGCCAGCCCGTCCAAAACTCAGTATACTTAAGCACTTTTTTAATCGCCAAGCCTCCACGCTGACCGATAATTTCGATCAACACGCGCGGCGCCATTAACACCACCTAAAACATCAGGCTAACACGCCACAGAGACTCAATGGACAAGACATTTCAGCCCGCAGATATCGAAACCAAGTGGTACCAAAACTGGGAAGAAAAAGGCTATTTCTCGCCTCAGGGCAAGGGCGACCCTTACAGCATCATGATCCCGCCGCCAAACGTCACCGGCAGTTTGCATATGGGGCATGCTTTCCAAGACTCGATCATGGACGCCCTCACCCGCTACCACCGCATGCAAGGCCACAACACCCTTTGGCAAGTTGGCACCGATCACGCAGGCATCGCTACCCAAATGCTAGTCGAGCGCAAACTCGCTGCTGAAACTGGCCAAACTCGTCACGATCTCGGCCGCGACGCATTTCTAGACAAAGTGTGGGAATGGAAGGAAGAGTCTGGCGGCACCATCACTCGGCAGCTTCGGCGTCTGGGCGCGTCGGTAGACTGGAACCATGAACGCTTCACCATGGATGATGGCTTCTACAAAGCAGTACAAGAAGTGTTTGTGCGGCTGTATGACGACAAGCTCATTTACCGTGGCAAGCGCCTAGTTAACTGGGATCCAAAACTCCACACCGCCATTTCAGACTT
>TARA_R110001592_G_scaffold99133_1_pt1 | contig 10831 bp, 1 predicted proteins | sample TARA_R110001592 | Tara Oceans TARA_R110001592 (sample SAMEA4398387) | marine metagenome | biome: Polar Biome; feature: [SRF] surface water layer (ENVO:00010504); material: water (ENVO:00002006), including particulate matter (ENVO:01000060) such as... | depth 5 m | reverse complement strand
GATGCTCAATTGTACTACACTACAAAAGGTTTAAGGTATACTGAATTTGGATTTGGAAAACTTACACCAATGCAAGCTGCTCTACTAGATAGAGTAGAAAGAGGTGAGGATATAACATCAGAAGAAATATTTGGTGAAAATGGTTTTGTTCAAAATGGAGCAATGCTTAATTCAAGAAAATTAGTATATGCAGATGGTAGAACGTACATTAAAATGTCTGCTTTTCCATTGATACCACAACTAACATCAAATAATATTGCTGAAAAAGGTCAAGCACCAATATGGGAAGCTAAACCTAATATGGAAAGATTACATAACTTAAGAATAAAGTTAGAAGCGGAAGAAATAGAAAGTCAATCAATTGCTATAGCTGCCCCTCTAACTGCATATAAAATGCTTAAGCAAGATGTAACTTTTTTGAGTGAGTTAGATGATTCAAATGAATTTACAAATAAACCTTCTGAGCTAAGCGCTAAAAATTTAGGCTTACAAGTAGAGATGCCTTCTAACAAATTAGAAATTGTTGATCCTGGACAAATTAAAACCATTATAACATCTGAACAAAAAGATAATGTAATGGTAGAGGCTTTAGGATTATCTGTTGGTAAAATTAAAGAAGCATATAATAAAGCTACCGGGAGAAGAGTTGAACTTAAATTTAAGAACAAAAGAAATTTAGTTTATACATTTAAAAAGAAAGATGGTACCATAGGTTTAATGGATGAGTTAAATATATCCGCTAAACAAAACAAAATTACTCCTAATCTAACAGCATTTTTAAGGTATGCGCAAGCAGGGTTAAAGGCATCTGAATCAAGTAGTAATTTATTAGAATTTTTTAGTACAATAAACGGAGAACAACAATATGATTTAAACAACCCTATAACTGTAAATAGGTTTGAAGGATTATTTTTAACATATTTAAGTAAAGGTGTATTGGCAGAAAAAATACCAGGTCATTCTTTATCATTAGTTTCTGATTTTGGTGTAGGTGTTTATAGAAAAGTATATAGCTTTGACAGCAATGGTCTTCCTGAGCGTTCAGAAATAATTAGAGAAAATGTTTGGAATAAAATAAAAAACAAACCTTCTTTAGTAGGTCCAACAAACGGATTAGATACTAATGCTGAACCTAGTTGGTCTGAAGTTAAAATACCAAAAGGAGGATTTGTAGTAATACAAGATCGTTTAAGAGCTGGTCTTAAAGCATATGATAGCAAGGGTAAAGAAACAGGAGAAAGATACACTGAAATGATGATGCCTGCTCACTTTAAATCTGTTATGGATTTAATAGAAAATACTGACAGATCAATGCCAGACGTTGTATCTAAAATGTTTGCAATACGTATACCATCTCAAGATAATCATTCTACAATTAATAGTAAGTATGTAGATTTTTTACCTGCTGTATATGGTTCTGTTGCAATGTTTGCTAGAGAGCTTGTAGAAATATCTGGAGCTGATTTTGATATTGATAAAGTATATAGTCAAATTAAAGAATGGTACGTTAAAGATAAAAACTTTATTGAGTATGGTAAAGCTACTACTGAACAAGGTCAATATAATGACTACATAGAATATATAAAAAGTAAAGTAGATAAGAAAGGTTCAATCTATAATGAAGCATTAAATCTATATAAGCAGGATAATCAATCTATAAAAGTTAGTAATCCTTCTGCATTAGTTGTAAGTGATGCTTTAGGTAAAGGATATGAAGATGTAATTATTTCATTAGAAATGCTAGGTCTCCCTATGTCTAAAAAACAATACGTTGATTATAAAGAGAAAAACGGTGAACCATATGAAGGAGCATTAAATAATAATATTCTAGATTACAAATATGCATTGATGGGTAACAAAGGGGTTGCAGAATCTACTACAGAAGAAACTCCTATATCTTATACTGCTGCTACAATACGTATTCTTAAAACTCAGTGGGAAGAATTACAAGAAATTACTAAATTAGAGAATGGTATATCACCTTTAACTGAGAGATCAAGAGAAGATAACATTGATATTGATAATATACTTGGTAAGGTAAAAGCTTTTAAAGCAAATAAAGGTGCCGCTATTGGTGCAATTGTTTTACCTAATCAGTATTTAAGTTTATTAACCGAATACAAAATAAAATTAAAAGGTAATGCTCCTGCTATTAAAATAAACGGAGTTACTTATAATGACTTTGGTTTTTTAAGAGAGAGGTTATCTAAAACAAAAAATGGTCTTAGAAAACAAGATATTATTTCTTCTTTGATTACTATGGCTACAGATAATGCAAAAGAAAGATTAGTTGCTAAACTTGGATTAAACAGATCTGCATTACGTTTAGTTGGTAATCTAACTGCATTGGGTGTTCCTATTAATACTTCTTTGCTTTTAATAAACAACCCTGTCATTCAAGACATTTATAATCAAGCATTAAACAAGAAGGAAAAGATGGATCCTGGAGTAGATACTTTACTAGACAACATGCTTGAGAGTTTAAATCCAGAAGGTAAAAAATTCAAAGCTCTTTCTGTAACAAATGAACTATTAATAAATTCCATTAAACTACCAAATGAAGTAGATGAACAAACTAAATTCTCTATCCTTAAATTATTTAAGGCGGGTAATATAGTTAGTAAGTTTACTACTAACATGGGTGCTGTTTCTAACTTAACGCAAGGTTTAGGAAAAGATATGGCTGCAATTAATAAAAAAGCTAATGAAATAAATACGTTATTAGATCCTAAAGCAATAATGGATTTATCAAATATATATTTAAAAGATACATGGCAATCTAAATATTTAGATATTTTTAATGAAATACGTGATGAGCTATTACCTGTTACATTCTTAAGTGCAAGCCCACAGTTTAAAGAAATAATGGACGATGTTTTAGAAAATTCAGATACAACAAAATCTAGTGGTTTTAATGAAGAGGTAGAAGCAAAAATATCAAGGGATCTATTATCTTATATAACAATAAAGGCTTATCAAACAAAAGGACAAAACGTTGCAACTTTAAGTAATGAATTTATTTATCCTTCTGATTTACAATCTATAGATAAGTTAGTTGAAGACATGCGAGCAACTGATATAGGAAAAGAAAATTTCTTTTTACAAACATTTGCTACTACAAATGCTTATAGAAATCAAAATAATAATACAGGTCTAAATCTTGTAGAAGCAAATACATATAGAAGTCTAAACAAACTTCAGAAAATAGACTTACAAACATCTTTTGCTAAGCTATATGGTTCTGCAACAATGCGTGATAGTGCTTTAGCTATAATTAACTATATGATGGTTAAAGATGGTTTACAATTGACTTATGGAACTTTAATGGATGCTGTTAGTCCGTTTATTATGAATGGTTATTTAAGTCATATACAAACAGCCAACATTGCTTTGCGTGATGGATCTGATGTAAAAATGAAAGAAGTATTTGGTTTAACTAAAGCAGAACTTTCTGATGAATTTGTAAGTGGTTATCTAGAATCTAATATTAGCAACTCTTTATTAAATACATTTAATGCAAAATCTAAAGGTGTTAGTATATCAGATGGTATTTTAACTGTCTCATTAAACAATAATCCTCAAGCAACTGATTTAGTGTATGCAAGATACAGATCTATAGATGCAATGGGTAATGATACGTATGTTACATTTAAAGTAGATAAAGAAAAAAGCAACGAGAGTGTTAGGATCTTTAATACAACAGAAACATATGGATCAAATCAGCAAAATGGTATTGGTTTTATGTTTGGTGAAAGACCAACTTACCAAGAAGTAAGAATGAGTGTTAGAGAAAAAAACTATGCAAGCGATAATAATTATGATAGAAAATCACCTATAGATCAACAAAATGAATTTGATTCATTAATAGCAGAGGAAAGAGCGGCCTTAGAATTTGAACTAGCAAATAGTCCTGTTGAAGTAATTGTAGGTACAAGTACCTCTATTGAGTTAGATGGTAAAAATATTTCAGAAATAGAACCTAAGATAGCAGCGCCTACTAAAAGTTTAGAAGTTCCTGAATATAAAATTAATAGACAGTTACAAAATCAAGATGAGTCAATAAGATATGCGAGTTCAAATGGAACTACAATAACATTAAATCCTGTAGAAGGAGAGGAAGGTAGAGCCAAGTTTTTTGATTACTTTACAGGACAAGAAGGTGGAGTAACATCAAAACAAAAACAAAAAGTTTTAGAAGCTGTTGCCAATGAAGGTTGGTCTATGGATAGAATTACAGACTTACTAAGCAGTAATAAATTAATAAATACATTTTTAGTTTTACATGAACAAGATCATATAAATAATAATGATATATCTGTTTATTGGAAAAACGGTAGAGACCTTTTAACTCAAGATAAAATAGATATTGAAGCAAGGGCTACTATAGTTGCCTTACTGCAAATAGATGTTATGGAAGGTGGTACAACACCAACACAACAAACTACTGAGATTGAAAGTTTAGAGATGGAGGGTGCTACACAATTACAACTAGATTTACAATTTGAACTTGAAGCAGATTTAACAGATGTAAATGTTGCATTGGAAGTATATTGGGAAGAGCAAATAGAACCTTTCCCAGAAAAAAAGGCTAAATTGCGTGAACAAAAACTATATCCTTTTACTAAAATGATTAAAGCTTTCAATGAAGGTACCTATATACCAACAGACGAAATGACTTCTGAAGAAGTATTTATGGATGAACTAAACAATTGTATACTATAAAATAATAAACTATGGCTAAGTGTCCTAATAAAAATACAGTAGAGTATAAAGCATTGCAATCAGTATATAAAACTGAAATAGCAACAAATAATATCATTACTCTTTGGCAAAATACTAAAAATAGTGATGCCTTTCCTACTGTAACAGAAGCTGCAGATTATAATAAAAAATCCAAGTTGGCCTATGCATTAAAACAAAAGTCTTTTGGTGAAAGTTTATTAAAAAACTTAAAAGACAAAGGATACATTGTAAGTTTTGGTGGTAGAATGATGGTTAAAAGAACTTTTAAAGGTGATTGGCAAGCAAGCGAGGCTGCTTTTAAGTATCATAATAATTTAATTAATCAATATCTTAAGATAAATAATATACCACAAAATGTTATTTTAAGAACTCAAGCTATAAACCCTTTAACTAGATATATAAGCATAGATCCTAAAGTTATTACACCTAAAGATATGCTTCCTAAAACAAGGGCTTGGGATCAAACAAGAGCTGTTTCTGTTATAACACACCTTAACAACTTATTTCCTCAATTAACCATAAAAGTTTTAAGTGTTGAAAAAGCCAAAGAGCTACATGCGCTTATACCTAAATCAAAAAGACTTAAAGATGCAAGCTTTGATAATGTAAATTCATTTTATTATCAAGGAGCTGTGATACTAGTTAAAGGTAGAGTAACAAACGAAATTGCTATAGAAGAAGTATTACATCCATTTACAGATGCTATACAAAATGAAAACCCTACACTATATAATGGTTTACTTTCTGAAGCAAAGAATAACTTTCCAGAAATGGTAGAAGAAATTAGAGCTGCTTATAGTTCTAACCAACGCTTTAGTGATCAAGAAAGAGATATGGAGATAGTAACTCAAGCTTTGTCCAGACATTTTAAAAAAGAATATGAAACTAAACCTACAACTTCTTTTATGAATTTGGTTAAAGAAGCATTAGAATGGTTAAGAACAGTAATCAATAATTTTCATGAGCTAATAACAGGAGGGTCTATACCCGTTTCACAAATTAGTTCTACTGCAACGTTTAGTGACATTGCAAAACTTTTAAATACAGAAGCAATTAACTTTGATCTTAATATTCGTAAAGATATAAGAGTAAAATATTCTTTAAGTCCTGAAAAACAAAGGGTTATAGATAGAATTAAAGATAGTGCAAATGGTATACAAGAAGAAATAATAGATAAACTTATGCATGTAGCTAAGCATGCTCCAGGTAAACCTTTAGACACGTTATCTGCAAGTGCTGCGAATGCAAATGAATCAGATACTATAATGGTTTTTGATGAGAAGTCTCACACCTATATGGATATACTTAATTCTGAAGTATATCTATCAGCAACTACAGCAATAAAAGGCCAACTTACTAATAAAGAAGAAGAAGCCAGAATTGCTAAGACAGAAGCTATAAAAAATCTTACAGGTCAAAAACGTAAAGATGCCATTAAAAAATGGGATGAAAAAATTAAAGAAGGTAAAAGATTAGACATTGTAAAAACTGAGTCTGTTGAATTAAATTTAGACTTAGGTAATGATCTTGACCGTATAGTTGATGGTATTATATCATATGAGAATGTTGATGATGTAATAAAAGAAATGAAAATCCTTAGTACTGATCAAGCAGAAAAAGCATTTAAAGATATGCGAATAATTATTACAGGTCTAAAGCCACAGGGAAGTGTTGGATTATCTCAAGTAATTGTTTTTGATAAGGCTACAAAGATAGCTGGTACAGCAGATTTAATTCTTATAGATAGAGAAGGTAAAATTAGAATATTAGATTTAAAAACAAGTAAAAATTCTATTACTGAAACATATAGAAAACCTACTAGAACAGGCTTTAGAAAAGAAACCAAGTATGAAGGTAAGACTTGGGATTTACCTGCAGATAGTAAACTAAGACAACTAGGTGAAAAACCTGGGAATCTAGCTGTAAAAAAATTGTCTACAAGTTCTCAACACAGTCTACAAGTAAACCTTTATAGAAGAATGTTTGAAAACATGGGTTATCAGGTTGATGAAAGCGATAGAGGTGCTTCTACATTTCATATTAAAGTTGATATAGTAGGTAAAGGAAAAGAACAAAAGTATGTAGGTACTTGGGACTTTGAAGGGCGTTATGATCATAAAACGATTGCACCTAGTACAAACGGAGTTTATGTAGATATGCTTATACCATCTACTAAAGATAATATTAATAAGCAGAAAATGGACGCTGCTATTAAAGACAAAGAAGATTCATCATATAGAGGAGATAGAGATACTACTGTAGAAGATAAAATAGAAAGTAAAGTAGATCCTAAAGAGCAACCTGCAGTAAACACTATTTTAGCAAGTATAGAAAACTATTCTATTGCATTGTCTGAAGCACAAAAAGGAAACTTAAAAGGTAAAAAAGTATTTACTACTAAAAGCCAAAAGCAAAAGCAAGATGATGTGGCTAGAACATTAGCATATATTAATCAAGGAATAAATAGAGGTCCGAATGAGCAATCAAAGGTTTATTCTGCACTATTAAGTGATGCTTTGAAGAGTATTAGAGAATTTACCGCATATATATCTGACCCAAACAATGTTTCAAAACCAGAATTCATTAGTTATGTTTTAAATTTTAATAGGTTTATATCTTCATATGAAACACTATATGGTATTAGTGGTTCTAAAGATTTAAATGCAACACAAAAAAGTTTAGTTTTAAATTTACAAATAGAAGTAAATAAACTTATTGGAGGATCTAAACTAAGTTCAGGAAGAGAAGGTCTTGTAAACGATGCTATATTTAATTTTGTAAAAGAAGTTGTTAGAAATAGATCTAACAAAAAATTTGGTGTTGAAGGTAGTGGTTTTACTGAACAAGATTTAATAGACGAACTTACAGTAGGTAATGATATTGGTACTGGAGATTTATTAACTAGAGATTTAGCTACATCAACAAGTACTTTACTTGCTGTAATTGACAAAATATACAAAGAACAAAAACAAATTCTTTTAGACAAGATAGCGTATAGAGAAAATATTTTAACTGCTAAAGCAAATAAACTTTTTGAACTTGATGGTAGAAGTAGAAATCAGATATATGATTATATGCTTGAACAAGATTCAGAGGGCAAGTTCAAAGGTACTTATGTAAAAGAAATTGGTGAGCTTTATACACAAAAACAATTTGAATTAAGACAATCTTTAATAGATGTTAATGGTCATTACTATCAGTATAGAGATGTTACAGACCTACTTACTGCTACTCAAGAAGATATAGATTATAATATTGATCTAGCACTTAAGAAAAGAGCAAATTCAAGTTTTTGGAGAGCAGAAAGATCTGATAATAATGGAAATAGAATAGACGGTGAGTATCACAGATATACTGATGCGTTTTTAGAAGAGAGAAGAAAATGGCAGGTATGGGTAAATAATGATGATTATGGGCGATGGATAAGAAAAAGAGGTGTAAGTGATGCTGGCTATGCTCAATGGGAATTAAAATATTTTGATAATACTAGATATGATAAAGCTGAATCTAATGTTGAAGGTGATCCTACTGGTGTTGTTGAAAAAAAGGTAAAAGGTTTTTTTCCTAAAGTAAAATATAGGGTTGCAAATTCATTTACAGTAAATGAAGATGGAACACAGGGGCAAGACATGCGTAGTGTAAAATACAAAGCAATATTTGATCCTAGTAACGTAGATGCTTTATCAATTGCAAGAAGAGAGTTCTATGAAATATACATACAGTACTACGAAAAAGAATTGTTAAGAAAACTTCCTGATAATACAAGAGAACAAATGTTAGGTAAAGTACCTTTAGTAAGAGAGACACTACTAGATGATTTAAAAAACAAGTCTGGTATGTTTACTAAAATGTGGTCTAATGGTGTTAGATCAATTAAAAACTTAGTTACTGAAACAGCTACACAAAAAACAGTGCTGCTTGATGAGAACGGAAACTTTATAAATTCTATGCCTGTAGGCTTTACAGGTAATCCAAGAGTTGATGGAGCATTAGAAGCAGCAGAAGCTGAGCTCACAGATCTTCAAAATGTTTATAAAAAGGGGAAAATGGGTGGAGAAAAGTATAGAGCTGAGTCAGCCCTCATATCTGGAAGAATAGCTAAGTTAAGAATACAACCGTCATTAGGTGAGGTTAGTACAGATTTAGGAATAAGTTTATTAAAGTTTAGTGCTATGGCTGAACACTACGAAGTAATGGGTCAGGTTGAAGATACTTTTGCTGCAATACTTAGAGTAATAGAAAACAAAGAGTTTAGACCTTCAGATACATCAACAAGCTTAGTGGGCCGTGCAACAACAGGAGCACTAAAAAAAGTAGGTTTTACTAAAGAAGCATCTGGAGATTCTAATACACTTAAAAGAGCACGAAAGTATATGTCAATGGTATACTATGATAATGAACTAGCAAGTCAAGGGTTTTTTGACAAATTTGCAAACTTATTAATATCACAATCTTCTTTAGCTTATGTAGCCTTTAACCCTTTTGGTAACTTTAATAACTATTTAATGGGTAGAATTAATAACAACATAGAAATGTTGGGTAGTAGATTTTTTACTAAGAAAAGTTATTTTAGAGCAAGTAAAGAATATAATATTGTAGCACTCCCTGCCATTATACAAAGAACAGGTACTGGTTTAGCAGATATGACGGATATTGCTACACTGGGTTTATTGGGTATTAGTAGATCAGATTATGATCCAGACAAACCAAATAATAAATATGAAGCTTTTGTAGAGTGGGGTAGAATGATGGATGACTCTACAGATATACGTGAATCATCTAGGAAAAATGATACAAGAGGTTTATGGGAAAGATTTAAAGCTTGGGGTTATCTTTTACAAGATGCTGCAGAATACAATGTGCAAACAAAAGTAGGGATAGCAATGTCAATGGACACAAATGTTCTTGATGAAGATACTGGAGAAACAATGTCGTTATATGATGCTATGAACTTTAATGGTAAAACACATGATCTTACTCTCCCAGAAAACTTTACAAAAGTAATAAATAGAGATGGTACAGTAGAAGATTATACTGATAAATGGAGATACTCTTTTAGAAATAAAGTACGTGAGGTAAATAAACAAATTCATGGTAACTATGCTGCAGAAGACAGAATGGTTATACAAAGTTATACTTTAGGTAACTTAGCGGCTCAATTTCACAAGTGGGTTGCTCCAGCAATTAGAGCTAGATTCCAAGCAGAATATTTTGATGAAAATTTAGGCTGGATGGAAGGTAGATATAAATCTGCTTGGCAGTTTGCTGCATATGTTAAACAACAAATATGGGCCGGTAATAGAGATATAAGAAAATATGGTGAAGGTTTTAAAAAACAAACTGTAGATCAAGGTGGTGGATTTGCTGAACAAAGAGCATCAAATAAACTTTTTGGAGTTTATAGAACACTAGGAGAAATAAGTATTATTATGACAGTAAGTTTAGTAAATACAATATTAGGCAGTGTTTTAGCTGGAGATGATGATGATGGTGATACTGAAAAAAGAATTAAACACTTGGTAAGATATCAAGGTGATAGACTATATAAAGAGTTAGTTTTATTTATGCCTGCGTCTCCAGATTCATGGACACAAATTTATCAAATGGCTAAATCTCCTATTGCTACAACAAGAACATTAGGTGAACTAGGAGAAGCTGTAAGCTTAACTTTCTGGACACCAGCAGGATATATAGTTCAAAGTAAAGATGATTTTTATGCTAATTCAGATTATGTTTATCAAAATAAACCTAACAAAGGAAAATTAAAAGTAAACAAAGCATGGAAAGATGCAATGCCTATTTTATATAGTATCCAAAAATGGCAAAATTTAATAAAAGAACAAGAGTTTATGATTAAATAAAAGTTTAAACTCTCTAATTAATTTAGGGAGTTTTTTTTTATATGATATAAATATTTAGTATATTATTGTATAACCAACATCAATTACTAATACATTTAATTATAGATATATGAGAAATTATGTTGGCTTACTTTTTGTTTTTCTTATTTTTACATCAACTTCAACAGCACAAGAACCGGCGGCGTTAGATAAGGACAACTTTTTTAAATCCATATACAAAGACTTTA
>TARA_R110001592_G_scaffold89800_1_pt1 | contig 10833 bp, 12 predicted proteins | sample TARA_R110001592 | Tara Oceans TARA_R110001592 (sample SAMEA4398387) | marine metagenome | biome: Polar Biome; feature: [SRF] surface water layer (ENVO:00010504); material: water (ENVO:00002006), including particulate matter (ENVO:01000060) such as... | depth 5 m | reverse complement strand
GCGGTTTCCAGTTTTCTATCTATTCTTGATTCATTCCAATTATTAATGCTTAACGCAATCAAGATACCAATAACCACAAGAACAATTTCGCCGATGGCGTATTTCAGATATTTTCCTGTTTTGCCTTCCGAAAGCAAATTTTGGCGAATTTTTCTAAAGAATTTAATCATTGGTTTATGGTTGGTTATAATGAAGTACAACGGTTTGGGTATGAGCAGTAGCTCTCTCCTAATTTTGATTAATTTTAATTGTTTGTTTTTACTTCGATTTTCGTTTTTGTTACGAATTGAAGCTATTGATTATAACCGTTGTTGTGCTTTCGTTATTCTTTTTTCTCTAAAATAGTGATAATCACTCTTGTTTTATCATTTATTCGTTTTAGCTCGATAATGCAATCCTTATTCATCCAAAAGTGAACAGCAGCATTTCTTAAAAATATATTTTTGTCATTGATTATTTCACGCGCCAAATTTTCATTAGATGCACTTGGAAAAAGAAAAGAGGTATAGTCAGTATCAAATTTTAATGCATTCGTAAGGGTGTAAAGTGGTGCGTCAATAGGTGTAGCCCAATCATAATTTGTTTTAAAATTTAACTCTACGAATTGATAATCTTCATAGTGCTTTACTATACTGTCTCTTATCTCTGTTTTTGAAATAACGCTTAAATTCCCAGTACTTGACAAGTCCTCAAATGTGGACGTTGAAGGGTTGAAAATAGGATAGAGAGTGCCAAATACCATGTATTCGCGTGTGAGTGCAACCAATGTGGAATCATTATAATTTTCATCTTTAAGAACATTGCTAAAATTGACTATTTTCTCGTTGTTTTTTTCGAGACGTTGGATTTCATTCGAAAATGTAACAATGTCTTTCTTTAATTCATTATGCAGTCTTTTCAGGTAAACGGTTTCCAATTCATTTTGCTTTCTTTCTTCATTCCAATTGTTTATTGATAGAGCAATCAAAATTCCAACTACGACAAGTATAATTTCGCCAATAGCATATTTCAAATACTTTCCGGTTTTTCCTTCTGAAAGTAAATTTTGTCTAATTTTTCTAAAAAATTTTATCATTGGCTATTGGTTAGTCATAATGAAGCACAACGTACAGATATACATTCCATGGTATGTATATTTCTCTTATTTACTGGGTAAAACGTACCCTCTAAGATACTATTAATGAATAAACCTACAATTTGCATTCTATCTATGATTAGAGATATACTTTGTGGTACGCAGGTTTTTTTCGTTCAAGGTTTTTAAATAAATGTCAACAAATAACCAATTATAGCACCTCCTAAAACAATAAATGCACTATTTAGTTTTTTGAAAACAAATACGACAATTAAACTAGTAATAGCGATTACGATTGTTCGCCAATCCATTAATGTGTCTTTCGCCATTTCCACACAAACGGCAATTATCAATGATACTGCTGCAACATTTACTGCATCTAATATTGTGCCTATAATATTTGATTTTCGCATTTTTGGTATCAATGGGTTTACTATCAGAACAAAAAGAAACGAAGGAAGGAAAATTCCAAGCGTTGCCGCAAGAGCTCCCGTTATTCCATTCATTTGCCAACCTATAAAAGTCGCGGTCGATAAAACTGGACCTGGCGTTATTTGTCCAACAGCAACTGCATCGATCAACGCTTGTCTTGTAAGCCATCCATTTGCAACTAATTCTGAATCGAGAAAAGCAAACAAAACATATCCGCTGCCGTAAAGAATTGCACCAACCTTTAGAAAAGTCAAAAATATTTTTAATACTCCAATTTTTGAAGGGTCGGTTACTTGAAATAGAATAAGTGGTATAAAACTCTTCAAATTACCTGTATTTTTTTTGAAAAAATAAATACCCAAACCAAGTAAACCACAACCAAAAAGAGCTATTATTTCGTTTACACCAAATAAGCAAGCCACCAAAGTGATGATGCCTAAAATTGCAAGTTCAGTATTTTTTACCGCTTTTTTTCCAAGTCGGATAGCTGCCACAACAATTATTGCAATAACTGCTGGTTTAATTCCATAAATGAATGGCTCAACTTTTGGCAATTGACCATATTCTTGATAAAGCCAAGCAAAAACTGAAGTAATAATTACCGCAGGAAATATAAAACAAAATCCTGCAACAAAAAGACCTTTCCAACCTGCACGTTCGTGCCCGCAATGCATAGTCATTTCAGTCGAATTCGGGCCCGGAATTAAATTTGTAGCACCAACGAGGTCGAGAAAATGTTCTTGTGTCATCCACTTTCTTTTTTTGACAACTTCATCTTCCATCATTGCGATATGAGCTGCTGGACCGCCAAAAGCAATACTTCCTAACTTGAAGAATAATTTAGCAATTTCTTTTAGTTCATTTGTTTGGGACATTTCAAATTCAATTCAAATGTTTAATGTTAGCACGATTTTCAGCTTGCGCACAACGTTTTTGTCTATAGTTTTTTGCGTGGTTAATTACCTAGTTAACCAATAAAAACCTAATAGAAAATCTGATATGATTTTTTAAATAGATCATAATTAATTACACCTATTGTTGTAAGCTAGCTATTTTCATTTCATTCTTTATTTTGTAAAATTAAAATTGGAATGTCAAATTGACTTAGAATTTGAAATGTATCGTTCTTTAAAAATTTTTCAAATAGGCCTATTCTATGTTTTACTAAAATTAAAAGGTCAATGTGTTCACTAGCGTATGCTTCATAGATTTTTTTTAACTGAGAACCGTCTTTTGATTTTTTGTAATTCACAATATTCTTCCAAAATGCTGAAGTGAAGGTTTCTTGTTTCAATGATTTGGAGGTAACCAAATTTGAATCAATATTAAATTTCAGTAATTGAGGCTTAATCACATCCATCTCTACGTCCTTTCTCTGAATGTGCCATATGTTTTTAAGTTTTGAAAAAGAAAAAACATCACGTTTGGAAGGTAGAAGCAAAACAGGGCATGGTGATGTTGTGGTCAAAAAAAATAGTTTATCACTAAACGTTACATTGGATTTGGATGGATAACCAGTTCTTCTGCTCAAAATTAGCAATTCATACTTATGACTAATTTTACTAATATTATCAGAAACAGCGCCTTCACAAGCTATTACTTTGAAGGGTTGATGGTCTTTTTTTTCTATATTTTTTTTATAGAAATCAATCAGCATTTGTTTAATACCTTGATCATAATCTAATGCACCAAAATCATATTCTCTATTATAATCATAGCCAGAATAACAATGTATTAAACTTATAGATGCACCAAATTCCTTTGCTATCAAATTAGCATAGTGTAGTGCGTTTTTTGAGGTTTCCGAAAAAGATATGGGCAAGAGTATATTTTTCATAATTATGTCCAATTTAAATTAACAACTATACTGTCAATGTAAACTCTTTTCAGCTTATTTACAATGGTTGGTATAAGAATAGTTGCGGGCTTACTTGCGAAGATTTTCCGCAAGAAAATCAGACGTAGTATACTTGCAACGACCTTTGTTAAAGCTCAAAATTGAGCAATTATGTATATGGTTGGCAAACGTTATTTTTTAAAGCCCGAATGTTTCTGTTATTAATACTTTTTATTTTTCAGTATCTTTTTTAAATTTTCTATTTGCCGTAATCCAAATAATTATTCCGAAAGCGATAACTAGTCCACCTAAAATATAAGTTGTAGGTTCATTGTTTGTTGCTAGGAATAGTCCAAGAATAAGTCCCAATCCTAGAATAAGATGAGAAATTATTATTAATAGTATTAAAAAGTGCTGATTGAATGAGATTTTAACTTCTGTAATATTTTCAACATTATTTTCTGCTAATTCACCGTTAACAACAGTCCAATTTTGGAACGCATAATACCAAGGATACAGAATTCGCTTACGAAAATTAAAAGTTTTGCCGTTTTTGTTTTTAAATGTAAATCCTCCAATAGAGTTAAGTTCAGATTCTAGTTCTTCAATAATTCCTTTCGGTTGGTTTTTTAATTTAAAATTCCAATTTTTCATATAATCTCTGTTGTTTTTTAGTTTTTGCTAATTTTATGCTATGGTTAGTACGGGATAAAAAGGAACTGACCTTTCGATTAAGCACCTAGCCAAAACTTTTTATTTTGTTTTATCTTTTCAGTTTTAAAGCCAAATCAAAAAGATTTGGCGGACTTAGTTGTAAACTACAAACTTTTTATTAAGTAGCGAAGCCCGTATTAAATATAGCTATTGTTGACAGCGGTTTAGATTTTAACATCCAAATCAAGTCTAATTCTATTTCCCGTTTCTTTTGTTATCCCATAGGGAATAAGTTGTTCCACTAGATAATATTTCATCTTTAAGCTTGCTCTTTTACCAATCATAAATCCTGTTACGAGTTCAATTCCATTGAAATTGGTTAATCTACCATCTGGTGAACCAAATGAGGAATAGTCCCATCTTGCCCAATCGTTTTGAGCCATAAAGTCTACAGCTGAGTATTGCTGAAGATTGGCATAACTAGTTTCAAAGACCCAATCTCCTTTGCGTTTTAGTTCACCACATTTTAAACCAATTACATAACCCGATTTTTGTTTTTTAAAACTGGGTGTAATTGAGTCAATGTGATTATAATTCCGTAGGTTGTTATAATAATCAAACTCAATATTTAACAATGGTTTTTTAATTAAATGGAGTCTGGTACCAATGTGAAGAATTGCATAATCAATTTCGAACGTTTCATTACCGTCGGGAATATTAGGCACATTTTTGAACAAGTAGAAAGAAGGGAATAAGTCAAAACGATTTTCTAAAAATGTGATGTACGCTTGGTATCCCTGAAAATAAGTGTCCTGACCCAACGATTTGCCTGAGGCAGACATTATAAAATGACCACCCCTGATGTCCAAAGAATTTATTATGTCCGAGTTAATTCGAAAACCCTTTCCAACAAATATCCCCTCAGGGTACACATTGTCACTCCAAAAAAGTTCATTACTCTTTTCGAATGGAAAAGTATTCTTTCCAACCCAAAACTTAAAAGTATTCCATTTACCTTGAAAGTATGCCTTTTCTAGTCCAATTGGCAAAGTCCCAAACTCCTTAAATCCATCTCCTAAAGTTAATTGTGGGTCTTGCTGTTTGCTTGGGTTCCCAGTTCTTATTCGAAAACCAATGTTATACCATTTGTCGTCATATTCGACTCCTGCTCTTAACCGATAACGAAATCTCGTTCGGTCGTCACGAAAAGTTCCGTCTAATTTTTTTGAATTCCAGTCTTGTTCTACCCGAAATCGAAAGTCAGCGTTAAAACTCAGCTTGGCTTGAATAGAGTCTTTTTGAGCAGATAATGTTATATAAAAAACTAAATTTATTACTATAAACGATATTCTTTTCATATTGCTTACAACGGTCAGTATAAGAATAGTAGCGGATTAAAACGCATTACTTTTCAGTTAAGTTCAGCCCTTTTTTAGATTTATTTACTTTGGATTTAGCACTAGAACCGCTATTGTTTTTATACATTGTTAGCGGTTCGGGCTTTCTTTTCTTTCAGTAAATACGTAAAGTAACATATGTGTCTTGTTTTTTGTGTTCAACTCGTCAGGTCCAGTATAGATGTAATTTATTTTTATGTCAGGGTGTTCTTTTTCAAATGCTTTAATTGTGTTTTCTAATGTATGTTTGTCTCCCAAAAATGGGAAGTCAAATTTATAAACGTCCGGAACCACTTCTTCGCCTTGAACAGGTTTCGTTTTGTTTATATAAGTGTAATTTGAAAAGTCAATGATTGAATAAGAAGTAACAAGTGTAAGGACTGTACCGACTATAAGCCCAAATTTAATGTCTTTGGATAATGTAAAATTAATAATTCTTTCACCTGAGATTGAATTGTACTTGAATATAGCCCAAGAAACAATTAGTATTATCCAAAAAATACTGTGTTCAAGTAGCGTAAATCGGTCACCAAAAACTTGGTCTCCAATAGTGAAGAAACTGAATAAAAGTACTGAGAATGAAATACCTCTGTAGAGCCATTGTTCCGAACGATTGTCTTTTCCATTAAATAAATTGAATAATGAAAACAAATAACAAACAAAAGCAATAATTTCTATAAGTGAAACCACGGCTAATGCTATTGTTGCAAAAATGGGGTCTTTAAGTCCTAATGAAGCAAAGAATTTAATAAACAGCGTATAAAAATCTGCACCCACCCATAGTGGATAAACATCTGGAATAATTTTATCGATAACAGTTGTGGCTGCAAAAAATGTCCAATAAACGAGGACAAAGTATTTTATAAGTCTTTTTTCTTTTATCATTTATTATCAGCTTGAATGTAAATAATAAGTCCATCCGATTGCCCCAGTCGCAGGGGTTTTGGTGCTGTATAAATGTAGTTTATACTTAAATCTGGATTGTCTTCTTTAAATTTTGCAATGGAATTCTCAAATGCAGTACTGCCTGCAAGAAAGGGGAACTCGATTTTGTATTTATTCTCTGTAATTTTTTTGGCTTGAACAGCTTGTGTTCGTTCTATAAACGAAGTTTGATTAAACCTAAAAATAGCAAAGGTCGTTATAGAACCAATTATAACAACAATTACAGAGGAGACTAAAAACTGCTTTTTCCCTATTGAGAAATTGTCAAATAACTGAATCTTATCTATGCCGATAAAAATAATCCAGGATAACAATGCAATAAACCAAAACAGAGCGTGTTCTAAAAGCTCAAAATGGTCGCCAAAAACTTGGTCGCCAATAGAGAAGTAAATATAGGTGGTAAGTGTTAAGGCAATACCTACAAAAAACCAAGTACGAGAAGCTTCAAGATTTTTTCTACTAAAATGATACAATGCTCCTACAAAAAAGACTAAAGCAAAGGTTTCTAATGCCGCTGTTATTATTAAAGCAATATTTGTGACTATTGGACTACCAAGACCAAGCGAGTCAAAAAAACGTTCAATTTGTGCAAACCTGTCTTTACCGACAAACAAGAAATGAGCTCCTCCAATCAATTTGTCAATAACGTTTAAAGCCCAAAATAAAGACCAAAAAATTAAGATAAAATAACGGATAAGGTCTTTACCTATTATTTTGTTGTGTGTTATTTTTTGCTTCATATTTTTTCTATGTTAAGCATTTTTCATTTTCTCGTGTCGTTCTTTTGCCTGACCGCTAACGGTTGGGCTAAGCGTAGTAAACTTGCAACGAGCTTTGGTTAAGCCCAGAATTGAGCAATTATTTTTAAACATTGTTGTGCTTAGTTTTTATTTCCAAAACTCTTATTCCTTTTTTTCGAATGTTTTTCTGAGATTTTCTGCATATTCAATAAACGAGCCATCAAAAAATTGTTTATTTGGACTTTTTAACAACCCTCCAAAACCATGAGATAGAACCATACCATCAACTAATGATTTTCTAGATTCCCAATTTTTTTACTTAAAATTTTGTTTTCGTTCTGTAAAAATAGATTCTCAACGTGCCGTATTTTCGCAGCAAATAAGTGAAAACCATGATTATGTTCTTCTTCTGTTAAGGCTTCCAGATTCCCTCTGAAAGTTGAAATTATTCTTGCTGATTCTTTAGAAGAACCTAAACTTAGAAGTATATTAATATCTAAGGCAGCAATGTCATGAAACGTTGATGCTTGTGTTGCTTTTGTATTGCTCCTAATTTGTAGTCTCATAAAAACTAATGAAATGATGACAGCAAATGCTGATATAATTTCAGCAATCAAAGCATATTCTTCAAGTATTTCTTTCATATTTATGCCACTTTAGTTTTTTAATTAAAAATTCAATTCATTACTTTAATTCTGGCGATTTTTTTTAATTTCTCAAATTAAGCACAACGTACAGATATAGGTACCAAGGTATGTTTATTTCTCTTATTCATTGGGTAAAACGTAGCCTCTAATGTACTATTAATGAATAAACCTACAATTGGCAATCTATCTATAATTAGGGCATGTATTTACCTATCTTTTTATATTGGTTGATGCAATGTATGATATATAGTTGTTGGTAGCGATAGAGAAATTGAACAGCTTTGATACAGTAGCGTAGTTGGTAGCTGCGGTTGCGTCTTCGGTCGTTAGTTTGAAGGTTCATTTTCAGATTTCATAGCAATGGCATTCTGTACAATCATTTCAAATACATTTGTAATCGTTGCGGTTACCATAGAAACAAAGGCAGTTAAAGCACAAATGGCTAGAAAACCAGCAGGATCGTCATTTGGATTATGGAATAATCTGATATATACCCCTGCCATGACAATCAAGATGCTTAGGACGACTGCACAATACTTTATGTTCTTTAATATTTTAATAGCACTTGAAGAGAATATCTTATGCTGCCTGATATAGTTGAGTAACTTGAACGCTTTGAAGAGAATAAGAAAAAACGCAATCGAGGAAGCATAAACATACAAGATCAACGGGTCAAAGTAAATGCTGAACACGTCTAAATTTGTAGCTCTCCCTTCGGTTAATGGGGTCCATATCAAAATGGTAAGCGCCACAATGCCTATAAGCACGATGACCGCTTGAAGAAAAAGTATTGAAATTCTATTCATCATATTCTTATAAAATGTAGAGGATGTCAACATATGCATTGAAGGTATGATTTTATCTTAAAAATCGAAGATACATGTGCAGCATTTTAATGGTCAGGTCCTCTGTTTTATCAACTCGTTGATTACGATGAATGTTAGCCAATTGTGTAATAGCGGTAATAGACCAAGATGTTCTTGTTTTCGATTATTAGTATAGCGAATGATTTTTTAAGTTGTTTTTAGATTTTAATTGCATAAACATATAACATAGGGTGAAAATGTACATGAGGTCTGCTGTTCCACGTAAGGGGAAATCATCTGCATTCAAATTTTCTATCAACTCTCTCGAGTATTCAACCGTTAATTTTACCTGAATATCTGGAACAAAATAAACCGCGGTAATCACGAAAAGCCAAAGTTTGAAAAGAAATAAAACTACTATAGTATACTTCGAAATTTCAGGAGGATGCTTCCAGAACATAGGGATTAACAAAAGTAATGGAAGGTATACAGGAATAAGGAAGACCCATATAAAGGCAGGGATACTTAGGCCTACCGCTTCACGGGTTGCCAACCAATCTGATGGGTCTATCAAAAGCCACATCGGGTAGCCGACCAAACTTTCTATATAAAGAGCCCCTATGGCATAAAAAGACAAGAAAAAAGTCGAGATAAACAATACTCTCGTAAGTATGCTTTTTTCGATTAAAAAAATATTGAAAATTTTAAGGGTAATCGCCACCTGTATAGCTGCTGGTATGAGTTGCAAATACATTGAATACATCAATAATTTGGAACTCAATTTTGATGTCATACCTAAAATCGGCAATTCTTGATGTATGGGCACAATGACCAAGAAAGTAGATAGGACAGAAAATAATGCCAAGCCAAAGGATGCCCAAAGCAGAGATTCAGAAAATTTTTTGGTGCAAAAACGTACGACTAAGACGTGCGATATAAGCATGAGTACCGCAGGGAAATAACAAAACAAAATCATTTTGTCATTGAACAATTGCATATAATCAGGAATATTTTTACTTACTTTTTGTAATTGTGGATAGCTTACAAAATAGGTCATCACTAGGGTTCCGAAGTAGTAAAAACAAAATGAAAAGTAAGTGAGTAAAATCCACTTTTGATTTTTTGATTTTTCGAGTTTATTCATCGTAGTTCATCTTTAGAAACAACTGATCAATAGTATTTCATTTTTCACAATAGTTGCAAAATAGGCAACTAAAAGAGGAGTATAGAGCTTATGGCCGCCGTACAAGATTTTAGGCTAATTGTACTATAAATGTATGTAAAAGTCTTCAAATTATAATGTTCGATGACAATGATTTAGAGCTATTTATGAACAGGTAAGTTCGAGTAGATTTCGAGGTGCGAAATTAATGTGCTAGCTGCACAGCGGGTAGCGAAAACCTTTTGTTTTGTGAACCTGTTCTCGACTGCTTTCGAACAGCCAATCGTACACTTTTGTGTTTAAAGTAAAAGTGTCGCGTATGTAAACTTCGAAGATTATGGTCTGAAATTATACTCCGAAAATAAGAAAGTGAAGGCTACCTGCTGATACTGCCAGCTGAATACTTTAAAAACAACTACTTCTTCGTTGCTTCGAAAAATTTTGCGTTGATGTCGTCTATGTAGTTCAAAAGCTCGTCGCGGCCGCTGCGGTTGCTGGCGCTGGTGACGAAGTGTTGCGGTGCTTCTTCCCACATATCTGCGGTAAGCGTGTCTAAATAGGTTTTAACGTCGCGTTCTATCGCTTTCGGTTTAAGCTTATCGGCCTTAGTGAATATAATGGCAAAGGGTATTCCGTTTTCACCCATCCACTGCATAAACTCCATATCTATAGGTTGTGGCTCGTGGCGTATATCTACCAGTACAAATGAACAAACGAGCTGCTCACGTTGTAGAAAGTAATTGGTAATGTATTTCTGAAATGTTTTTTTATCGCGTTTAGAGACACGTGCATACCCATAGCCAGGCAAATCGACCAAAAACCAATTCTCATTGATTTTAAAATGGTTGATCAATTGGGTTTTACCAGGCCTGCCAGAAGTCTTAGCCAAGCTTTTACGCTCGGTCAACATATTTATTAATGAAGATTTGCCCACATTAGAGCGACCAATGAAGGCATACTCAGGTATAGACTCATTAGGGCAGCGAGCAACATCAGAGTTGCTAATTACAAAGTCGGCCGACTTTATTTTCATCCGTAGAAAATTTTAAAACTTATTTTTCTCTAACCAAGCATCAAGAATGGCGTTGAACTCGTTTGGGTGCTCCATCATAGGTGCGTGTCCACATTTATCAATCCA
>TARA_R110001592_G_scaffold359340_1_pt1 | contig 10834 bp, 11 predicted proteins | sample TARA_R110001592 | Tara Oceans TARA_R110001592 (sample SAMEA4398387) | marine metagenome | biome: Polar Biome; feature: [SRF] surface water layer (ENVO:00010504); material: water (ENVO:00002006), including particulate matter (ENVO:01000060) such as... | depth 5 m | reverse complement strand
CTTTTGTAAAAGAGAAGTACGAATTGTAATAGAAGTTGTCTTGTATATTCCTCGAAATCCGAATAAAATATAAATGCAATAAATGATTCAATACATCAAATTAATATTGGTATTAACGGCATCTTTATTGTTCAATATTCACATCATGTCACAAACTACTGAAGCTCCTTATCGAACAATCGAATCCTATCCAGAAACATACTCCATGGGGGGTGTTGTGAGTAGAATGTTGGATGGATTGGGATACAGATATCATTGGGCAAGTAAAGATTTACGTCAAGTTGACCTTAATTATGCTCCTGGCAACGATGGTAAAAGCGTTATTGAAACCTTGAAACATATCTATGAATTGGCCGTGGACGCTTTGCTGCTCGCAGAAGGTCAAGAGTTTAATCGACCTAGAGTGGCTGTTGGTAATATGGAATATACAGAGTTAAGGCAACTGACTTTAAAAAGTATTCATCAAGCTTCACGAAAATTTAAGGCGATGACCGATTCTGATATTGCCAACATCAAGGTTGTATTTGCTTTTGTAGATAGGAAAAAGGAATATCCGTTTTGGAATTTCTTGAATGGACAACTATCCGATGCTATTTACCATACAGGTCAAATTGTAAGCTTTAGACGCAGTTCGGGTAATCCTGTAAGTAAAGAAATGAATGTCTTCACAGCTGGTTTGGATTATTCTAAATCTTTAAAATCTGAATAAAAACCTAAGTCTTTGTTAACCGCAAGCTTAGTGAGTAATGCCACTTGTCCAGTATGATAAGAAAAGTGTTCTATAACGTGTACAATGGCAGAAACCGTTGTGTTTTCTATCCCTTGAATGTTAATGTTTTTATAGGGGTCAAGCTTCAGTAGAAGTGGGAGAGAAGCGTTTATGTCTTTTTCTAAACGATTCAAAACGGCCAAAAGTTCTTCTTTTGTATTGGCTGAATGTGAAAATTCTTTAGAACGTTGCCTAGTGTTTGCTTGTCCTAGTAAATGTTCGAATAGCCATTGCCTAACATTTCCATTAAGGTGTATAATGCTTTGTGCTACGCTAAGGGTATTGCCGTTCCATTGATGATTTATAGCCGATAACGACAAATCTTTTGTGCATTGGCGTAAACGAAAAATACCCTCATCTAGTAGCCGAACTTTAATTTCGTTTACCAGTAGAGGGTATAAGGTATTGTTGTTCAACAAAGTTAGTTTGTTGTGATGTAAATGCCGTAAGCTTTACTAGCAATAGTACCATTTGCATCTACAGCAGTAATGATAAATTCTAGTTGCTGCCCTAAGTTTACATTTGCTGGAATAAGCGGTTTGTATTGAGTTGAAAATCCTTCATCAATAATATCCTCAAAATCAATAGTGAAGTTATCCGAAGCAGGGAAGTCGAAAGTTTTTTCTATCATGGTGTAGTTATCTCCAGCTAAAAAGAACTTAACAGATGCAATATCAATTACAGAGTTTATTTCTCCATATATGGTGATAGACTTTGCCCCACTTGTGAATATAATGTTTGTGTTTGCTGAAGAAGGTCCAGGGTTAGATGATTCTATATCTATACTGATTGAATTGTCTGGATTAACAACATTAAGTGTTTGCGATTTTACTACACTTGATTTACCGTCGCCATCTTTTACTTCTAAACTGATGTTATATGCTCCGGGCGAAGCTGTAAATGGAATAGCAACAGGGATGCTAAATGTTTTACTTGTACCAGATATGTTATCACCATTTCCATAAGTATAATCTTTAGAATGGGTAACTGGCGAAGCTTCGTTTACAGCACCTTTTGCCAAATTAACTTGGTAACGAGCTAAATCGTTATCATCTTCAGCCACTACACTTACCGTTACAGTCTGACCTACATTTACTTCAGCACCAAGCTCTGTGTCGTTGAGCTTCATGTCTTTAATAATAGGCGATCTATTTGGTTTTTCACAGCCAATAAAAGCGGCAGAAAGAGCTAAAGCTAAAAAGGTGTTTTTCATGTTGGGGTATTAGTTAGGTGTAAAAATATAAAAGGAAGCGTAACAACAAGCTTTATTACTAGAAGTTTGCTTGTACGGTACTTAGAATGGATGGATGGATGTCTTTATGACTGGCCACAATTTCTTCATTGAAGAGCATGTTGTCTTTTCCTGAAAAATCGGTACATACTCCACCAGATTCTTGAACCAATAAAATACCGGCTGCAACATCCCATGGGTTGAGCCCATATTCAAAGAAAGCGCCAAATCGTCCAACAGATACATAAGCCAAATCCAAGGCGGCTGAGCCCAAACGGCGCAATCCTCTTGTAGAATGTGTTAATTCTTTTAAGGCTTTGAAATAACCATCTTCTCTTTCAAAATCATCATAGGGAAAACCTGTAGCTAATAAAGAATCTGTTAGAGTTAGCGTAGGTACTTGCTCTATTTTATGGCCATTTAAGTAACAACCACCATTTTTAAAAGCTGAGAAAGTCTCTTTTCTAAGAGGGTCGTAAACAACTCCTATAACTAGTCCTAAATTGTGATGATGCAAAGCAACAGAAACACAATAAGCAGGAATGTTGTGAATGAAATTGGTCGTACCATCTAATGGATCGATTATCCAATTGAAAAAATCATCGTTTTTCTCTCCTGTTCCTTCTTCTGCAATGAAACCAGAACCAGGAAGAATTTCACCCAATTCGTGTACTAAAAAGAGTTCAACATTTTTATCGACTTCTGTAACCAAATTGTTCAGTGTTTTGGTAGATACTGAAAATCCATTGGCTCTATCGATGGTCATTTTTTCTCCTGCTTTTTTGCAGATACTCTCAACTTGCGCCAATAATACTTGTAAATCTAGTTTCATGGTGCAATGGTCATGTATCCGTCAGGATGAATGGTAGAATATTGAACGTCTTCTTCGGTATTGCAAAGAGCAGCGTCAAAAGGTTTGGCTACTTTGATGTAATTCTTTGTGAAACCCATCATTAGTCCATCGTTATTTTCTTTTTCCCACAAAACAGTTCCCGTATTATTCAGTTGCTGTTCGTAGAAAATTCGTTTTTTTCTCAACGAAAGTTTTTGTAATTCCTTGCTTCGTGCATGACGAGTAGGCATCGGTACGATTTCTTCTTTTTTAAGGGCTGTTGTGTTGGCTCTTTCGGAATAGGTGAAAACATGCAAATAAGAAACATCTAAGTTGGCCAAGAACAATTTTGTCTTTTCAAACTCTTCATCGGTTTCTCCAGGAAAACCAACTATAACATCCACACCAATGCAAGAATCGGGCATGGTTTCTTTTATTTTTTCAATCCGTTGCGTATACAATGCCGTATTGTATCGCCTTCTCATGGACTGCAACATATTGTCGGAACCCGATTGAAGTGGAATATGGAAATGTGGTACGAATTTTTGGGATTGAGCTACCCAGTCAATAATTTCATTGGATAGCAAATTGGGCTCTATGCTACTGATACGGAAGCGAATATTATGTTCTAACTGGTCTAATGCTTTTACCAGATCGAAAAAATTTTCATCGCTACCATTACCAAAGTCGCCAATGTTTACGCCGGTAAGTACTATTTCCTTTGCACCTTCATTTATAGCATTCAAAGCACTTGCGACAGTCTTTTCTACATCGGCACTACGACTTCTACCTCTTGCTAAAGGTATAGTACAGAAAGAACAGAAATAGTTACAACCATCTTGTACCTTTAAGAACGTTCTGGTTCTATCGCCACTAGAATAGCCAGGAACAAAATCCTTAACGTATTTTATTTCATCGCGGATGATTTTACCAGAGTTTTCGTTGTTCTCTGCAGTAATATGATCGAGTATGTTGAATTTTTCTCCAGCACCTAGAACTAGGTTTACGCCGGGTATTTCCGAAATTTCTTTCGGCTTAAGCTGAGCATAACATCCTATTACAGCTACAAACGCATTGGGGTTGCTCCGTTTAACTTTCCGCACAATGTTGCGGCACTTTTTATCGGCATTGTCGGTAACTGAGCACGTGTTTACTATGCAAACATCGGGCTGTTCAGATACGTCCACCCTTGCAAAACCGCTGTCTAAAAACTGCTGTGCAAGGGTAGAACTTTCTGAAAAATTGAGTTTACACCCTAGAGTGTGAAAGGCAACTTTGCTAAAAGGATTCATTAAAGCAAAATTACCTTTTATTATGCGATTAGCGTATGAAACAGTCTGTACAACTTAGACCTTCTTTTGTCATCAACCAATGGTGTCTTGGCATGTTGCCGTCGTAAATGTTCTGCAAGTTGCCTATATCGTCAATAATGTTCTCTGTTTTAGGCATTAAGTACACTGTTTTCCCTACAGGTAGAAGTAAGGTAATATCTACTTCCTGTGCTCTGTATTTATCTTTGTTTTGGAACACCAAATAGTCGTTCAACTCTAAAGTATTGTTTTCTATTCGGAAGCCATATTCTAAATTTTCAACTCTTTGGTGAGCTTCTTTTTTGTTCCATCCTCTAGCGTCTTTTCTAATTACCAGGTGTGTTAAAGAATCGGGGCTTTGTTTGATGTCAAAATCTACATTGGTAATTTTACTTTCTACTTCTCCAAAGTCAAAAGATTCGTTTTCAAATGTTGCCCATTGACTAGAAGTTATGCTCGCAACATTTAGAGTATCTCTTGTATAGTTTACTTCTATACGTTCTTCGGTATATACACCATCATCGTAGCTAACACCTATTTGAACACCATTTCCTATTAGAGTGAAAATGGCCAGTAACCAAACACCCATGAGTGCCCAATGTATTTTGTTGTTCAGCTTTTCTACGTTGAATACTATGCGTAAGCCAGCGTATGTAAATTGAAACATTGGTATGATGATGAACAACATTCCCGAAATCAATATCCAAGTAGTTTGGTTGCTATTCACTAGAAATATTTCGCTCAGTTCAGAGAAACCAATAGAGTTGGTATCATTCCCTAGCCAATCGAAGAAGAGATTGCCCATTCCAAAGAAACTTCCTAGCAATACGATAAGCATAAATACACCTACTATCAGCATTATTACGCCTAATATTTTTGAAAACACTTTGAAGAAAATGGTCAATACGGTCAAAAATAAAGCGCCCATTTTTTCAAGGGTTTCGCCTACATTGTTTTTGGCAGCTCCGTCTTTTACTGTACTTTTTATGTTTTCAAATTGTTCTTGAACCGACTTACTAATATTGTCTACCGTAATAGGTTCACCTTTCATTTCAAGTTTTTGAGAGGTGGTTCTTGCTTCAGGAACTACAATCCATAAGATGATGTAGATAGGAATACCTGTACCAGTTCCAAACAAAACTAGCACAACAAATATGGTTCGAATAATCCAAGATTCTGTACCCAAGTAAGCGGCTAAACCTGAACATACACCTGCTATGGTAGTGTCATCTGGGTTTCTATAAAGTTTGCGCTTATTCTTTTTAGTGCCAGGATTTACCTTTTCTTCTTTTGAGTGGTGACTATCTGTTTCATCTTCATCATCGGTAACAAACATTTCAGGTTCGCCTACTTTAGCAATGGCATTTTTTACCATGTCTATAGTAACAACCGCTAGATGATCTACTAAGTCGGCCTGGAACAATTCAGCAAATCGCGCCTCAATATCAGTTATTATTTCTTCGTGGCCATCGGTGTTTTTGAAAACCAGTTTTAACTTGTTTAGGTACGTGTCGAGCAGTTTATAGGCATCTTCATCTAAATGGAAAATAATGCCAGCTAAATTTATATTGATGGTCTTATTCATGGCTGTCGGCTTGTTTGGTTAGTTCTACTGCGTTTTTAAGTACGTCCCAAGTCTGGTCTAGGTCTTTTAAAAATGTTTTTCCGGTTTCACTTATTTGATAGTATTTACGGGGTGGTCCACTGCTTGATTCCTCCCAATGATAATTTAGAAGTTCGGCATTTTTAAGTCGTGTGAGTAGGGGGTAAATGGTCCCTTCTACAACAATGAGCTGGGCTTCTTTTAAAGCTTCCATGATATCAGAAGCATAAGCAGATTTTTGTTCCAAGTAACTCATTATGCAGTACTCCAAGATGCCTTTTCGCATCTGTGCTTTAGTATTTTCGATTCTCATAAGCGATTAATTTCAGTACTATGTTTGGCAAGGTAGTAAATTATTCAGTACTATGTAAAGCAAAGTACTGTTTATTTTTATTTGCGAACTTGGTATCATGATACGATGCATACTCTCAATCCTTATTTTATCTAGCTTCAATACACTTTCTGCTCAATGGAAAAAAATTGAGTTGCCAATTACTTCTGGCCATAGGGCTTTGGCTATTTTACCGAATCAATCAGTTTTATTGGCCGGTAGTAAAGGTTCGGTTGCATTGTATAATCCCATTTCGGGTATTGTAACAAATTCAATAGTAGATACTGTTGAATGGGAGTATAGAGCTTCATCAGCACTTTCCGATTCTGTTTTATTAATAGCCAATGCGGGCTCTCCAGCACATATCTACCGTAGTACTAATGCGGGTGAATCTTGGGAGAAAGTGTATTCTAATAACCATGCATCTGCTTTTATTGATGGAATGGTAATGTTGAATGATGACCACTTGTTTGCTTATGGTGATCAAATCAACAATCGTTTCTTGTTTTTAGAGAGTACAGATGGAGGTGAAACATGGGCAGAGGCAAATCTTCCAATAGCCAAGGATACTACTGATGCAGGATTTGCAGCAAGCAATGCAGGAATTTTGGTTGTTGGCGACTCACTTTTTATTGCTATTTCTGGGCGAAAAGACAACTATATCTTATGTTCTCCCAATAAAGGAATAACCTGGCACTCTATACAAACCGATATGCAAACTGGTGAGGGGGCAGGAACTTTTGCAATGGCGTATGATAATGGCAAACTGATTTTAGCTGGAGGATCATATCTAACCTATAAAGACTCGAATAAGAATATACAAATACTGGATCCTAAAACGGGGGTAACTACAAAAATTGTCTCTGCTCCAAGAGGCTATCGCTCTGGTATCGATTGTCATAATGGAACTTGCATAAGTACAGGAACTCTAGGTACCGATATTAGTTATGATGGAGGGATTAATTGGACATCGCTTATGGATGAAAGATATTTTGCTGTAAAACATGATAAAGGTCAGTTTTATTTATCAGGTCCTAAAGGGAGTTTTGCTACTTTTAGAAGAAAGTAAATCATGAAAAAAACTACTGCATTATTAGCTTGGGACGATAAATACACAACCAACATCAATACTAGGTTGCATAAATTGGCTTCCGACGAACCTAGCGAAGTTGGTGGGAACGATGAAGCACCAACGCCAATGGAATTACTCATGTCTGCTTTAGCAGCCTGTACAGCCATCACCATTAAAATGTATGCACAACGCAAAGAATGGAAATTTGATTCTATTGAAGTTATCGTAAAGTATTCTGAAGATGATGCTGAGGAAGGGTTTAAAAAATCCATTCAATTTTCGGGACATCAATTTACTGATGATCAATTCAAGCGTTTGTTGATGATTTCTGAAAAATGCCCTGTAAATAAACTCATCAATGGAGGCGCAAAAACCAGTACTGAATTGATTAAATAAGGTTTCCTTTGCACTGCAATGGCAAATACATTATTGTCTTCTCCCTTACAGGGATTTACCGATTTTAGATTTAGGAATGCTTTCCATCATTACTTTGGTGGGATAAATACTTTTTATGCTCCTTATATAAGACTGAATGGAAAGCTGGAAATAAAAGCCAGTTACGAGCGCGATTTATTGCCGAAGAACAACCATGTTCCTGTATTAATTCCACAAGTAATGACAAACGATGCCGATGAATTTCTATTTGTCGCAAAATATGTTCAAAGCTTAGGGTATAATGAACTGAATTGGAATTTAGGCTGCCCGTACCCTATGGTAACCAAACGCTGTATGGGCTCAGGTCTTATAAACGATGCTGCTAGGATAGATGCTGTTTTGGATAAAGTACATTCCGAATCAGACATTATTGTGTCAATGAAAATGAGAATGGGGTACGATGAGCCCACAGAGATACTTGACGTGTTCCCGGTATTGGATAAATATCCAATTAAGAACATTGCTATTCATGCCCGTATTGGTAAGCAGTTGTACAAAGGAGGGGTAGATTTAGATTCTTTCGAAACTTGTTTCAACCATGCCAATCATAAAATTTATTACAACGGGGATGTAACATCTGTTGCATCGTATAAAACTTTGCAAGAGCGATTCCCTACTATTGATCATTGGATGATAGGACGAGGGTTGATTGCCGATCCGTTTTTACCTCAAATGATCAAAGACGATACATTCGAATATCCTGAAGATAGATTCGAACGTTTTAGAGATTTTCATGATACCTTATTGGCTGAGTATACTCAATCACTATCGGGCGATAGCCACATAATTTTGAAGATGTATCACTTTTGGGAATATTTTGTGCAAGCTTTTTCTGATACTCACAAGACGCTTAAAAAAGTGAAAAAGGCTAAAACAATCGAGACGTATCAAGATGCCGTTTCGGCTTTGATAGATAACGAACAAGAATTCGCTTTATCTTAAGAGAGTTCCTCATACAATCACTTACCATATCTTTGTGAGACTTAAGCCTGTTGTTAGGCTACAATCGCATTGTCATTGAAAGATATATTACTTCTAACGCCTCCATTTACACAACTGAATACGCCTTATCCGGCAACGGCATATTTAAAAGGATTTCTCAACACGAAAGACATCAGTAGTTTTCAGTCCGATTTGGGAATTGAGGTTATTCTAAAGTTGTTTTCAAAATCAGGCTTGTCTTCAATTTTTGAATTTGCAGAGCAAAATGACAGCATAGCAGATGAAAACACTGAGCGAATTTGGACTTTGCGTCATCATTATCAGAAAACTATTGATAGTGTAATCTTGTTTCTACAGGGCAACAATCCCAATTTGGCACGCCAGATATGCAGCGATGGATTTTTGCCACAAGCCGAAAGGTTCAATCAGCTAGATGATTTGGAAATGCCTTTTGGTTCAATGGGTTTTCAGGACAAAGCCAAGCATTTAGCCACACTGTATTTAGAAGATATCTCAGATTTTATTGTAAAGTGTATAGATTCTAACTTTGGGTTTAGCCGGTATGCTGAACGATTGGGGAAAAGCGCCAACAGTTTTGATGAACTTCATTCGCATCTGCAACAATCACCAACCTATATAGACAACATTACACTGTCTTTATTGGATAGGATGCTGAAAAAGCACAATCCGAAGCTGGTGTGCATGTCAATTCCATTTCCAGGTAATCTTTACAGTGGATTTAGATGCGCTCAATGGATCAAAAAAAACTATCCAGATATTAAGGTTGCAATGGGAGGTGGATTTCCCAATACCGAATTGAGATCGATTACTGATGTTCGTGTTTTCAATTATTTCGATTTTATAACACTGGATGATGGTGAATTGCCTGTTGAGCTTCTATTCAATTACTTGAATAAGAAAGAAGCTACTGAGTTGAAGCGAACGTTTCTTTTAGAAGAAGGAAAAGTAACGTATAAGAACAACAGTGCATTATCAGATTACAAACAAAGCCAAATAGGAACACCCAATTACACAGACTTAATTCTCGACAATTATATTTCTGTAATAGAAGTGGCCAATCCAATGCACAGCTTGTGGAGCGATGGAAGGTGGAACAAACTCACCATGGCACATGGTTGTTATTGGGGTAAGTGCACTTTTTGCGATATCTCTCTCGACTACATCAAAATTTACGAACCCATTGCAGCCAATATTTTGGTTGATAGGGTAGAGGAACTTATTGAACAGACAGGAGAATCAGGTTTCCATTTTGTAGATGAAGCGGCACCACCTTCATTAATGAAAGCATTTGCTTTAGAAGTACTCAAACGAAAACTCACCATTACTTGGTGGACCAACATACGTTTCGAAAAGAATTTCACGAAAGATCTTTGTTTCTTGCTCAAAGCTTCTGGGTGTATTGCCGTATCGGGTGGCTTAGAGGTAGCTTCCGATCGTTTATTAAAACTAATAGACAAAGGAGTAACGGTTCAGCAAGTCGCTAGAGTAACCAATCATTTTACTCAAGCCAATATCATGGTGCACTCATATTTGATGTATGGTTACCCAACTCAAACCGAACAAGAAACTATAGATAGCCTCGAAATGGTGCGTCAGATGTTTCAAGCCGGTATCTTACAATCTGGTTTCTGGCATCAATTTGCTCTCACTGCACATAGCCCTGTAGGAATAAATCCCGATGCATTTGGGATAGAACCACACACAAACACAATATCATTTGCTAATAATGATGTCGACTTTACTGACAGTACAGGTATAGACCATCAAAAGTTTTCTTTTGGCTTAAAAAAGTCATTATTCAATTTCATGCACCAAATTGGTTTTGATATGCCTGTTACTGACTGGTTTGATTTTCCAACACCTAGTACAACTATAGATAACAGTTTTATTGAATCGTGTTTGCATGAGGACGCTTATGTGGAGATAAAGCCGACTTCAAAAATATATTGGATTGGTACAGAACCCCTTATAGATGTGTTTGAGGTAAAACGAAAAGGAAAGAAACAGGCGATGATGCAATTTTTGTTTCATACTAATACCGATTCTGTCGAGCTTGTAATAGATGAAGGCAAAGGCAAATGGTTGTATCAGCTTTTAGAGGATATCGATGGTACAACGGGTAAAGCCATGTCATTGAAAGAGGTTAAGGCTAGTTACCATCAACAATTTTCAGATTTTGAGGCCTTTTGGATATCCGATGCAATTATCAATTTAAGAGAAATCGGATTGCTTGTACTTTAAATTCGAGCTACAATATAAGTAGGGGAAAAAAAAGGTTTGAATGTATG
>TARA_R110001592_G_scaffold222699_4_pt1 | contig 10836 bp, 7 predicted proteins | sample TARA_R110001592 | Tara Oceans TARA_R110001592 (sample SAMEA4398387) | marine metagenome | biome: Polar Biome; feature: [SRF] surface water layer (ENVO:00010504); material: water (ENVO:00002006), including particulate matter (ENVO:01000060) such as... | depth 5 m | reverse complement strand
AACTGATCGAGCGCCACCGTATCGCTTATATCTTGTATATTGCTCTTAATACGCTCATCAGACGCAGACATAGTCCCATTGAAAGATCCTATGTGTTTCTTAGAGATGATATCACCATCCGCGAAAATACTTACACCATCAAAGGTCATGTCTGCATTGTGATCAAGATCGCCGTCCGTGATATCATATAAAAAAAATGTACCCGGGGTAGTACCACTCGTGACCGTGGAGTTATCACCTGCAGCGACTTCAAGTCTTGCTAAGGGGGTGGTCTTTCCAATACCCAAATTTCCACCTGTAAGTGTCATCCACACTTCATTCACAGCCTCATTTTGGAATATATGGTTGTCTGCTCTTTTAAATAGGTCAGTTGATTTCTCATAAATATCAGCCGCATCCATTAGATAATATGAACTTGTGTTTTTGAGATTTACACCACCACTTGCTACGAATAGTTTTCTATTTGGCGAACCCCCTATACCAACATCTCCGTCATCGTCTATCCTCATACGCTCAGTCCCTGCATAATTATAAAACAAATGAAAATCACTATAATGTCTTATTCTACTCGTGTCTTTTCCGTGTATGCGGTTAGAACCTGTATCGAAGTCAAATGTGCCTGAAACATCAAGTATTGCTAAGGGGTTGGTTTTTCCAATACCCACATTTGCACTCTCGTCAACCGTCAATGCAATTGTATTACCCGGTGCGAAGATCTCAAGGTTGTTCCTAGAACCGAGGTTGCTAATGAGCCTGTAAAAGTGCTCAGTAGCACCAGGACTTGAAAAATCTATTAAACAATTACTACCTGTACCAACCAATTCAATGGTTGCATATCCGTTGGTACCCTGCCCTATGTGAATACCAGCTTCAGTCGGGTTAGCGCTGTACGGGCTCGTGCCAACCACTGACAGCACGGAGGACGGACTGACAGTGCCAATACCCATAGAAGTACCATCTCCCGTGTTTATATTTCCAGTTGCGTACACATTCCCCACAACGTGGAGGTTTGCCGAGGGTGAATTTGTCCCTATACCCACATTGGATCCTTCTAGGTGGATGTTTGATTCATAAAGTCCAATCCTTGAGGAGTTATCAGAAAGGTTAGACTCCAGACTCAATATATTTGATTCAACGTTGGCAACCGACCCGGCTGTGATCTGCCCAAAAGTTATTAGGTTGCCTGTGTAACTTATAAAGAGGTTTGACGACACGCTGATGGCATCTGTCGGGGCTGTGTTACCAGCAAAGCCGGTGTTTGCTGTAACCTCATTTATGACAAACGCCGTCTGAGCATTTGTGAATTGAAAAATGTTTGCCAGGAGGTTTTGTGAATTAAAGGTGTTCGCTGTATAAAGCACAGTCCCATCAGCAAAAATCAAACCTTTGCCTGCCTTTGCAATTTTTAGGTTGGTATTATTGACAAAAATATTATCAGAGTTGCCAGTGACACTCATTGTAATTTAGATAGAATTTATTTAACCACAATGATACGTGCAGCCAGCGAATGCCACATTTGTTCCATCATCTAGTGTTATGACTTCATACTCTGAAATCATTTCATCAGAGTCGATCAGTATAAGGTTTCCATCTGCATCCAAAACATTGTTACCATCTGCATCCTTCTGGATAACTCTCTTGGGGACCATCTGAGGATTGAAATCACAATCCATAGTAATCTTTGCAACCGTATAGTTTGCTAGGAATTCAGAATCCTGTTTCTGACCATAGCCAGCGATATTGGAAGTTGTTATGTAGTCACCAGATTCGAGGTTGCCATTGAGATTTGATACCCATATGGCACCTTCGCCCAAAGAGTTGACGAACACTCGGTTATCACCGGATTCCTGTTCCAAAAAAGTTGTTATGGAACCACTTGATGTTGTTCGGTTCCCTGAATCTTCTTTACCAGATATTACTCCAAAACAGCTTTTGTCGTATGCCACATTGGAGAGTGTAATCACTGGAAGGCATTCATTAATTGTTGGAGATTGAGTAAAGTCAAAGTTCACATACTTGTTACTTTTTGAGCAAACAATCATTCCCACCAAATTAGATACATTTGAGAATTCATTTAAACATCTATGTTGTCCAGTAAAGTTAAGATATTTATCATCAGTTCCGGTGTCTCTAATCAACGCTTTGCTATTCAAGTTGTAATAAAATCTAAAATCATTCCCTGATGTATGATGGACAGACCATTTGTTAGTATTATCAGCTCTTTCTATATTGATGGCAGCATATCCATAGAAATTGAGGTCACCACCAGAGTCATCAGATGTCTGTTTTATATGAAATTTACCCAGTGGAGAAGATGTTTGTACACCAAAAGACCCAAATTCTCCATCAAATACAAGACTACGATCGAGATTCTCACTTGTGAAGAATAGTTTACCGTATCCAGACGTGTCATGCATTATACGAAAATCGTAGTCATCCGCGGTATTATCTTTGAAATCTATGAGAGCACCACCACCACTTTTAGCAAGTTCTATAGTACCATCTGCTGTAACAATCGCTTGACTGGTACCAGTTCCAACTTGTATATCATCTCCAGATGTAAGAGTACCGGATATATAGGCATTTCCTGTGACTGCGAGGGCATCCAAAGGGTTTGTATTGGCTATACCAACGTTTGAAGCTGTCACAAAGGATGTTGTGGGATGATTAAACTTCAACGTCTCTGTTGTGTTGTTCCCATTCTGAGTAACATCCAAAAAAGTGAGTCCCTGTATGACCGCATCTGCAACCCCACCATCAAAACGGATAATCCGAGTGATGATATTTGAATATGTATTGCCCACAACAGCGAGTTCGTGTTGAGGATTTATATTCCCACCCAGACCAACATTCGAACCAGACACAACTATTGAAGAAGTTATAACTTCACCACTTGTCAGATTTGAACTCAAAACATTTGTATATTGAGTTGTTGAATTTCTAAAATTTTTAATATACACCGAATCCCCAACAACTGAATTAAGGGGTGCCCCAGATGCATTGAGGATTATAGTATTTGTGTGAGCAGATGTGACACCCGCAGTTTTACCAATTGCTATAGAATTCTCACCCTGTGAAGTGATAGCAGCCGAGTCACCAATTGCTATGGCAAAGTTTCCTTGGGTGTCACTGGCGGTCGTTCTACCAATTGCAATAGCGTTGGAACCCTGATTTGTCTGACCAGCCTGCTTGCCAATTGCGACTGAAAATGAACCCTGTGTGATCTGACCAGCTTTTTCACCAATTGATATACCGCTATCAGACTGATTACTTGCGCCAGCCCTTTCACCTATCGCCACACCCTTTGTACCCTGATTGAGTATACCAGCGTTAACGCCTATAGCCACCGTGTTAGACTCTTGTGAGGTTCCACCCGCCAGGGTTCCGATTGCTATGGAGTTAGACTCCTGATCAGCTTGAGTACCAATCGATATATTGTCACCAGAGCCCAAAACAACCACATTGCCATTAAAGAATATCTCGCCTTCACCCAAACTCAGGAGGTGATCTGGTGCTGCGTTGCCAATACCGACGTTTGATGAGGTCACGAGGGATGTTTCGGCGTTTGTGAACCTCACAGTTTTTGAAGTCACATTTGAAACTGTTACAACTTGTTCAAGGTTTGGAGTTTTTGTCACCAATAAAGTTGGATCAATTTTCAATAAATTATTTCCAGAATTATTGAAATAAACATAGTCAACCAAACTGGTGTTAGTTACTATATTGGCATTTGGAATATCATTTGCTCGACCAATACCAGATACAAGCAATTTACCACCACTCCCACTTTTGATACAGATACCAATATTCTGAATTAAGTCTGGTGAAATATGATTATCTGGTATCACATTACTTAAACCACCTGGTGTGGTATTACTTACATACAGAATTTCGTGTGGATTGAAATCCGAATCTAACTGCATCGTAAAAACACCAAACGTTACAACCGAACCTTCAGCGTTTAAATTTAAGTTTTCATACATAACACCAATCGATGGCATCTTAGCAGGAACAGATGCGTCCGCCTTCATAACAATAGGCTTATCACCCTGTCCATCACTCACATACACAGCTTCACCCTTTGAGAGGGCTTCACCCGCTTTCACTTTAATGACAGAGAAATCTACAAAATCGTTAATCCATCCATCGTCATTATATTGCAATACCTGGAAATCTGCCGGATTTGTAATTGCGACATTTGCCAATTGTCCCAAATTAATTTCCACATTTGAAGTCAGATCGGTTGTGAAGGCGGTTTTTGGATTTGTGAATTGAACCGTGTTGGCTGTCACATTGCCGCGGTTCACAACCTGGGCAAGAGTTGAAGTTTCTGTCAGAACGGTCGTGTTTGATATAGAATTTATATATCCATTCGAGTCAACAATGATTGACGCAACATTCATATGGGTGGCATTAGAGTTTCCACCATATTTCCCTTCAGAAGCACCAGTCAATGATAGCATCAGCGATGCATTACCAGTGTATCTGGATGCATCAACATTCCCCGAAACTGAAAGCACATTCAGACCAGTGTCAACCACTTTTAGGTTCGAACCAACCTCGAGGTTCGACGAGACGACCAAGTTTCCCTCTGATAACAGACCAGCCTCGAAAATCACGATATTGGACGTGGTGTTGCCTCTGTTCACAACCTGATCAAGATTAGAAGTTTCCGTCAGAATAGCCGTGTTTGATATAGAAGTTATATAACCAATTGAATCAACTGTTATAGTGGCAACATTCATATGGGTGGAATTGGAGTTTCCACCATATGTGCCTTCTGATGCCGAGGTTAATGAAATTAATTTAGAAGCATTCCCAAAATAATAATTTGCATTTACATTATTTTTTGTAATCAAGTTTCCAGAATTCTCAATATACAGGTTTGCCCCAACACTCAAGAGGTGTCCCGGAGCAGAGTTGGCAATACCAACATTTGAAGTTGTGATAAAGGCGGTTGATGCATTCTGAAACAAAACTGTATTGGCGGTTGCGTTTCCGCGGTTAACAACCTGATCAAGATTTGAGGTTTCCACAACTGTGAAAGTTGTATTGGAAACCGATTCAAGTCTGCCATCTGAACCAATAGTCACAACCGCTATGTTGGCAGAGTTATCGTCTATGACCCCACCATAGACACCTTCAGCGGCGTCAGTCGTGTCAGTCAGGAATTTACCGTTTGAAGTAATGTAAGGTGCGCTGAGATTTGCAGTAGTCACCAGAGTGTTTGAACCGGTATCATCAATATAGAGATTTGATCCAACACTCAATAAATGACCGGGCGCCGAATTTCCAATACCAACATTGGCTGTTGTGATAAAGGCAACCTCTGCATTCTGGAACAGAACCGTGTTGGAGGTTGAGTTACCAACATTTACAACAGTTTCAAGATCGGGTGGTGGTGGGACGATAAAGGTATTTGAAACAATTTCTGTTATTCTACCATCCGAATTCACTGTAATAATTGGAAAATCTATTGACTGTGTGTTATTTGTATTTCCAAAAGTCCCAGCTGCAGCACCAGTCAAAGAAATCAGCTGAGTCGCGTTACCAGAATAGTAATTTGCTGTGACGTTACCAATGATCTCAACCTCGAGGTATTTTGAAGTGTCTGGGGTTATACTTGTATCATAAGCACTGCTATCAGTGTAGGACATCACCAAGACATTCTCGTAGTCACCCGAAGCCAGATGACCAATCACAACATTTCCAGCTGGTCTCTGGATCATAAAGCCCGTGTCGAAACCGTATTCGACATTTGATGCAATCTCAAAAATTGGATCTGTCAATACGGTATTATTTGAACCAATAACATTGAAATTACCCAATACAGTTAAATTTGAATCAATCCTAACATCACCAGCTGACGTATAAAAGAAATTTGGAGCACTCCTTGTAAATCCGTCGTCATTAAATACAACCCCACGATCTGTACCACTCACACTTATAGGACCAATAAAATTACCGATAAAGTTGGTGGCATTGATATTAGCAGTATCTGTATTATATTGCACATTAGCTAAATTTGTAACCCTACCAGAAGGTCCAATAACATCGAGGATACGCTTCCTCTGATTGGTGATGTTATCACCCATTACTAGTTATGCATATTTTTTTACATAATTGGTAACGTGATTATCCTGGACGGGTTTCGAACCCGCGACCTTGGGATTAGAAGTCCCACGCTCTATCCACTGAGCTACCAGGACGGATGGGTCAACTAAAAAGTAGTTGGAACTCTCCCAGCAGGGTTCGAACCTGCGACTTTACGGTTAACAGCCGTACACTCTGACCAACTGAGTTATAGGAGAACAAAGGGTGCACCAACTGAGTTTCGATCTCAGGACCTTTCGCTTACTAAACGAACGCTCTACCACTGAGCTATAGGTGCCGCTCCCAAGAGGATTCGAACCTCTGACTTACCGGTGGATGTTATCCTAAGTGCGAAGCACTTAATCATTAACAGCCGGACACTCTAACCAACTGAGTTATAGGAGCCTATCTATACTACCCTTAATTTCTTTAAGCCTTTTTCGTCACCTGCAGGATTCGAACCTGCGACCCAATTTGGGAGTGGATTTCAAGTCCACCTCCTTAACCGCTCGGACAAAGTGACATCGACCCGAAGGCCTGTTGACAGTGGGGTTCGAACCCACGAGACGAAAACGCCAACGGTTCTTAAGACCGCCCCCTTAGACCGACTCGGGCATATCAACAATGTCCCATACCGGGCTCGAACCGGTGACATCAGCGTTGCAGATGAAACATCAAAGTTTCTTGATATACTCAAGTATAAGCACTGCGCTCTGACCAACTGAGCTAATAGGACTGTGTGGGCTCCCCCACATATCTAAATGCTCAACTCTTTAAGTTTGTATATTATGAAAACAATAAGAGACATTGGGTTGCCAAGTCTTATTGCTGTGGTTACTTGACTAGCCAAAAGGACATTGTTAAATAGTTCAAGACCCCCGTCACCAAGAACCTCCTCCATCAATGAACCCTTGTTATAGTCGTATCCATCATTGGCTATGCACCTTCCAAATAGGACCCACGTAAAAATTGTGGCAGTACTCACCCAATTGTACAACCATACATGTGGGAAAAATCCACCAGCCATTACATAGACCCCATAAACAACGTGAACCCAATGAAAAATCTTCTTTGATGTTGCTAAATTTTCCTTCATATATTATAATGGAGAAAAATTTGATTATATTTTTTGCAATTGTTTTTCTTTCAATGACAGTTGAACATGCGGCGTCATCAATTTGTGCAAAAGGTGCTTTGTTGAGTTTTTTTCATCACATGTATCATCTTTTTTAGGGAGTACAAGATTCAATTGGCTCTGACGTGTTTAATACTCATCGGCTGGTCAATTGTTGGTAATTGTATAACAACTATCAAGTACAATGAAGTATGTAAGAAAAATCCAACATATATATTATCAAAAAGTATAAACATAAATTGGGATTATATTATTGGGGTTCCAGTTTTACTATTTCACTTTACAAAATCACAACTTAAAAATCCAAACAATAAAAAATAATATAAAAATTATTTTTAAATTTATCGAGTCATCAACATTCCAATCAAATCCAAAAAGTTTGAAAACATTGAAATTGAGAACAAAATCAAAAAAAGGATCTGGATGGACAAGTTTCACAATATTGGTTTTAAGTTTTGATGACATTGACGCAGCTGTCCTATTTGTACTTGATGTTTCATCAACTGTAAAAAGATTAAATCTTGATTTATATTGTTTAAAATCTTTTTCAAAATTTAATTGATAATCAATATGATAATAAATTTTCATATTATAAATTTTTTTAGCACCATTTCTACTGACCAACATTGCAGCAGTTGAACCAGTTGTGTAACCAAGATTGTTACTACCCTTGTCACATAATCCCTGACAATAAAGTTTTATAATATCCCAATCATTTGGAACTTCATCCAAAGTTTTTTGAAGTGCGTCGTGAAATCCTTTTTGTATTGGCAAAACATCATCTTCTAAAACAAGTGCATAGTCAACACCAGAATCTAAAATATTTTTTGCAACCTTCTTGTGACTTAACGCAATAGCAATTGCACTATTAGGACAAGTCTCTTTACAGAACCAGGTTATGTCAGATTCTACATAAGGAATGTGATCACCCCTCTTTCCGTCTATGGCTGAAACCCTCTGAACATTGAAACCACCCAAGTCATTCATAGCACTTTCAACTTTTGAATAATTTTCAATCTGTCGATCCAAGTTTATGACATATGCGTCAATCATATTAATTATTACTGATACTTTTTATTGTGAACCCAAATATTTGCAATCCACTTCTCACCACTTTTGACGGGAGTTCCCGCATGGTCCGCACGCTTATCACACTTTCTCGCCGAATTCAAAGTATTGAAAAATAAAGCATCACCCTTTTTCAATTTAAATTTTTTTCCAATCTCTGGAAAATCAGTCTCACCACCCTCGAAGTTGTCATTGAGACACACCAAGACGGTATAAAGCCTCTCATTGTCAGACGACTCATCTACAAAACAATTTGCGTCTTGATGAGTGTTATAGAACCCACCTGGAGTATATTTAACAACCTGGAGACTTTCAGAATTCTCACTTGGCTTCCCAAGCCACCAACACACTTTGTCAACAAGTTTTCCAACAACTGGAATTTCCTTTTTCAAATAACAGGTTTGGCTTTTTCTAATCTTTTCATCAACCACCCTTTTCTGACTGACTGTTGATTCTTTCAATTCGGGTTTGGAAGTTTCAATAATTTCATCACATTCTTGGGGAGACAAAAGGTTTCTCCATATTCGTGGTTTTGGATAGTAAGGTACCAAAGACCAAATTACTAGAATCACAAGAAGTACCCACACTATCATTTACTTATTTACCAGAAATAAGTTCAGCAGTCTTTCTTGCCAGAGTATCAACAGCTTCGTTATCGGGGTCACCATTGTGTGCTTTGACCCATTCCCACTCCAAACTCAAAAACTTTTTTGAAAGTTCAGAAAGTTTCTTCCAAAGTTTTTGATTCTTGACATCGGAACCTGTAGAAGTTTTCCAATTTTTCTTTTCCCAATTTTTAATCCATTTGGTTATTCCATCTTTGACATAATTTGAATCTGTAAAAATTTTAACAGAGTTTTCTCCGAGGTCAAGAGCTTTGTCAAGAGCCTCTATGGCTGCTCGGAGTTCCATCTGGTTATTGGTGGTGTATAGGTCCCCTCCACAAACTTTGAAACTCAGAGTCAAGTCCGAAGGACTTGGTCTGCCCAGAGCAGCCCATCCACCAGCTCCTGGGTTTCCAAGGCAACTTCCATCAGTGTGAATTATCAGCATATCGTTTCTTAGTATCTTTTGGAGCCATCTTCTTATATTCCTCTTGATTTCCACATATGACGTCACCACAGTGGTCTCTGTTCGCATTAAACACAACTAGTTCTTCACTCGAGCAGTTGTGTTTTAGGGACCAACGCCCGAGAGCCGGTGGCGCTTTGCATTTGGGGAGGATACGCTGAAGAATCTTGAAGAACATTTATATATTTATGGCATATTAGATTTAAGTGACTTAACAAAATTTTGTCCAAACATTTCCCTAGTTTAATCTTAAAAAATATTAGATAAAATGAGAAACCTTATAAAACTGCTCATATCTAGGGCGCTGCGTGTTGACATATATGTACCACACAGATGCTTTGCTGAAAGGTACAAGATACCAGAGAATGATATTTGCGATTGTATTGACGTGTGCAAATATAATTCTCCAAACGCTGTTTATCAGCATATCAATATTCAAATGGTGGGTCCCCACCCTATGACTGCACAACCCAACCTCTTGCCAGCGTGACCGGTCGGGTCTCCACTCGACCCAAGGTCATCTTCACCCTCGTGCAAAATAAGAGATCTACCAACAACACCTTTTTTACCAGTCAACGAAATCTTTTTGGTTCTGATATTTACCAAACCATTACGGATATTCCCAAGATCACCCGCGTGACTCAACTTATCGCGAAGTCCTCCGTGAGGGTTCCCGTTGGGGTTAAAATGACTCCCAGCCTTTGAACATTCCGGGTGACCAAATTCGTGAATATGGAAGCCGTGCTTACCAGTTGGCAGTCCCTGAAGCTTCCCCTTGATTGTCATATATTGAGGTCCCTGGATAAAGTCAATCTCAGAACCCTTAAGACTCCCCTGAAAAACAGCTTTCGCCCGCATAGCAATATCTTAGAATAGTTGAATATTTTAAGATATTGAGTTTTTTAACTCTCTATGTATGGTCAGTTGCTAAGCAACTGGGAATTTAGTTCGAGAAGGCAAGACCACCCATACCCGACTGGATACGGAGCACGTTGTAGTTGGTTGCGAACATGTGCATGGTGGTGGAGGCGGCGGCACCAGTCTTGAGGCCGATTGCCACCTGGGCGTTGTCAATGCGCGAGAAGTTGCAGGTGCCGGTTGGCTGGTGCTCCTCGGGCTTCAGTGCGAAAGAATAGGAGTACACACCTGGGTATGGGTTACCCGAGTGGTGGTTGTAGGACTGCACCTGGTTGAAGTACTTACCGTCCTGCTCCTTGAAGCGGTCCTGACCGTTAAGCACAAGCTTGAAGGTGGACAGGGGGCCAACAGCGCCGGTCGCCAAGGCGCCGTCCTCGTGCCACGAAAGTGCCGAGAGATTGCTGTTCTCTGCACCAGCACCCTGGATAACCAGAGGCACACCACAATCCGTTGCCGAGGTGAAAGCGAGCGCGTTAGACTTCACATCTGCGGTAACCTGGATCTTGGGGTTGCAGGTAAGAGACACATCACCGGCGGCGGCGTTGGACGAC
>TARA_R110001592_G_scaffold20926_6_pt1 | contig 10837 bp, 9 predicted proteins | sample TARA_R110001592 | Tara Oceans TARA_R110001592 (sample SAMEA4398387) | marine metagenome | biome: Polar Biome; feature: [SRF] surface water layer (ENVO:00010504); material: water (ENVO:00002006), including particulate matter (ENVO:01000060) such as... | depth 5 m | reverse complement strand
ACACACGTTGAGACTTACAATTTTTTGAGATGGTAGTCTTGCTCCTCTCCTTGTTTGTGTTTGAGGTTTGTTCGTATTAAGTGATGATTTTATGCGTATAAAAACTCAATATATGAGAGATTTGCGGCATATTGGTTTTTGACAATGTCTTGCTTCCAATCTTTATAATATCATCAAAGATGATGATTGGCACATTCAAGAGACCCTTAATCACGATAGGGGGATTGGACATGTTATAGTGATCACCTTCGGTTGTGATGTATTGGCAAAAAAACATATCTGCCGCGTGTTGAAAATCCAGATCACAGGCTGAAAGGGTAGAGAAAACACAACCACGTAAATTTGCGCCATTAATCAGGGTTGCCCCGAAAGATGCGCCGCGAAAGTCGCTGTTCTTTAAATTACTTTCAGACAGGCATGTATTATAAAGCCCGCAATTGTGGAAAAGCGCATTGCTTATATCTGCTTCTGATAAATTAGCTCCTGTCAGGTTTGTTCCGCTTAGATCGGCATAGGGCATATCGGCATTATCGATATTGGCATTTGTTAGATTATGGTTTTTTAAATTCACATGAGACAGCGAGATATTACGCTCCACTGCATGCTCAAGACAGTCCTTGAGGGACGCATAATTCCCCTCGAAAATAATGGAATGATCGGTGTGTTTTTTTAGGGAAAAATGAGGCATGGCAGAGGATCCTTTTTGTTTATTTTCCTCTAGGATAGTTGACAGTATGCAAGTGTTGTCAAACTTTTTGTGGACAGACTATGGTCGGCTATTTGTTGTCATAACACATTGGTTTTTTATATCAGTGGTTTATGATAAAATCTTGCTATGAGTCTAATTTATTGGTTTTAATGGTGCTGCGGTACATCTGTATGCAGTTTATCTTATATAAAAAGCGGTGTACGCTCTTCTCATCGCAAAAATAACAGGAAATACGGAGCGTTGTTTACGTGATTAAGGCTGCATCCCCATCCATTAAAAACGGCATAAAGGTGATCAAGACCGCTGCGCTGTCACTGCCTGATACGCCGGGCGTTTACAGGATGATTTCCGAAGGCGGTGACGTATTATATGTCGGTAAGGCAAAGGCGCTTAAGAAACGCGTCTCATCCTATACTCATTTTGATAAATTACCGCATCGCTTGCAAAGAATGGTTTCCTTGACCTCGCGCATGGAGTTCATCAACACCCATACAGAGGCCGAGGCTTTAATCCTCGAAGCCAACCTCATTAAAAAGTTCCAGCCGCGCTATAATATATTACTGCGTGATGACAAATCATTTCCTTATATTGTGATCAAAGAAGACCACGCCTTCCCGCAAATATTGAAACATCGCGGGGCAAAGAAAGTGAAGGGGACATATTTTGGCCCGTTCCCCAGTGCGGGGGATGTAAACAGGACGATTTCAATATTACAGCGTGTTTTTCTGCTCCGTAATTGTACGGATAACGTGTTTGAAAACCGTAGCCGCCCATGTTTGCAATATCATATTAAGCGTTGCACTGCGCCGTGTGTTGATCATGTGAGTAAGGACGAATATGCAGAACAGGTACGCGGCGCACAAGATTTTATGGAGGGTAAAAGCCGCGCAGTTCAAGAGCGGCTGGTACGCGCGATGGAGGACGCCAGCGCCGATGAACAATATGAGCAGGCCGGACGTTATCGGGATCGTATCCGCGCTTTAACCTCTATCCAAACAAAACATGATATTAATAGTGACGTTGGTGATGCAGACGTCATCGCACTGGCAGGTGATAACGGGGCGAGCTGTATTCAGGTCTTTTTCTATCGCAGCGGGCGCAACCTCGGCAATCGTGCCTACTTTCCGCGCCATAGCAAAGACGATGCCCCGCAAGAGGTTCTATCGGCCTTTATCGCGCAGTTCTATCAAACCAAAGCCGTACCGCCGCAGATTATCATTGATCGCGATATTGAGGATAAAGCGCTTTTTGAAGAGGCGTTCTCCGAAAAATCACCGCGCCGCGTTCATGTGATTGTGCCGCGCCGTGGAAAGCTTAAACGGACACTTGATTTTGTCGCGCAGAATGCGGAGCAAGCCTTTAAACGACACTTGGCGCAATCTGCCACCAAACTTATGTTACGGCAGGGCGTTGCCGATTTGTTTGGCTTGGATGATATGCCCAAACGCATTGAAATTTACGATAACAGCCATATTTCCGGCACGGATATGGTCGGTGTTATGGTGGTTGAGGGGGAAGAGGGCTTCCTTAAAAATGCTTATCGGAAATTCAATATTAAGACGGCCGATGCCGCCGATGATTATGGGATGATGCGCGAAGTTCTGACGCGCCGTTTTAAGCGCAGTTTGAATGACGGACAAGGCGCGGGCGCAGAAAACTGGCCGGATATTTTGTTGATTGATGGCGGCGCAGGGCAATTGAGTGCCTGCCGCAGCGTTCTGGAAGATTTTGGTATTATCGATGATGTTGTACTGGTCGCGATTGCCAAAGGGCCTGATCGTGACGCGGGTCGTGAAAAGTTTTTCATGGTTGATAAGCCGATGTTTCAGTTGCCTGAAAATGATCCTGTGCTGCACTATTTACAACGCTTACGTGATGAAGCTCACCGATTCGCAATCGGTACACACCGCAGCAAAAGACGTAAGAAAATAGTGAAATCTTCGCTCGATAATATTGCAGGCATCGGTGCAAAGCGTAAAAAAAGCCTTTTGCTTCACTTTGGCTCTGCAAAAGCGGTGGAGGGCGCAGGCATTGATGAATTATCGAGGGTAGAAGGCGTTTCCAGAGCGATGGCGCAAAAAATATATGACTTTTTCAATGCGGTTTAATATCATGGTTGATGCAGCAAAAAGGCAGGCTTGGCGCATAGTTTGCATAAAATAAGAACAAAAAATTAAAATCGTTCAGAATCAAAATGATGCGTTTTTGTCTGGGGAAAACTCCGATTCATATCTTGCAGCAGAAAAAGCCTCATGCTAAATTTTAGTCATTCAGTGACAGGTCATTACTAACTAAACGTTTGCGGTTTCGCGTGCGTTCAATGTTAATATTTCTTACGGAAAGGTGTAAAAAAAGATGTTTCATCGAGTGAAGTCAGAGGTTCGAGATTCTGAACAAAAAAGTCAGGATCAATCAGAAAAAACATTCCGCAGGGGGAGCGACACAACAAGTCAGGCTTCACCGCGTGATGAGCGTAAACCGGTTGAAAAGGAAGACAAGCCAGTACGCAAATACGGTTACAACCAAACAAAAACACAGGAAGAGAAAACAGCTATGAGAACTAAAGAAGAAGATACGGTGCAAGGTAAGTACGCAAGAGAGACGAGCGATCACGAAACTGAAAGCCCACGTACAAGCTATACGCCATCAGTTGCACGTTCCGGTTATGGATCGTCATCATATGGTGCGCCGACTTACACACCACCTCAGGCACCGGAAAGCACTCCGGCGTACTCTGCAAGTGACCGCACATTGACAATTGGTCGTGGTATCAATCTGTCAGGTGAAATTGACGCTTGTGACCATTTGCTTGTTGAAGGTACGGTTGAAGCCGCACTTAAAGGTTCTAAAGTTCTTGATATTGCTGAAAGCGGTACATTCTACGGTACAGTCGAAATCGAAGAAGCAACCATCGCTGGTCGTTTCGAAGGTGACATCACTGTAAATGGTCGTTTGACATTGAAATCTTCTGGCGTGATTACAGGTTCTATCGCTTACCGCGAATTGGAAGTTGAAGCAGGCGCAATGCTTGACGGTCGTATGACACCGCTTAAGGGAAACGTTGACCCAAAGGCTGTTGATAAGTACCGCGCGGGCACAGAAGCCTCTGCGATGGCGAAAACCAAGGATACGGCGCAAAAAAAAGACAGAAGTGACGCCGCCAACACAGAATCAGGCTTGTTTTCAAAAGCACATGCCAGTTACTGATCTGAATAAGGTGTAGGGTCTCTTTAACGCGGGCCCTGCGCGATTTTCGTAAGATTGACCGATTGTTCATGAATATTTTTAGCCGAATACCCTATGGGTGTTCGGTTTTTTGTATGATGCTGTTTATGGAAGGAAGCGGGCAGCGTTATAGGCTATATTGTTTTGTCCTTGTAACTGCAAAGATCAGCCACAAGACATTGCCCGCATTCAGGCTTTCGTGCCTTGCAGGTATAGCGCCCCAATAATATGAGCCAGTGATGCGCATGCATGGCAAATTCGGCGGGGACAGCTTTGAGTAATTTTTGCTCTACGGCGTCGGGGTTCTTTGCGGGGGCTAATCCTGTGCGGTTGGAAACGCGGAAAATATGTGTGTCCACCGCCATCGTCGGTTGGTGGAAGGCAATATTTAAAACAACATTGGCCGTTTTACGTCCAACACCTGGCAACGCCATGAGGGCTTCGCGCATATCTGGCACGTTGCCATTATGCTCTCGCACTAAAATTTCTGCCATTGCGATGACATTCTTGGCTTTGTTGTTATATAAGCCGATGGTTTTGATATGATCCTTCAGACGATCAATACCAAGATCGAGCATTTTTTGCGGTGTGTCGGTATGGCTGAACAAATCTTTTGTGGCTTTATTCACCCCGATATCGGTGGCCTGCGCGGATAATGTGACGGCGACCAACAATGTATATGTGTTGGTATATTCCAGATCGCTTTTCGGCTCAGGGTTTTGCGTTTGCAATCGTTTGAAAAATTCGTGGATATCATCTTTTTTCATAGGCATAGTAAGACATAGCAAAGTGATGTCTTTCAGGGAAGACTGTATTGATGGAAAAAATAGTTTACGGATTTTATGATTCCGAGTTCGGGAAAATGTTAATCGCCAAAAGCGATGTCGGCATATGCTGGCTGGGTTTTGCGGTTGAGGACAATAAAAGGGGCGATGCCTTGTCCTGTCTGCAAAAATATTGTGCTGATGCAACGCTGATGCGCAGTGATACTGTGGGGAAAAGCCTTGGTGATACGATTATCAATGCGTACCGCGCAGATATGATCAGCTCACTGACGCTTGATTTGCGGGGAACGGAATTTCAGGAAAAAGTCTGGAATGTCTTGTTGCAGATTAAAAAAGGCGAAACGCAATCCTATGGGGATATTGCCAAAACCATCGGAAAGCCGAATGCGCATAGAGCCGTCGGAACAGCCGTTGGGCAAAACCCTGTGTCACTAGTTGTGCCATGCCACCGCGTTATCCAGAAAAGCGGTGCAATGGGGAATTATATGTGGGGGCCGGATATCAAACGCAAAATCTTAAAAGAAGAGGGCGTTGATTTATAATGCGCATTTTTGAGCGTTCTTATAAATCAAGCACATCACGCATAGAGTAAAGTCCGGCTTCTTTTTCTTTCGTCCATGACGCCGCGCGCAGTGCGCCCTTGGCAAATAAGCTACGGTTGGTGGCTTTATGGCTTAACTCCAAACGTTCACCATCACCAAAGAAAAAGACTGTATGCTCGCCAACAACGTCGCCGCCGCGCGCTACGGAGAAACCGATTTTTCCTTTTTCACGCGCGCCGATTTGACCGTGGCGCGAATATTCTGCCAGATTTTCGAGATTATTGCCGCGTCCCGCTGCTGCGGCTTTGCCCAAAGCCAGAGCTGTGCCGGACGGCGCATCAACTTTGTATTTGTGATGCGATTCAAAAATTTCGATATCCCATTCAGATTCAAGACGCGCGGCAGTTTTTTCAACAAGCGCGAGAAGCATATTCACGCCAATGCTCATATTGGCGGCATAGACAATCGGAACATGCTCAGACGCATTCTTTAAATCATCTTCATCATCTTCGCCCAGCCCCGTTGTACCAACAACCAACGCTGTTTTATGCAGAACAGCCAGCTTTGTGTGCTCCTTGATGCCTTCGGGAAGGGTGAAATCAATAATGACGTCGGAGCGTTTGAATAATTCCTCCTTGTCTTCAGTGATAAAGTAATCACCCGCTACATCCGTTCCACTTCGTGCGCAGCCACCAGCAAGGGTTAGGTCTTGCGCATTCCAGTCACCCGAAAGCAGTTCCTCGATCAATAATTGTCCAACGCGTCCGTTACAACCCATTATGCCAACATTCATGTTTTCGTACTTTCTTTGTTATTAGGTCGTTTGGATTTATTCGCTGAGATCATCCCAGAATTCACGGATTTTCTGGAAAAATCCGCTTGATTCCGGTGAGTGTTTATTCGCGGCAGAGCCATTATCCATGGATTTATCAAGGTCGCGTAATAGATCTTGCTGTTTTTTATTCAGATTGACCGGCGTTTCTACGAATATCTCGATATACATATCACCGCGCGATTCAGAGCGTATTTTGGCAATACCTTTTCCGCGCAATCTGAATTGTTGACCGGTTTGTGTGCCTGCAGGAATTTTCACACTGGCGCGTGTTCCTTCGATTGTGGGCACTTCTATTTCACCACCAAGCGCGGCGCGCGTAACGGTTATTGGCACGCGGCAATATAGGTTAGAGCCATCACGCTGGAATAATTTGTGCGGTTTCACGTTAATCATGACATATAAGTCACCGCGTGGCCCGCCGCGTACTCCTGCTTCACCTTCTCCGGTTAATCGGATGCGTCGGCCTGTTTCTACACCTGGCGGGATTTTAACTTTGAGTGTTTTACTTTTCTGTGTGCGTCCGGCGCCGCCACATGCCTTACAAGGGTTTTTAATCACTGTGCCTTCGCCGTGACAGGTCGGGCAGGCGCGTTCAATTGTAAAGAAGCCCTGTTGTTGCCGAACACGCCCCGCACCATCACAGGTAACGCAGCTTTGTGACGTTGTTTTGTCTTCTGATCCTGATCCGTTACATTGTTCGCATGTATCATTAACGGGGATTTTTATTTTAGATTCTTTGCCTTTATGGGCTTCTTCCAAGGACATTTCTAATGTGTATTGTAGGTCTGAGCCGCGCATCGGGCCGGGGGAGCGCCCACCGCGTCCGCCGCCGCCCATGAAATCACCAAACATATCTTCGAAGATGTCAGAAAATGCACCACCGCCGCCGCCGCCAAAACCGCCTGCAGGGCCACCGCCCATGCTGCCGTCAAAGGCGCTACTGCCGTATCGGTCATAGGCCGCGCGTTTTTGCTCGTCCTTCAAAATATCATAGGCTTCGCTTATGGTTTTGAATTTTTCTTCGGCTTCCGAGTTGCCTTTGTTTTGGTCTGGGTGAAATTTCATGGCAAGTTTGCGGTATGATTTTTTTATTTCATCCGCACTGGCATCTTGCTTTACTTCCAGAATTTCATAGTAATCTTTTCCTGCCATGTCCTGCTCTCTTTATGATCTGTTCGAGGATGGCTGCTGAGAATGAGGGGCTGGCTTCACTGGTGTGAATAAACCAAATAATTGATCCCAAAGTCGATTTTTATTTCTCGGCTTTTGATTGTCGTTCTCTGCCTTAATATGCGTTTTATGCGCATTTTTAAGACGCAATATCCTGTTGTAATGTTGTCTTTTTGATTCGGTTTGAAGGTTGCTATACGCTTCACCGATCATCTTAAATCGTGTTGACGCGATGTTGTGCTTGTTTCTGTTCTTATCGGGGTGGTAAATCCGCGCCAAGGTCAGATATGCATCGCGTACCTCCTGATCATTCGTGTCGGGAAGTATTTTTAAAATATCATAATAGGTTTTGTTGTTATGATGTTGTTTCGTCATCAGCTACCATTATGTGTGTGAATAGGAAGATACCGCGGTTTTTTATCGGTATCTTCCGAATATTATTCAGGTTTATGCCGATTTTTTATCGTCATCTGCGTCTTCTTCTTCGACCTCAAGATCTGTAAAATCAGCATCAATGGCGTCGTCGTCGTCATGATCAGATGATTCCTCAGCAGAGTCCGCGTCAGCCGCTTCATTATCAGCTTCCGCAGCAGAATCTTCCTGTGCTTTGCGATAAGCAATTTCGCCGAGTTTCATACTCGCCTGAGATAGAGCCTCGACTTTTGATTTGATGTCATCGCCATCGTCACCTTCAAGCGCTGTCTTTAAATCAGACATAGCGGTTTCGATGGTTGATTTTTCATCTTCCGGTACATCATCACCAAGTTCATCAAGGGATGTTTCAACAGAATGCATGACAGATTCGGCTTGGTTACGCGCCTCGACTGTTTCACGCTTCTTCTTATCGTTGTCAGCGTTGGACTCTGCGTCTTTGACCATTTGATCAATATCGTCATCAGATAACCCGCCAGAGGCCTGAATACGGATTTGCTGTTCCTTATTCGTGGCCTTGTCTTTGGCAGACACATTCACAATACCGTTCGCATCGATATCAAAGGTCACTTCGACCTGTGGAATACCGCGCGGGGCAGGGGGAATGCCGACAAGATCAAATTGACCGAGCATTTTGTTATCCGCAGCCATTTCGCGTTCCCCTTGGAATACGCGGATGGTTACAGCGTTTTGATTGTCTTCCGCTGTTGAGAAAACCTGTGACTTCTTCGTTGGAATTGTTGTATTGCGTTCAATTAAACGTGTGAACACGCCGCCCAATGTTTCAATACCAAGAGAAAGCGGTGTGACATCAAGCAACAGAACGTCTTTCACGTCCCCTTGCAAAACGCCCCCTTGAATAGCCGCGCCATCGGCAACGACTTCATCAGGGTTAACGCCTTTATGAGGTTCTTTTCCAAAGAATTCTTTGACGGTTTCGATGATTTTGGGCATGCGTGTCATACCACCAACCAAAACGATATCGTCCAGTTCGGAGGCTTTCAGACCAGCATCTTTCAATGCGGCTTTAAGTGGCTCGATTGTACGTTTAACCAAATCCGAAACGATGCTTTCCAGTTTTGAACGGCTCAATGAAATCTGAAGGTGTTGCGGGCCTGATGCATCAGCGGTGATGAACGGCAGGTTTACCTCAGTTTGTGTCGTGCTGGAGAGTTCAATTTTGGCTTTCTCAGCGGCTTCTTTCAAACGTTGAAGAGCAACACTGTCGCTACGCAGGTCAATGCCTTGTTCTTTTTTAAACTCGTCAGCAAGGTAATCAATAATACGTGCATCAAAGTCTTCACCACCAAGGAATGTGTCACCATTTGTGGCTTTCACTTCGAATACGCCATCGCCAACCTCAAGGATGGACACATCAAATGTACCACCACCAAGGTCATAAACAACGATTGTACCTGTCGCGCTTTTATCAAGGCCATAGGCCAAAGCGGCGGCTGTTGGCTCGTTAATGATACGCTCAACTTCAAGTCCGGCAATTTTACCGGCATCTTTTGTGGCTTGGCGTTGTGAATCGTTGAAATAGGCAGGAACAGTGATCACGGCCTTGGTCACTTTTTCACCAAGGAAGGCCTCCGCTGTTTCTTTCATTTTTTGCAATAACATTGCAGAAATTTGTGACGGAGCGTATTTCTCGCCGTCTACTTCGACCCATGCATCGCCGTTATCGCCCTTGATAATATTAAATGGGGCGTTGGCTTTCATCTCTTGAACTTGCTTATCTTCATAAGGGCGTCCAATCAGGCGTTTAATCGCATAAAGGGTGTTTGTTGGGTTTGTGACGGCTTGTCTTTTTGCCGGTTGCCCGACGAGACGCTCTCCGTCTTTTGTAAAAGCAATCATTGATGGGGTTGTGCGCGAACCTTCTGCGTTTTCAATAACGCGGGGTTCCTTTCCATCCATAACAGCTACACATGAGTTGGTCGTACCAAGATCGATTCCAATGACTTTGCTCATTTTCTTCCTTCTTTTGTTGCGGCGAATTTTCTAGTGGCCCACCTAGGCAGCACCACATTAATTCCCAAAGGTTATACTGGGCTAGGACTATAACAAGTGATTATTATAAAATCCAGCACAAGGACACGCAGAATAGTAAAAAAATATGTTCTTTTTATGAATATACGCAGATGTGTGTGCAGATCTATACCTGCGTATCGATAGCGTGCCCGCTTTCCGGTGGTGGTTGCGGGGGTGCTGCGCCCTTTGCAATGCCGACGCGCGCAGGTCTTAAAATGCGTTCATGAATCATGTACCCCGGCTCAATCACCTGAATAATCGTACCGGCCTCTTTGTCGGGCATGGGGGCTTCGAACATGACCTCATGGAAGTTAGGATCAAACTTTTCATCCAGAGGTTCTATTTTGACAATGCCGTTCTTTTCAAAACTGCGGAGTAATTCACGCTCTGTCGCTTCAACGCCATCGCTGAGGTTTTTAACTTGCGGTGAGGTTTCTAGGATATCTGCGGAAACCGCGTCCAGTGCGCGTCTAAGGTTGTCGGCAACGCTCAGTAGGTCACGGGAAAAGGATGATACTGCGAATTTAGAAGCATCTTCGCGTTCCTTCATGGCGCGTTTGCGCGTATTTTCCGCTTCGGCCAAGGCGCGAATCATTTGATCTTTAACGCGCTCAAGCTGATCTTCGAGTAATTGAATACGAACCTGTTCTTCTGTGGGTTCTATCTTTTCTGATTTTTTTTGTGCGTGCACGGCTTCATCTTCGATTTCATCTGAGAAGGGGACATACTCCAGTGTGTTGTCAACTGGTGTGTTGTCGTCGGGGAAAGATTCGTTACGTTCCGGCGCAGGTGATTCGCTACCGAAATTTTCTACGTTATCTTTGTTACTATTATTCTCTTCTATAGACATCCTATCTCCATAATGTGCAGTTAAACGACACGCTTGTCTGCGCGTTTTGTACACATCCCATATCTTGATATGTTTACATGAGTGATTTTATATTACGATTGAACCTGATTTCAAAACCTATTTTTTGAAATGTCGTATCAATCAGAAGGGCCTGTCATGTTCAGTGATTGTAATCTTGCATGAAGTTCCAGCGTGTATGGTTCTTCTTGTGGGCCATTTGGACCGTAATATGTTTTGGTCGCTGTGATTGTACCG
>TARA_R110001592_G_scaffold1726_4_pt1 | contig 10839 bp, 10 predicted proteins | sample TARA_R110001592 | Tara Oceans TARA_R110001592 (sample SAMEA4398387) | marine metagenome | biome: Polar Biome; feature: [SRF] surface water layer (ENVO:00010504); material: water (ENVO:00002006), including particulate matter (ENVO:01000060) such as... | depth 5 m | reverse complement strand
GATGATATTGTCCCCGCAAAAGTTGCGTTTCCTGTTGCTCCACTAACAGTAAATTTATTACCGTTTACTTCTATGCTTCCACTAGTTAGAATTGAACCCGTGAATTGTTGGGTATCAGCTGAGCTAGATCCAAATATGTTGGAACCACTTGAATAAATGACCGAAGCGGTTACGTCTTGAACGTTTAAAGTAGTTGCTATTATGTTACCCGTTACAGTTAAGTCTCCAGTTAGGGTATCTGTTGTGTTTAGTAAATAGGATGATGAAACAGCATTTAAAGATCCAATTGAGGAAGAATTAGCAGATATACTACTAGCGAATGAAGCACTATTTGCATATGAACCGCTTACTGTTTCTAATGAAGCAATTGAGGCCGAGTTAGCAGATATATTGCTTGCAAATGAAGCACTATTAGCGTACGATCCACTTACTGTTTCTAAGGATGCTATTGAAGAAGAATTAAAGAAAATTCTACTTGCTAAAGAAGCACTTCCATCTACATTTGATAATTCTATATAAGATGCTGTTGAAGCTGAACCTGTAATGTTTCCAGATAAATTACCTTCTACTAAAAGGTTAGCACTCATAGTAACATCACCTGTTATCTCATTAAGTATTTCTATACTACCCGTTAATTTTGGATCAAATATTTTCATGTTATAGTGCTCTTGTAAATGTTTTTATGTCCCAATTATTTGAAGTTACTGTTGCTCTTAATCTAGCATTCGTTCCTGATATATCCACAGACATTGTTACTCCTGATGTATTTCCTATATCTGATGTTGAATTGTCATTATATTGAACTGATGAACCATCCCATACTGACATTACTGTTCCTGCTCTATAATTTGTCCCATCATTTACTACATAATCAAAAAATGCACTATCATGGGTTAAAGTAGAAACTGTTATTATTGTTTCTGTACCTATATCTGTATCAGTATTTTCTCCTGTGGTTAAAGAAGTACCGTTAATTGTTAAACTTTCAGCATATGATGCTGTTAAAGAAGTACCGCCTACAGTAGCTGTAGCTATTCCTGATTGTCCTGAATCAAAATATATATTTAAATTATTTTGATCTATTGTTTCTACTCTACCAGGAGAAACAAGTTCCCCATTTGAATCAAATACTGATAATTGAGGATATCTATTTCCTAGATTATGCTCAAATGACCAAGTAGTAGCTACTGTGGATTGAGTAAATACTCTATTAAAGCCTGCTTCTTGAGTTGTTGCAGTTCCTCCTACTACTGCTACAGCAGTACCAGCGGTTGCAGAACCAAAGTAAAGTTTTAAAGTTTGTGCGTCTTGAGCTTCAATTTTTGAAGGTTGTATTACATCATTTGAAGCGTTATATACTGTAACAGTTGGAAACTGTTCATTCATGTTATGAGAGAATGACCAAGTTGTTGCGGGAACTGTTTGATTTAATTTTTTAGTATCTCCATATCCTAGCCCACTTAAACCAGTACCATCTCCAAAGAAAGAACCAGAAAATGATGAACCTGATATAGCAGTTGCATCTGTAAAATCAACTACAGATTGTGATACTAGTAATGATCCAGTAATTACTACTCCATTTGGAAAATTAGAACTTGATATTATTCCCTCAGGAATATTTGTAAAATTATCATAATCTAAATAATATGAACCTGGTTCATTATTTAGTCTATCTGAGTTATAAGCTGAACCTGATACAATATGTCCTGCTTTAACTACAACAAGTCTACCTGTTGTTGCTTCAGGAAAAGTAATAGTTACAGTGTCTACTGTTGTGGTTGTAATAGAAGAAGGTATAATTACTTCATCTGAACCTGTATACACAGATACAATTACATTTTTAGTGTCAAAATTATGGGTTGTAACATGTGATAAGGATGATGTAAAGGAATCAGCTACAGTAGATATTTGAGGTACTAATACAGATCCACTTACTATATGTCCACCTTTTGCTACAACTACAAAACCTGAACTAGTATTAGCAAAATCTACTCTAACATTATCATTATCAACTAAATTTGTTGTTTGGGGTATTATTTGGTCTCTTATAGAATCATATACAGATACTATAATATTTTGAGTATCTAAATTATGATTTATTGTAATACTACTGGTATTAGCAAATGAAGCAGTTACAGTAGCAACTTGAGGAACATCTAAATTGGTTAATCCACTACCATTTCCTGTAAAAGAACCACTAAATGAACCTGATACTCCAGTTGAGTCTGTAAAATCTACAAAGGATTGTGATACTAGTAAAGAACCTGTAATTATAGCATCTCCATCAAATGGGAAAGTACCTCCACCTCCTCCACCTCCAGTAGATGAAATTGTAACATCCCCCGTAGATTGATCTATACTTACATTAGTTCCGGCTATAATAGAAGTTACTCCTGTATTAGGGGCAAAAGAAGCGGTTAAAGCATAAGAAGAAGAAATAACTCCTACTATGTTTGATCCATTTCCTTTAAATAGGGACGCAGTAACTGCGTTTGCTACATTAAGTGAATTTAATTCGGCATTCGAGCCGCTAACAATGACTTTTTTCCAATTTGGCATACTAACTTCATTATGGTTGGTTATATCGAATAATGCGATACCCACTTCCCTTACGGGCCAATAATACATTCATAAATATGAAAGACTTTGGTCCCATTTAAAAGTTAATTTTTTATTTCAGGGTCGTTTTCTATTGCAATTTTTAAATCCTTACTACTTTTAATTTCTTCCTTTTTAATTTTTTCTTCTATTTTAGAAATATGGGTAGAAATTTTAGTTTGGAGTAAAGCTATAAACATAGCATCAATTCCTGTAAGGGGGATAAAATTTAAAGATTTACGAAGTGCTTTTATTTCTCTAAGCTCTAAATCATTTATATTAATTTTCATAACTTTTCTTTTTCATACTTTAAATCAACAAGTTGTTTTTGAAGTTTTAAAGTAAGAGTATAAACAGTTTCAACATATTCTCCTCTAAATAAACCATTTTTAATAGTAAGTAATAAAAGTTCTAGCTCACTTTGATTTACATCAATTTTAATGCTTTTAGAGCTTTCTGAGGTTTCAATAATGTTATCTTGTTTTATAGGTTTTCCTCCTACATTTATATTGCCTGCTTTAAATGACATAAACCAATTTTTTATTTTTTTAAACAACCTATTTTAATAATTTTTATGAATATACCCAAATAGATTCATCTCCATTTGACACATATATGTTACCTGCTTTATCAAATCTAGAAGCAGGTCCACTTGTATTAGGATTTGTACTTGCTAAATTTGTTACAGCGGCCATGAAAGCATCAGGGGTATATGAATTTTCTGAAGCATCAAATGAACTTGTTAATCCCCAACGTAATTGAGCAGAATCAAAAGCAAAAGCTTCTCCATCTGCATTATTTGTTTGTTGTATAACAATACCACCATCTCCTACACTTGTAGAACCTGAGGCTAATCTAATAAATCTATCTGCAATATCTAAATCTTCAGTATGTTGGAAAGAAGCTGTACCTTTAACTATTAAATTTCTATCAACTGTTAAATCTTGAGTAATAGTTACATCATTAGGTAAGCCAATTGTTAAAGTAGTACCTGCAGATGTAGTTTCAATTTCATTTGTAGTACCTCCTATTGTTAAATCTTGATTTAAAAGATTAACAGATATACCAGTACCATCTGAGCCAGAAACTCCTAATTCAGTAACTAAACCTGTTAATTGTGAACCATCTCCAATAAAAGATCCTGTAAACGAACCTGTTAATTTTGAGGAAGCTCCAGTTAAACTAATAGAAGAAGCACCTGATATTACAGTACCATTATCTGTTATAGAAGAATTAACAAACGAATCTCCACTCCATTTAGTAATGATATTAGTACTTAATGAAGCTGCTCCTGAAACTGCAATATTTGCAGTAGCAGAACCATCATAAACAAAATCACTAATACCTGCTCCTTCAGTTAAATCTGGTAGATCAAGTGTAGCATCTCCAATAAAAGAACCAGAAAATGAACCAGTTAATATTGAATTTTGTCCTGTTGATGTAATAGAATTTGAACCAACAGATAAAACTCCACCATTTAAAATTAAACCACTATTTTCTAGTGCCCCACCCGCTCCTGCTATTACTAAATTTGTGTCTGTTAGTATTGAAGAAGTTATTCCTGTAAACGCTCCCTGTGAGCCACTAACTAATATTTTTTTCCAAGTTGCCATTATATACTATATTTTATTTTTAATATGGGATTGTGCTTATAAATATTGCTAGGAAACTACTCCTAACCAAAAATTATCATTTGAATATGCAACACCGCCTGTTATTGCTGTAGGCAATGAAGAAAATTCTAATAATTGAAATGTTCCTTCTTTATTTACTTTTAATCCTGTATTATTATCTGAATTTTTAATTATTAAAATATCATCAACATTATCGTTGTGATTTACTTGTAATCTTGCAACCGGAGATTGAGTTCCTATTCCTAAATTTAAATTATCAAAATATAATTCAGGATTACCTCTAACTGTTTGTTCTGTACCTGTAGCAGTTATGACATAATGATCAATATTATTTAATATAGTGACCCCCTGTGTGTCTGTTTCATAAGCCCCTACTTTTAAAGAGTCTATATATCTAATATTTTCTGCCATTTATTAAAATCTTAATTATAAAATTTGTAATCTATATTATATAATTTATTATAAATATTATTTTAAAAATAAATTTAAAATAATTCTGTTCCAGGAGTTACATCACCTATGTTACTAGTTTTACCTTCAATTTCTCTATTTTTTCTTGTTCTACCATCTTTAAGTTTAACAATATTTGGATCAAAAATATCAGAGTTAGTTACTGTTTCTAACTGTATTATAACTTTAGATTTTGAATTAAACTTTTTAATTGAGTTTAAATCTTTCTGTAATACTTCTGGTATTATATATCCTCTAAGATTAATATTAAATGTACCTTTTACTAATCTATCTTGACCAGCAACAAGTTCTGTTGTTGTTGTAAAATCATTTATAAAAGCTCTAAATTTAAACCTTTCAGGATTTCCCCAATATGCATCCGAAGCATATTCTATAGATTCAATTATTTTATTTAATTGTTCCATATAATAAGTTTGAATAATACAACTATAGGATAAAGTAACATAATCTGGTACTGCTACTGCATAAAATGTTTTTGTAGGTATTCTATTATTTAAAGCTGCAAAATTAGAATAAAAATTTTTAGGATTAAATTCTTTTTGAAAAGAAGCATATAAATTAGGCATATTAGCATCTAATTTATTTGTTACTGTTCTATCTTTAGATATTGTATCTCTTTTAATTATTATAATAGGAAGCATTACTGCTCCACCTTTATCTCTATAATATCCATCTTTTTGATATGATTTCCATCTTTCAGGAGAACCATAAATGATAGGCACATTTCTCCTTTGTCCATTTTGAAAAACAAAGGGTTGAATTACATTTTCAAAATAAAAAAATACTGCTTCATCTAAATCTTGTATTCCAATTGAAAATGGTTTTGTTGTATCATCTTTAAAACTTATTTTTTTAGATCTATTAAAATTGATACCTGTTTCACTTTCATTAGGGTTAAGCCTAGCATTAGGATTTCCTCTTGTTATATCAGTAGCAATTTGTGAGTCTTCACTTAATTCACGTTGACTTTTGGGTATGGGTTTTCTATATTGAGCCATTAAAATCTTTCTTTAAAGGGTGAAATTGCTACTTTGTCTGATGGTATATAATATGTTTCACAAATTATAGATAAATTAGCACCAAAATTTTCTAATCCAGGGTTAAGTGGGTTAGCACTACCATCGGATCCTTTATTTGGATAACTTGGGTTTTTACCTACAAAATATTGATTTGCTACTGTTGCTTGAACTCCATAATATCCATTTTGATATAAGATTATATCTCCTACTTCAGGTACAACTTCAGCATCTTTTAAATCATCTCTTAAAAATGCAAAACTAATACCTTGAGAAAAATTAATCCCTTCATCACTTTCAGGATATGATTGGTCTTGTCTGTCTATTAAACAATTAAATAGGAAAGGACCATCATAATATTTTTCTCCACTAGCTTCACCGTATAAATTTGTTTTAGTTTCTTCTAATTTAAATTTATAAAAAGCTGCTTGTTGAGTTACAATATTATGTAACAATTCTCTATTTAATCCCCTAATTAAACTCACATCCCGTGAGCCTCCGTACATTGCCATATTAACCTATATAAATTGTGTAAGGTACTTGTTTTAATTCTGTTTGTTTGAATTCTACTTCTTGTGCTCTTCTTTCTAATAAAGATTTACGTGAAGTTTCATCAAAGTACCCTCTTAATCTTTCTATTAAATTTGTCTTTTCAGCAGTAGCAGCAGAAATTAAATCTCCTTGGTTTAATTGAACATCTGCATTTGGAATAGGTATGTTCTGGTATTTACCTCTTACATAACCTAATACCTCTTTTGATACAGCTAAAGTGTATTCAAATATCCATTGACGTCCTACAGAATTTATGCTGCTATATGTTGGGTTTACATATGGAGTATTAGACACATTAGATACCTTTGCAGGTTCATTATCTATACTACTATTAATTCTTTCGTCTCTTTTAATATATTCAAACCACATATTGTGACTTCCTGATGTTGGTATAGGGAATAATTTTAATTTATTATTACGCATTTCAAAACTAAAATTAGATCTTCTAACCTGTTCACTTATTTCTATAGCTTGCACCATTGCTATAGTAAAATTGTTTGGCATCATCATAAAACCACCAAGACCTGGACTCATTCCTCCAAAACCAAAACTACTCATTAAATTAAGACCATTTGCTAGATAAGGGTCATATATCTTATCTATTGCTGGTGAGTTTTCATAAAATACTCTTTTAATTTCTATACTGCCTGTTATTCCTTCATCTACGGCCCATTGCTTTAAATCATATTCTTGAACAGATGCTGTTAAAGGGATTGAACCTGAATAATAGGTTATATTTCCTCCTGTACCTCCTTCAGCTCCATATTGTTCAGATAATCTAACAATAGGTTCAAAACTAGGGGTTACAATAGAAGTATTTAAATTACTCCCGGTTGATAATCCTTCAAAAGTTAACTGATTATCTCTGATTTTATAAGCATATAATTCATTTCCATAAGTTGTAACTGATTCCTCGAATGCGGCGTAAAAACTTATATCTTGAAGTTCTATATCTACTAAAGGGTATCCTAATCTTCTGGCACAAAAATTTGAAACTTTGTCGGCATCTAATTGAAAATCACTATCTGCATCGTAAAACCCAAATGGAGTATCAGCACCCGGAGTAAATGAACTGGAACCGGGCCAAATTGGTATGTTTGCCATATTATATTTTATTTATAAATATTAAATTACTTTTTATTATTATAAATATAGGACTCCAAGGTGACCATTAATTTGGTTAATGTGCGCCTTTAATACTATAACTTTTTTATATTATAAGTTATATTAAAAATTATAGTAAATAATAAAGCTACGTTAAAAAACGGTTATAATTTAATATAATGATATAATGAGATAAGTAGTAATATAATTATAAAATGTTGTTAATCATAAATATTTTAAGATAAAAAAACCCGGCACAAGGCCGGGTTAATTTTTAGAATTAATCTAAACTACTGCTTATAGAGTGTTTAAACCATTTACTTCTATGATACCATAGAATTCTGGTCTAACCATTTTCTTAGCATATCTAGTTAATAATCCTTTTCTTGGAGTGAAAGTGTCTGGATCATATACTAGTGGAGTCATGATTAACGGAATGTATGGGGCAAAAACAGCACCAGCTTCTAAGAACTGACCTCCTCTAAATCCTAATAGAATTTTATTTTCAGTCATATATGGGTTCTTATAAACTTTTTGTCTGCTATTTAAAGCACCTACTTTCTGTACACCAAATGCATAACTAGCTTTTGAAGTATCACCATCTGAATCAGCAGCAAATCCTGGAATTGATTCTAAGATTGTACCTACAGTTGGAGAACATACTAGGAAGTTTGCACCACCTCTTAACGTTCTTTGGTGGATGATGTTAGATAGTTTTTGGATTTTAGTTCCTAATGTTTGGAACCATTGTCCTTGGCTATTATAGAAACCTAAATCACTAACTGTACCGTTAGCATTTTGAGCAATTGATCTATTATTAACAGCTGACCATACTTCTGTTCCAGCAGCAGCAGAATCAATTAACATATCTAAAATTTCTAAGTCAATTTCTAATGAAATGTACTCACTTAAGATTGAAGTTAATTCAGCTTCAGCATCTAGAGCATGATAAGCGTTAAGGTCTTGAGCAAACTCAGGAGTCCATACAGCTTTTAGTTTTCTAGTTTTAGCAACGATAGCAGATGATTTCATCTGTACGTTAATTTCTGGGATAGAAATTGGAGTATTTTCTCCATTTAGAGAATCATTTCCATCTTCAAAATCACCTCTATATTGATCCGTTGGCTGTAGAGAATAGAATACTATTGTATCTGCAGCTGGGTTAATAGAGTTTTGATCCACTATAAACTCGATATCATTACCATCAGCACTAATTTTAGTAAACTGTGGGTATTGTTGAGCTTCAGTTGGAGCGTTAGATCCTGTTAATCTGAATGCTCTAATAGCTTCAGCATCATAGTTAGTACTAAGTGTTGATAATACTACATTAACTGATACTACAGACCCATCAACGATTGATTGAGAAAATTCTGAATCATAATTAACATCAGACCAGTTAGCAGAACTTGTTGCAACGTTCCCTGCTCCTGGAGCTGAAGATGTATCATTGATAGAATATCCAAATCTACCAGCACCATATAATCCTCCAGTTGCAGTATTTCCAAATGGATTCGCACCAGCGTTACCATATAAAGAACCTCCTGAAGTAAATGGAGCTTTGTCAGTACCATATTGGAAATCTAGGAAAAATACTAGTCCAGATGGTAAATTCATTGGTTGTACAGAAACAAATTCCTGAGCGGCAATTTGTCCAAATACTTTTCTTACCAATGGTAGGGCTACACCAGCCCATTGCTCACCTACACCAGCAGTAAATGTACCTTGAGAAGCGGCACCTCCACCAGTTTGTGAACTTTCAACTACAAGTTGTTTAGCTTGGTTTTCAAGGATCATTCCCATATTATTTTTATGAGACCCCCCTAAACCTTCTAATAAACCTGTTTTTTCCCACTTTTCAGATAGTCTAGCAGCGTCGCTTTGTACTGAGTGATATGGGTTTGCACTTTCTAATAAAGTTTGTAAACTCATTGTTATTAGTTTTTTTTAGTTAAAATTAAATTATTCCAGCTAATTTTTTAAATCTATCAACCATAGCATCGCTTTCAACGATTGGTTGTTTAGCACTAGGAGCTGTACCTGTTACTTTAGATGCGCTACCTTTTACTTCATTAATTGATTTACTAACTTTATCAGTTATTCCTTCATTTAATGTTTCAAAGACAACTTTTGCCTCTTTAACTGTTGATGCCTTATCAAAAGCTTTTAATACTCTTAATTTTTTATCTTCAGATAAATTTTTAGCTTTGAAGATTTTGTTAGTGTAAAGTAATTTAGCATTTAATAGATTAACTTCTTTAATTTCTTCTTTAAGTTCGTCTACTTGGGCTAAAGCTTCTTCTAAATTAACGGCATAAGCAGAAGTTGATTGTCCAACCTTTTTAGGGTCTAGTTCTTTTTTACTAGCTCCTCTTGTAGGGTTGTTTTTCTCATTCCAGCTTACTTCATCCATTTCCTCTAACTTTTCTTCTTTTTCTTCTTCCATGACTTCTACTTCTTCATCTTCTACTTCGATATCTATATCCATGTCTGATTCTTCATCATCCATTTCCATTTCATCACCAGCTTCCAATTCTCCAGCTTCTACCATGTCCTTAATTACATCTTCAATAAATCCTTTAAGGTCGTCTTCCGACATATCCTCTAAATCAACTTCTTCATCTTCCATTTCACCTTCAGATTCTTCATCTTTGACTTCAATTTCGTCTTCGACTTCTTCTTCTTCAGTTACTTTTTCAGTTTCTTCAATTTCTTTAGATTCAATTACCTCTTCGTCTTCATTGATTTCTGCAAGTAATTCGTCTAAGTTAACTTCTTCGTCAACTTTGTTTTCCTCTGCTACTTCTTCAGATTCTTTAACTTCATCTTTGTCTTCTTTTTTAGCTTCGTCTAATTCAGTAGAAATTTCTTCTTTAACGTCGTCTTCTTCATACTTATCGTATTTTTCTTTAACGTCTTCTTTATCCATTTCTTCTAATTTAGCAGATAACATAGATTTCAAATGTGGAGTAAAAGCTTCTTCTAAAGCGGCTTTGGCGTTTGCTATTGCTGTTTCTTTTACAGCCTTAGCATCTGCAATTGCTTCTTTAAGCAAATCTCTGTTGTTTGACATAATCGCAAAATTTGTTTGTGAAATACGTTTATTAGAAACGTAATAGGGTAAGTTATACTTTATTTAATACCATATAGAGATGGCATATTATGTTGATACGTATATGAGTATTTTGTAAGATTAACAGATAGGGCAAGAACCTTTGGAACAAAGGATTTCTCTTATAACATTATTTACACTTGTATAATTATAGGTAAATGTTTGTTTACCTTCATTTAAAGTGTGCATAAATGAACCGGGATTAGAGGGAGTAGAAACAAAATCCCAACATAATAATTCAAAGTCATCTTGTACTTCCATTACATTACCATTTTCTTCTAATGAACCCATACCACGAGATGAAACACCTACGGTTACACCTGCTTTAATTAATTCTTTTAATATATTTCCTGAA
>TARA_R110001592_G_scaffold115723_1_pt1 | contig 10840 bp, 8 predicted proteins | sample TARA_R110001592 | Tara Oceans TARA_R110001592 (sample SAMEA4398387) | marine metagenome | biome: Polar Biome; feature: [SRF] surface water layer (ENVO:00010504); material: water (ENVO:00002006), including particulate matter (ENVO:01000060) such as... | depth 5 m | reverse complement strand
ATTTTTTGTTTCGATAAGATAGAACATACCTTATCAATGTAATAAAGATTTATCTAATAACCACCTCTTCCACCACCAGAAGATGCTCCACCACCAGAAGATATTCCCCCACCAGAAGATACTCCCCCACCAGAAGATACTCCTCTACCACTAGAAGCAGGTGTTCCTCTATCTACAGTTGACATTAAAGGTTTTTCTCTTTCATTATTTTTTAAAAATTGTTTTTTATTGAATTTATTAAAAGCTTTTTGTCTTTCTTCTTCTAATTCTTTTTCTTTAATTTTTGAAGTGTAAAATAATCTAGCATGAAGTGATGGAGTATGTGTAGCTCCTTCCATAGGTCCTTTTGTAGGATGAATATGATAAGCACCAATATATTCAATACCATCTTTAAAATATAATTCTCCTCCTTCTGTATTTAAATTTGTTTGTACTCGTAAATCAGGACGATGGAATTCATTAAGTATAGGAAATAAAAAACCTAAATAAGGGAATTTTTTTTCTTTTTGAAATATAGTTAATTGATTTATTTTATAAACATTTCCTGTTATAGCCCATTTAATTAACCCAACATCATGTAAATGGTGATCATATTCTCCTTGTTTTTCATTAATAGATTTATATGTTTTAAGATTAATTTCTTTATAACCAAATTGTTGATTTACTCTTGAAACAAAATATCTATCATAATATCCTCTTTTATAATCTTTTTCTATGGGGGTGTTTTTAAATGAAGGAATAGGTTTTATTTTATTTAAAAATTTATAAGGTAAAGGTTTTATGTTTAAATAAGTATTAAAATCTTCTCCATCTCCAAAATTACCTTCTATACTTTTTTCCTTAAATAGTTCTTCTCCTTTATTAATAAAATTAGTTCCTATAAAATATCTTCCATCACTTGTTTCCATATAAGAACCTGCATAAGGAGCTTTAGGAGATGATCGTGTAAAAAAACTATCTGATAATGCATCAGGTTCCGCTGTTTTTACAATTATTTTTGATTTTGGAATATATGACATAATTTAATATTATTTTTGAGTAGTTGCTTCATCTGTCTGATCAGGTGCATGAAAACCACTATAAAAATCTTCCTGAAGAGGACGAATTTCATATCCTATAATTGGTTGGAATTTATCTCTATAAAATACTAATTCTTTTTCATTAACTGTTTTCTGAGCTAAAGTTAAATTATCTAAACCACCTTCTTGTTTTTTTCCTGTGTAATTTTGAGGAGCACTACTATTAGTAAAACTACTTGGTCCTCCTTCAGAGGCATTAGAAGTTCCTACAGATACATGAAAATGAGGTCCTGTAGCATGCTTAGATGGATAATTATATTCGTTAAGATATCTTAATCTTCCTTCTGCGGATGCATTTCCTACAAATCCTTTTAATATACTATCAACAGTTGCTATTGTGTTATCTATAGCTCTTTTAGTTATATTATCTTCAAAATTTAATTCATAATCATTTCCTTCAGCTGAAATTCCTAATTTTTGTAAATCTGCGTTTACAAAATCTTTATTATGAATTATTTTCTTTTGTTCACTTATTGTTCCATAAATTTCTTCAAAAGCAGGTCTAAGTTTTTTTAATTTTTTATCTTTAGGATCATAAAATTTATCTATTTTAAAATCAATAGCATTTCCTAAAGTATGTCTAGTTTTAGATTTTCTATCATTACCTCCTGTTATTACTATTGTTGGTCGTTGTTCTTTTGGAAGTCTAAGAAAACAATTTGAAATTTTATATAAAATAGATATAATTGCATCTTTTATATCATTACCTATATCTCCAAAAGTAGATATTTGTGCATGTATTCCCTCATTATAATTCCAATTATCTTTTTCACGATACCCAAAATGTTTTAAAGCTCCCCTAACCATATTTGCATTAGGAGTTGGAGAATCTTCACCTTCTAGAATACTACCTTTTATAGCAATATCACCTGGAGAAATTATTGTCCCAGTCATTTCTTCTTCAGGTTGTGGTATATCTAATAATACTAATTGTCCTGATATTTCTGTTGTCCAATCTTGTCCTGATGTTATTGTTTGACTTTCAGCATGTACTATAAAAGCTATATCATCTCCTTGATATCCTATAGGAAGTCGTTTTTTATCTACTCTAAATACGTTACCTATTATTACACCTCCTATACCATCTAATAAACATTGAAATTGTAAAGGAATTATTGCTGATTTAGTTATTTTTATATTTTTTCTTAAAGCTCCCGCCATTAATTTCTCACCAATTTTAAATTCCGTTCCTTTTTCATCCATAGTTAAAGGATATCTAGTTTGTAACCATTCTACCGTATTAATTACTTGTTTATAATTCTTCATTGCTTGTTGAACAGATGTGTAATCAGGATTATTAGATTCTCCTTTAGAAATTTGTTTTTCTGTTTTATTATATTTTCCTGTTAATGAGTTTATGTTATATTCAAATAATTTTCTTGCTGCTACTATTAGGTTTTTTTCTTTATCTTTTCTAGCTTTTATATTTTCTTCAGTAAAATCATAAGCATTATTAAAATCGGAAAATCTACTAGTAAGATTTTTATTAAGAGCATTAGCTGTTACACTTTCTACATCTCCTATAGATCTAGGATCTTGAGCTACTATTGCCATTGTAGATGATAAAGCACTAGGAATTGTAGAATTAAAATTAAAATCTCTAACTATAGAATTAGTATCTTGAATGTGAAATTCATAAAGATCTTCTGGTTGTAGACCTAAACCATCGGGTTTTGTTCCTGATTGAAATAGTAAATCAATTACTCTTATACTTGATGTGTTTTCTTTATCATGATGAACTAAAAAATTATGTGTTCCCGCACAGGCAGCGTTTGTATCTTCTTCCCATAATTTTTTTAGAAATTCTAAAAATGAAAATTTTTTATTTAATGCACCATCTGAATCATATCTCATACTTGCATATAATTCTAATATATATTCTACACCAAAAAATATAAACCCAATACTATAAGGACCAGCTGTTGCTGCTTCCCCCTTAGATATAATAGTATCTCCATTCCATCTACTACCATCTGCTAAATATTCTCCTTTTATAAATTGATTTATTTGATGAGGTAATAGACATTTACTTGGATCTAAAGATATACCTAATATATTATTTAGTGGGAAATGGTCTGTTCCTTCTCCTTTTTCATTTTGGTTTCTTGGAATTTTAACTTCTTTAAAATTATCTGTGGTATAATCAAGATAACTGTATGCTTCTTTAAATTGAGGTATTTTAACTTTTTGTGTCCAATTTATTTCTGATATATTTTCTTTGGGTTTATATTCTTCTAAAACATATGAATTAATTAAATTTGCAAGAAAATCCCACCTAATATAGGTTTTAGATGAACCATATTCTTTTTCATATTTTGATCCCTCAATACCCTCTTCAGCCATTATTTTCATATCAGCCTGTACTGATATACTTTCTCCTTTTTTAATAATAAAACGATTTAAAATAGCATCTATTCTTTTTAATTCGCTTTCATATTGTTTTCCTTCTTCTGTACGTCCGTGAAATTTGTGTCTTATTCCTAATTTTCCATCTCTAGGATCAACTGTTTTTCCATTATCTTCTCTATATTCTTCTACTAAAGCTTCTCCTTCTTTTTTCTTAATATCTTCTAATTGTTTTACTGATAATGCTTCAAATATTTGAGTAGATTGGGAATCTATAGATTTAGCTAATAATTGAAAATGTTTAAATAATTCAACATTAGTACTCCAAACTTCATCAGAATCTGGATTTTTTACTGAATATTGAGACACATACATATCTGATACTTCATCAAATTGATCTATGTTAAGAGTATATTGTTTTATAGCTTCTAAGAAAAATTCAAAATTATCTAGTTCTCTTGCTTCTTTATCATTTTCTGTTTGTATTTTATATCCATCTCTTTTTCCTTTTAAACCATCTAATACTTCTCCTGTTGAAATTATTTCAGTAGTACATTCATATCCTCCAGCAGCTGTGGCTTTAAAATCAAAGTTTTTACAAATTCCTATAAATCCATCATAATTACCTCCTGTTTGGGCTTTAAATTTATGGATTTGTTCTTGCATTTTATTAAAGGTTGATGTTTTATTCCAAAACATTCCTCCATTACTACTTAATGTTTTAACTTGTTTTTGAATATTTCCATTATTATCAACATAAGGAGTCCATTGCCATTCTACTAAAATAGGAAATCCTGGCCTCATATATAATCTTTCTAAAACTTCAAGTTGACGTCTATTATGACAAACAAAATTAACTTGAGCTTCTCTAAGTGAACCATAGGCTGATTTTGTTCTTATATTAGCATCTATAATTCCAGGCATTGGTACTATACCAAAATCATCTTTTGCGTCTGCAAATATTTCAGGAGATCCATATGCATTTCCTTTTCGATTACCATGCATAAATCCATCTCTTTGTCCTCCTCCTTTTTTAGTAGTTCCTCCTTCTAAAATAAAAGTTTTAGCTGTATTGGAAGAGTTATTAATATCAACTCCAGAAGCCATTCTAACAGTACATTGACGTTCTATAGTATTAGTATAAAAAGAACCTTGTTTTATTTTTACTTTTTTTGCTTTATCTCCCTTTCCTATTTTTAAATTAGGACTTCCAAATCTACTTTTTGTGTTTCCATGTTTTAATATAGCTTCTCTAATTTTTAACTGAAGATCTACATAAGGTTGAAAGCTTTCTTGAAATATTGACATAACTTATTTATTTATTTTTTCAAAATCTTCTAATATGTTTTCTATATTTTGGGGTATTCTAATTTCTATACCAGGTTTTAAATTAAAACTGTCTCTTCTTACAACACCTGAATTTGCTGTAGTAATAATCCACCATAAATCCACATCTTGATAAAATTGATGTGCTAAGTTATCTAATCTATCTCCTGAAGTAGTTGTAACATAAATATCTTCAAAAGAAAGAGGAATTTCTGGATATTTTATATTTTTATAATACCTTTTTCTATTTGAATTTATTCTTTGTTTTATATTTTGGATTCTATATGACATATTATTTTGGAGCTACTTCATTCATTATTTCTTCATTAGTTCTAGGATCTTCTGGTAGTGGAGGAGGTGGATATGTAGATGTAGGCATTATAGGTTCCATATTTTGTTCTTTTACAGGTAATTGTTTTATTTCTTTAGGATCTAATTCTACATTACTATGTTCCATTTCAAGTTTTTCAGAACCTACCATACTTGCTCCATGTCTATCCATTGTTGGTAATCTTAACCATTCTTGTAAAGGTTTAATATATCCATCTCTATGATCTGTCATTCCATCTTTATTAACAACATGAGGTAATATAAATGGTGAATGTGTAACTGATTTTTGTGGTAAGAAGTTGTGAATTGGTTGAAAGTTAACACTAACATCTAAAACATGGGGTAATACTAACATATGAGAATCCATTCCCCCCTCAGGACTATCTATTGAAATTTCCCAAGGATATTCTTTTTGCCATTTTATTCCTATTGATTTTAATACTCCTGGAACTCTATTTAAATAACTTCCTACTGTTAATCTCATATAAGGAGTCATTATTCTTCCTCCACTAGAGTATTCAGGGGCTGTATTACTTGCTAAAAAATTTAATTTTCTATATAGAGGCATCATTTCATGGCGAGATTGAGCTGCTATTTTAAAACTTAAACTTATATCACGATTAAATGAATTATATGTGTAAAAATTTTCTGCTCTACCATTATATTTAATTTCATTATGGTTAGCAGTGTAGCTATCATTAAAATCATCTAAAAATGCTCTAAATACCATTGCCTCTGCTTGAGTTGGGGATGCTTGTTTAATAGCTTCAAATCTAAAACGAATCATATCTCTAAAACCATCACCTCTAAAATCACCCGATTTAATGTCAACAATATCCATCATATTTACTTTGTCTACTCTTCCTTCAGTATAAACATTATAATTTAAAGAACCATCTTTATTTGTTTGGTTTATATGAGAATCTCTAAACCCATCAATAAATTTAGCTCCTGGATTACCTAAACCTATTCTTGATTCTCTATTAAAGTGTCTGTTTTGGTCTTTTGTTCTTTTACTATAATCAAAATGAGGTTTTCCTAAGGTTTTTAAAAAACTTTTTATAGTTGATATACCATTTAACTCATGATCTTTATAATTAATTGCTCCTCCTGTATCTGTGTATCTTCTTATTGTAGTTTTACCTATTCCATAAAAAGAATCTGGTCCACCATTATAAGAATATAATTCTTCACCAAAACCTCCTAATGCAGTTCTACTATTTAAAGGAGCTAGTATTCTATCTTCATAAAAATGAAGTAATCTATTTGTTTGGTTTCCCTCTACAGAATCAGCAAATAAATTTGATGTTTCTACTCCTGATATTGTAATACCCGTTGAATCTATATATCCTCTATGTTTTCCGGGGATTAATCCTTCTCTATCAAAATATATTCCTGTTCCTACAGTTCCTATTGATGCTAATGTTGTTAAAGGGGTATATGTTCTTTGATTAGCAGGAGAACCTACTAACATATTTTTTAACCCACTAAAATCTCCACTAAATGCATTTTTTATAGCACCTTTATTTTCAGATAATGTGTGACCATCCATTCTAGGATTTGATTGTTGAAGGCCTACTTGTTTTGCTATAAAAGATATTCCTTGGGGAGTAATTAAATATTTACCTATTCTTGCAACATCTGTAAGACGTCTTTCTATACCTGTTGCAACTCCTCCTCTTATAAAACCATCTGTAACAGTGTCTATAGCACTTCCTATGTTTCCAGAAAAATCTATTAAGGGTTTAGTCATAAGGGGTCTTTGAACAGGTCCCCCTCCCCATGCGCCCCCATCTGGATAATCCAAAGATGTAAACTTAGATTTTAATTCTTTTAACCCCATTATTTATGTAGTTTTTTAATAAAACCCGTCTGAAGGTCCCACACCATATGCGTAAGGTCCTCCAAATTGTCCTAATGGTGAATTGGAAGAAGGAAGAATTTGATTTAAATCTTGAAATTCTGAATGACCTGAAGGTCCTGGTGATGGTCCTACTGTTACTCCATTATTAGTGTATGCTTGAGTTAACATTGCTTCATGTAAATCAGCATTCCCTAATTGTTTTCCTTGATATTTTCCTGGATTTGCTACTCCATGAAAATACCCATTACCACCATCAACTGCATCTAAATCTTGAAAGTCTGATTGGTTTGGTGATTTTTGGTGGGTTACACCTGAATTTTCACTTAATACATCTTTTGTTAATAAATCTACCATATGATCATCTGAATCAAAAGGAGAATCGGATGATCCTTCAATAGTATAAAAACTTCCGTCAGAAGGATTAGTAACACCTACTTTAGATCCTTCTACTCCTTTTACTTGTCTATCATATACTGATTTCATTTCTACTAAACTCATAATTTTTGTTTTTTAATGTTTATTATACATATAAATTAACTAAAACTTGTTTCATATTTTACCTGATAACTATCTCCTTGATTATTCATAGGATTTGCATCAGCATAATTTGAATCTTTTTCTCTTATTATTAAATTTTGTTTTGATTTTTCATTTTCAACTGTTCTTAAAGCTGATACTAAATCATCTTTATTTATTCCCTTATTATTCATTTCTAGTTGAGGTGGAGGAGTCATTTTATTATTAAAACCTAATTGTTCTAATTTACTTAAAGGTATAACAGCTTCTGCTTCACCTGCTTCTCCAATTGTAGCTAAAGTACCACCAGGTGTAGGTTCTATTATACCTCCTTCTGCTAGTTTTACACTTTTAACAGCTGATATAGCTGCCATCATAGCTCCTACCGCACCTATAGACATTGCTACCCCTGGAAGGCCAAATTTAGCATTTCCTGAAAATATATCTGCTACTGCTTTTCCCATAGAAAGTACAGCTGAATATGCTTGTTTAGCTGCCATTGCACCTAATGCACCTGATAATATAACAATAGCTGCTGTAGATTCACTTATAAATTGTACCATTGTGCCAAATATTTCAACTATAGGAGTTACAATACCTAATATATCACCAAATATAGACTTAAGTCTATCCATATTAGCATTTAATTTATCTCCTACTGATAATTGTTCTAAATTTTTAGCTATATCATCTCTACCTTCGTCTCTTGCTTGTTGTGCTAATTTATTTAAATCTGCTTTTTGTAATAATTGATCAGATAAAGCATCTGTTGACATACCTACAGATTTAGCTAAAGCATCTTGTTGTAAAACATTTAATTTACTAAATTCATAAAAATCACCTACGTTTTTATTGATTTCTTCTGTTAGTGTTTGATAATCGCCTGTTAGTGCTGCTGCTCTTGCTCTTTCTAAATTAAGTTGTTTACCAATTAATAATTCTGCTTCTAATTCATTAGTTATAGAGGATTCAAAATCTAATAATGCTCTTCCTGCTGAAGCTACATCCTCTAATTCCATTCCTAAGGCTTTAGCTTGGGCTACTGATTCCGCTATTAATGCAGGATTGGCTCCTAATTGAGCTCTAATTTGACCTGATACTTTATTTGTAGCTTCTAATGTGGTTTTAATGTCTAATCTTACTCCAGATTCTTTTTCTGCTGCTAGTACTCCTTCTATTTGGTTTAAGTAAGCTTCTCTTATACCTTGACCTGTTACACTAGCTAATCTAGATAATTCTCCTGCTGCTTCTACTGTTAAAACTTCAGCTTTAAGTAATCTGTTTGTGTCTAAAAGTTGTTGAGTAGTAAATTTAACTCCTGTTCCCCTAATTTGGTTTAATTGTTGATTAGCTTCTATTAAATTTTCAGAAGTAGCTAATATATCACCAGCGGTAGCAGCTGCAACTCCTAATTCTACCCTAAACTTACCCGCTTCTATTTTACTTAATCCTAAATTTCTTCCTATATCTCTAAGCTGGTTACTAATTTCCATAATAGATTTTATGGTAGCTGCAAATATTAAGGGACCTATAGCTTCTAAAAAAGCACTTTTTATTGACTTAAAACCTTCAACAAATACATTTTTACCATTTTGAGCAGCTAATTGCATGTCCTTTAATAAATCATCTGCTAATCCTAATTCACCAATAAAGGGTATATCTTTAATACCACGAATGATATTATCAAATATTCCCATTTTTTCATTTACTTGATCTCTAGTTATTCCTTCTTCAACTAAACCTGCTCGTATTTTGCCTAAAGTTTCTAATTTTTCTCTTAAATTTTGGGCTTCTTCTCCAGCTAATTCATCACCTTCTTGAGCTAACTCATTCAAACGACTAACCTCATCTCTTACTTCTTTTTCTAATCTAGCTGTGTGTTTTAAATTTTTATTAATTGCATCATTTTCTCTTACAATTTCTTTAGTTTTATCAAATTCTTCACCTATATATCCATCTACTTCTCTATGAAATTTAAGAACTTGTTTAGAAAGATCAACAGATTCAGCTTTTGCACCTGCTATTTCTTTAAGGGCTTTTAATTGATCATTTAAAACCTGCTTAATAGATAATTCGCTTTGTTTAGCTTTTTGCTGATTGTCTAAATCTTCTTTTGATATTTTATCTTTTTCTTCCATTTATAATTAAGGTGTTATGGTTATAAATATAAAAAAAACAAAGACATCGTATGATGTCTTTGATTAAAAATTATATGTTGATGATGGACTTATGTTAGGTCCTGTTGGTTTATTAGAAGGAGTTGATGTTGATGTAGTTTTTTCAATTTCTTCATTTTGTTTTTTATTAAACTCACTTATTTTATGAGTATGAAAACGTCTTAACCAAATTGGCATATTATATACTTCCGAGTGTATGAATCCACCGCCTCCATGGTACACTAAGTCGTGAATCTGAGCGAACAGTATGTTCCTATAGCTCGGCGTCAGGCCAAAAAAAGTTAAGGCCAACAGGTATTGTAGATTTTTTGAGATCCCCGTTTTTACTCTCATATTCAAAAGTTAAATCTACATTTGGTTGAATTTTAGCTATATAATTTCTTAATTCTCTAGAATCTCTTGCTAATAATTGATTATCTACAAAATTTCTAATAGTTTTTGTATCATAATCACCATTTACTGAAGTAATTACATATTTCATTCTAGTAGATAAACCTGCTGATGTATTTTTATTAATTCTTTTAAGACCTTTAATTTCTCTATCAATAGCTTCTTCATCACCATGAGTTAAAATTTTAAATGTAATTGATACTTTTGATGTTGGTAATTTAAAATCAAATTCATTTTTACCTTCTTTAATTAATGATTCATCTAATTCTGAATCTTTAATTTCTGTAAGGTCTATTGTTTTTTCATCACCATTAAACATAAATGTGTAATCTTTACCATATCCTAAGATACGTGCAGCAACTAATACTGCATTTTTATCTCCTAATAATAAATCATTATAATCTATAGAAGTTACTATTAATGATTTAAGTAATTTGTCTATTACTGTACCATTTTCTATAAAATTTTGATTTGTTAATATGTCTTCTTCACGAGCAGTCATATATTTCATTTCAATAATTCCTTTGCTTAAGGGAGAATCTTGTGGGTACAATAAACCTTTTGAAGGTAGAGTAACTTCTTCAGAAGGAAATTGGTTTGTTGTTTCTTTCATAACGTTATTTATTTATTAAAACTAGTTCAGATATACATATATAGAGAAAATAAAAAAGCGCCAAAATAGGCGCTTTCTTTCTATATAAATTATATTTTAGTAATTTAAAATAGCATAATCCATTACTATTGTCATACTAATATTTGCTGGTGTATCTGAAGACCAATCCATGTCTCCAAAACCTGCACTTTGACAATAT
>TARA_R110001592_G_scaffold77055_5_pt1 | contig 10843 bp, 10 predicted proteins | sample TARA_R110001592 | Tara Oceans TARA_R110001592 (sample SAMEA4398387) | marine metagenome | biome: Polar Biome; feature: [SRF] surface water layer (ENVO:00010504); material: water (ENVO:00002006), including particulate matter (ENVO:01000060) such as... | depth 5 m | reverse complement strand
ATTTTAAGACGTGAGGCCTATCCCAATCCTTATGAAGCATTGAAGGGATTAACACGGACCAATGAGAAGATTACACAGCTGTCCATATCCAATTTTATCGATACCTTGGAAACAACGGAAGAAATAAAATCCGAATTGAAACAAATTACTCCAAGTAATTATACGGGTATTTAATCCCAAGCTAGAGAAGCCCCTTAGGTATAACCTTCACACTATAAACAAAAAGTCATCCAGAGAGCCATAGCGATACTCTGGATGACTTTTTTATAGTGACCACAAAGGAACAAAGCTTACCCCTTCTTTTGTATCTCCACCTGATGTGGATATGGTATCTCTATCCCCGCCTTATCAAGTGCCAACTTGCAATTTTCCAATGTCTCAAAATATACCGACCAATAGTCTGACGGAACACAAAAGGGACGTACGGCGAAATTCACGGAGCTATCCGCCAACTCCGAGACGTTAACGGATGGTGCAGGGTCTTTCAACACCTTTGGATTGGATAGCAATACCTCCAACAATATTTCCTTGGCCTTCTTAATATCCTCATCATATCCGATTCCAATGGTAGTGTCCACCCTCATCTTGCCTTCAGCGGTATAATTAATAATATTGCCATTGGCCATGGCGCCATTGGGCACAATGGCCAGCTTATTTTGTGGGGTTATAAGTTTTGTTGTGAAAATTTCAATTTCCTTTACGCTACCCAATACTCCCTGTGCCTCTATTAAGTCTCCAATTTTGTAAGGCTTAAAAATCATAATCAAAACCCCGCCTGCGAAGTTGGACAATGAGCCCTGAAGTGCTAAGCCAACGGCCAAGCCAGCGGCTGCGATTACAGCGGCGAAGGTGGTGATATTTATCCCTAACTGCCCAATGACAACTAGGATCAAAAATATTTTAAGGACCCATGATACCATACTGAGTAAAAAACGTTGTAAGGATTCATCGTATTTACTACTGTACATAACCTTTCTTGTACCACCAATAATCCTTTTAATAACCCATAATCCAATAACAAAAATCAGGAAAGCCGTTAGTACCTTAGGTCCAAACTCCTTTGCCAATTCTATTCCGTAATTAAGCCATTCTTCTGCTTTTTCCATGATGTAATATAGTTAGTGTTTTTAGATGTACTAATATAGAAATTGAATCCGTAATAGCTTGATAATCTTAGTGATAAATATTTATGAAATGCCATTAACCCTATTTTAGGGTTGCCCACCCAAATATAACATACCACAAAAAAAGCCCTGAATTGCCGGGTGACAAAACAGAGCTTATTAACTTTATTCTCAATATGTTATTACATCGTCTTTTATTTACCCCTTTAAAAAATTACCGATTTCACCTAAGCCTTCTCCCTTATAATCGGATTTTTCAACCGCCTTCATAAACTGGACCAATTTGGCAGGGCTCATATTTTTGCCCAATACCCGTACCAGCATAAAACCCTTATCATCACTATCACCATAGATGATTACCTCGTCAATGGCATCATCATCACCCAAATATCTTACGGAAGCTTTACCATATTTGGTGTTCATTTTCATCAGCTCTGTGAATTTGCCATTTTTTAAGATGGCAGTTATATTCGCTTTTTCATTCTGAAACTCCATTAGGTTATCCTCGGTTATTTTAAACGCCAGGATATTTAATTTTTTTAATGACCCAAGTGCTTCCCTTTGGTCTTCGGTTAAATCGGCCTTCTCCATGTTCAAAAGGCTTACAGGCAGATCGACAGATAAAAAATTAGGATTATCCGCATTGTCTACAAAATATTCCTGTAGACTTTGTGTTGACGAACATGCAGACATTACAAAGATCAACAATATTGCCCACACCAATTTCTCGACTCTTGTTTTCATTTCCTATATTATAAAGTTTTGATCAAGTAGGGTAATGGCCTTTTTAGTTGACCACTACCCTAGCCTGTTATTACTTGTTCTTACCCGCCTTATTTAACTCGGACGGCAAATTCATCTTTTGAGTCAACGATCCAATCTTGTTTAGATCAATATCTCCGGTGAGCGATAACAATACCGTTTCAAATTTCCTATCATTGATTTCCACGTTCCCATTTTTAATACCGGTAACAAACATGAGCAATTCGCTTACATGGTCTTCATCCTTCCCGCTTTTGATGTAAAACTTTACATTGGCATCCTTATCCTTGACCCGCATAAGTTCCTGTAATGATGAAGATTTCAAATACTTCTCCATAGTAATCTGCATGTCTGTAGAAATCTTTTTATCCTCAGTAATAAAAACCTTTAAATTTTTCAAGTTTTGGGCTATGTCCATAAAATCCTGAGCCTCCTTGTCATCGACCTCTACATTTATCTTGCTTAACAATTTAAACATGCTTTCATTGACTACAACGGCGCTTACATTGTCTAAATCTTCAAATTTATCGAACATAGATTGTGAAAACCCCATTAAAGGCAACACGGCCACTAATACTATTATGATATTCTTCTTCATCTTTTTTAATTTAATTTTTGTTGTAAATTTTTTGTTTTGTTTCTTCAAACTCCCGTAAATAAGCTACTTTCTCGGTTCCCTTACCAAGATTGGTCGCCAGAAGACTCAATGCCTTTTTGGTTTCCTGATAGGCATATTCTGCTTCTTTCTGTTCTTGATAACTTCTTCCAAAATATATACCAAATATCAAAATGCTCACTGCCGCAATGGAAATCCACTTTATATAACTTTTTTTCCTAGGTTTTAGTGGAACCTGTCTGGTAAACTTTTCTTCTCTGGCTATGGAAAAATACTGAAACATTGGGGCATATTCTTTTAAGTGCAAAGGAACATCTTCCTGTGCAAAATATTCCCTCAACATTTCTTCTTCGGCAACCGTAGCAGTTGCTTCAAAATACCTTTCCAATAATTTTTCTATATTACTTAATTCCATAATTGTGCTTTTGAACTAATTTTTCCCTCACTGTTTTTCGCGCTCTGGATAAAGCTACCCTAACTGCCGTAGCACTCATATCCAATAGTTCTGCTATTTCCTCAAATTCATACTGCTCTACATCCCTTAACTGTAAGACCATTTTTTGCTGTTCCGGCAATTCCTGCATAATTCTTTCTATCCAACTTAGACTATCACTGACCTCCACCTGATTTTGTAGGGAAACATTGTCATCCCTGTAATTGCTGTGTACCAATTTTAAGTTTCCAGCCTGTTTGGACTTAAGTCGGTCCAAGCAAAAATTCTTGGTCATCATCATGGCATAAGCTTCTACATTATTGTAGTTTTCCATCATATTATTCTTGGACCATAGCTTCATTAAGATTTCCTGTGTGGCATCCTCAGCTTCTTCTTTAGAGACCAACAAACGTTTTGCCAGTCTGTACAGTTTATCCTTAAATGGCAATACCACATTTAAAAACTCCGTTTGTTGCATTTTGGTTTAGTTGTTTATAATCCTAAATAACAGGCTTACAATAGGAAGACGACATACATCGAATTTTGTTACAATTAATATCAAATTCGGTTCAATGTAAGTAAATTAGCGCAAAGGAAACCAAATTGGCATTATTACCGTATATAAATAAAATCGTTCCCCAAAACTGATTCATACTTTTTTAATGGAATGATATTTGTGAGTCTCTACTCGTAAGTTTTGGCAATTATTTTAAAAATTATGAAGAAGTATTTATTGATTTTTTTAGGATTGAGTTTGTTCCTCTCAAGTTGTAGCAAGAATGATGACACCCAGGTTGCCGAGGAAATACAAGAAAATATTACTCCCCCGGAAGCAGAAATAGATGTAACAGTCCAAAACTTTATGTGGCAGACCATGAATACCTATTATTTTTGGCAAAGTGATGTAGTGGACTTGGGAGATTACCGTTTTGCTTCCTATGACGATTATGTGTCATATTTGGAAACCGAGGAAGACCCCGGAAAATTTTTTGACGAAAAATTACTTTACACGGAAGACCGATTTAGTTTTTATTCCGATGATTATGAGGAATTGACTCAATCTTTCGCAGGAATATCCAAGAGTAATGGTTTGGAATTCGGTTTGAGCTTATTTGCCAATAGTGATGATGTTTATGGATATGTGCGCTACATTGTTCCAAATTCCAATGCCTCCACCAAAGATATCCAAAGAGGGGACATTTTTACCGGTGTCAATGGCACTACCCTTAACCTGGACAACTATATAGACCTATTATTTGGTGATAACGATTCCTACACCTTAAATATGGCTGAAATCTCCAATAATGTTATTACCGATACGGACAGGGAAGTTTCACTAACAAAAGAAGCCAACTTGACCGAAAATCCGATCCTTATCAACCAGGTATTGGAAACGGGAGGAAAAAAAATAGGCTATATAATGTACAATGCCTTTACCAATGAATTTGACGAACAGTTGAACACTGCCTTTGGCGAGTTCAAGTCAGCAGGGGTTACGGAACTAGTATTGGACCTTAGGTACAACCCTGGTGGGTCGGTAAATTCGGCCCGATTATTATCCAGTATGATTTATGGTACTTATACCAATAGTGTTTTCCTAAAAGCCAGATATAACGACAAACTACAATCGGAGTTTAAGGACGCTGACCTCATTGAGTATTTTGCCGACGCAACGGACAACAATACTCCTATAAATACGTTAGGCCTAAACAAGGTGTATATCATTGCTACTGGCAGTAGTGCATCGGCAAGCGAATTGGTTATGAATGGCTTGGACCCTTACATAAATGTAATCCATATAGGTACCACAACGACTGGAAAGAACGAATTTTCGGTTACCTTTGTAGACGATCTGGAGAATGGCAATGTTTACGATCCTGATAGAGAGGATAAAATCAACCCCGATAATCATTGGGCCATTCAACCATTGATAGGGCGAAATGAAAATGCCAATGGCTTTTCCGAGTATACGGACGGACTTGCACCTGACATTTCGTTGAGTGAGGATCTATCCAATTTAGGAATATTGGGCAATATGGATGAACCCCTGTTGGCCAAGGCCATTGCCGAGATTACAGGAACTACTGCAAAAATGGATTTTACAGTGGATATGCCGGTAAAATTGATTAGTAGCTCCAAAATGTTCACAAAGATTAAGGATAATATGTTTATGGATATCAAAAAACCCTTAAACTTGACAAAAAAACAGTAGTCAGTCCTCTTTATAAAGTGCCGCTTAAGGCTACAAAGATTAACATAGGCAAAATATTGAGCGACACTATTAATATTACAACTACATTATGAAAAAAATCTTAGGCCTACTTTTAATTGCCATAGCCCTTTCCTGCTCCGACAAGGATGATGACGCGTTCGTCTATCCCAAGGAGTCAACTGTGCAGAATTTTATGTGGCAAGGCCTAAATCTTTGGTATTTTTGGCAGGCGGACGCTCCTAATTTAGGTGATAGCCGATTCACATCCAATGACGACTATGTGGCCTATCTTGAATCCTATACCGATCCTGAGGAGTTCTTTTACCAGACCTGTTACAAACACTCTAAGGTAGTTGGCAACAGCTCCGCTATTGATCGCTTTAGTTTTGTTGAGGACGATTACGAAACATTGGTAAATTCATTAAGTGGCGTGTCCAAAAGCAATGGGCTGGAATTTGGATTGGCCCGCAATGAGGGTAGTACCGACCTATTCGGGTACGTAAGGTATATAATCCCAAACTCCAATGCTTCCACCAAAGACATTGCCAGAGGGGATATCTTTACTAGAGTAAACGGGGTTCAGCTCAACGACGCTAATTATATAAGCCTGCTTTTTGGAAATTCGGATACCTACACCTTAGGTATGGCAGATATTTCCGGCACAGTAGTTACAGATAATGACAAGGAAGTAACATTGACCAAGTCCGAAGGATTGCAAGAGGATCCAATATTGGTTGCGAAGACCGTAGAGGTCAACGGAACCAAAATTGCCTATCTAATGTACAACGGTTTTACAAATAGCTATAATGAACAACTAAATACTGTCTTTGGGCAGTTTAAAACGGCTGGGGCTACGGAATTGGTACTTGATCTTAGGTATAACCCCGGAGGTTCGGTAAACAGTTCCAGATTATTGGCCAGTATGGTATATGGTACCAATACCAGTGAATTATATGTAAGACAACGATGGAATGACAAAATACAATCCATGCTGAACAAAGAGCAATTGGAAGATTATTTTGCAAATAAAACAGACTCTGGAACAGCATTGAATAGTCTAAACCTAAACAAAGTATATGTTCTGGCAACAGGCAGCTCTGCATCGGCCAGTGAATTGGTCATGAACGGACTGGCACCCTACGTTAATGTTTTTCATATTGGCGAAACTACCAGGGGCAAGAACGAGTTTTCCGTTACCATGGTAGATGACATAGACAATGACTATATCTATAGGTCCGACAGGGAAAATAAGATAAACCCCAGTAATAGGTGGGCAATGCAACCGCTTATGGGAAGAAATGAAAATTCTGAAGGATTTTCGGACTATACCTTAGGATTGACCCCCGATGTTGTTTTAGCGGAAGATCTTGCGGATCTAGGAGTTTTAGGGGATATAAACGAGCCGCTTTTTGCTAGGGCAATCCAAGAAATTACAGGAGTAAGTGCCAAAAAGGACTTTAGCGTAAAAATACCAGTAAATGAATTTTCCAACTCCAAAATGTTTACACCTTTAAAGGATAATATGTATCTGGACAAACCTGTTGATATTACTTTTCAATAGGCTTTGTACTTAGATTAATACCATCCAAGGCTATAAAACATAACCCCCTCTTCTACTTGGTCCTTACCTTGAAAAAGAGGGGGTTTCGTTTTACATTTGTTATTGGTCAAGTAACCTTCTAGATTTCCTTTGTCAAAGAAACCCAACCTAATAGACCAATAACCTAATTAAAGTAAATTCCCCCAGGAATAATCCCCACCGTTAAGGCTTTTATAGTCAGTTCAGTATTTAGATCATAAACTGTAAGCGTTCCATTACTGGCATAATCTCCTGCATCTGTTCCGTACAACCTGCCATTATTAACGACCATGGTATAAAAACTGACGCCTTCCAAGACGGTTTCCATATTCAAGCTTGTTGCCGACAAACTCTGTTCAAATACGGTATCTCCCAAACGATAGTACAAAATACCCCCATCCAAATTTAAACTACTGGGATGCTGGGTTGTTTCGAATTGGATATTGTTATCTACCTCATTGGTGACCGTATTGATCTTTGTCAGCACCCCTGCAGTTTCATCCCCCGTATAAGCAGGTTTGCCCGAAGCCAGTACCCATAAGTTCCCGGAGGCATCCAATTGCATGGAATTGGGCACGTCCCCCACTGTAAGCGTTTTTATTAGCTCGTTGGAAGTGGTATTGATAACCGAAACCTTATTGTTCTGCCCCCATGCACCCTGATGGGCTACATAAACCGTATTGTCCTTGGCCAAAATGGCCTCAGGGCCCAAAATTACAGATATGGTACCCTCTACGGTATAATTCTGAAGATTGATAATGGCTACGAAATCGTCTGTTTCATCTGCAGTATCACCCCAGTTGGTAACATACCCCTTGCCGTTGGCTTCAATAAAATACCTAGGATTGTTCAATCCGTCGGTAATGCTCGCTATTTTTTCAAAAGTATATCTATTTACTACATTTATCTTGTTGGAGACATTGGCCACTATAAAAGCCTCATTCTCCGTAAATCCTATCGACTGTACAACATTTCCTAGATCCTCATCATTCGTCATTTTATAAATTCCGTTATTTACTACGGACAGATCCTCGGAAATAAAAGTGACCGTTCCCGTGCCATTACTAAAGGGACCTTCATTGGAAACCAATATTCCATTTGCGTAATCGCCCATTGGCTCATGGATCTCCTCATCATCATTGGAACAAGACCAGGATAGGCCGATAATCAATAGCGGAAAAAATACATTTCTAATCTTCATTTGTTTAAGCTGATTTAAAATTTAGTAATTAATTGTATTTGAAAATTTCTATTGGGCATTGGCCTATAGGCCACGTTCTGATAATTTTTATTAAACAAATTGTTCACCTTTAAACCCAAAATAAATTTGATTCCGGAAATGTTAGGCCAATGGTAATCCAATCCTATGTTCCCAACTGTATATGAGGACAAACTGTCGCTATTGTCGGTGGTGGTGTAGACCGAGCCAGTGTATAGAAATTGATAAAAGGCCACCAACTTCTTATATTGATAAGCCAAATTTGATCTCAACATATGCTCAGGCACATAAAGAAGCTGATTTTTGGTTGTATTGTCGATCGATTTGGTATAGGCATATTCACTTTCCCAAACCAATTCTTGATTTCCCCATTTCCTTTTCCAGTCAAAACCCAGTTCCATTCCGTATTGGGAAACATACTGAACATTCATCGCCATCCAAACTCCCTGTGTATTGGGTCGCCATTGAATTAGGTTATCGGTTGTAATACTATAGGCATTTAATGAAAGAGCTATATTTTTTACTTCTATTGTTTGTCCAATTTCCACCTGCCAAGAGGTTTCTGGCAAGACCTCCAAATTACCACTAGCTCCTGCCCCGGACCAATAAAGATCATTGAACGTTGGAACTCTATGGTTTTTGGATCCGTTGATATTTATAATGTAGTTTTTGGCAACCTTGTAACTGCTGTTCAGTGAAAAAAGAAAGGGGTTTTGATAATCGCTGACTACTTCCTGTCTCAGGTTAACACCATAATTCAATTTATCCGAGAGTTCATGGGAAAATAAAAAAGTACCGGAAACGAAACTTCTTTGGGCATTCTCAATAGAAGTCCCCTTGGCCCAAATGGAAGAAAAATCTATAATTCCATTCAAGGTTATTTTGTTCAATTGATATTTGTAATCATAGTTGGCAAGGAGGGTGTTGGCTTGCCCAAAGCTAAACTCCTCCCTTTGATTATTTGGGAAATACCGATAACGTTCATACAAATGCCCCACTTTTAAACGAGCGATCTTCCGTTCGTTAAAGCTGCTGAGCTCTATGATCGACCTGTGGTTTAAATCCTTGTAATTTTCATCGGCCGGGGCCGTCAGGGTACCGGAAAAATCCCTATCCCCGTTAAAGGTATTGTGGTAGACTTTTAAAATTTGTTGATCTGACAAGATAAAACCAACATTGGCATTTATATTAAGTTGATCGTACGCACCATTCTCGTTCCTTAAATCCGTTCCCAAATACTTGTAATCGTTATCCGAAGCTATGTGGTTGATTCCAATTTGAAGGGACGTTTTTTCCTTTCCAAGTGAAGTATTAAAAGCCAATTTACTGGTATTAAAACTACCATAACTTGTCTGTAGACTATTTTTCCAGCCGTCATTAAACCTAAAGCTATCGTTTAGCAGAACAGCCCCCCCAACTGCGCCACTCCCATATTGTACAGACCCCCCGCCACTTCTAACCACAACATCCCCATAGTTACCAGGAATTAAAGTATTGAAATCTGTCTGACCGGTAAGTTGGGAATTTATATTTATCCCATTCCAAACAACAGCGGTCTGTTGGGCGTTGGTACCGCGAAATGAAGCCGAAGAGACCATTCCATAACCATTTTCCTTAAAATATATATTTGAATTGTACCTTAATAGATCGGTTAGTGAGCTACCACTTTTTTCTTGTACAGAATCATTGACTACCCTAACTTTTGTTCCTTTGGAAAAATGAAGCAGTTTGGCGTCGCTCAAAATAACCTCGTCCAAAACAATAACGCCATCTCTCTGCCCAAAAACTTGAGCAAAGGCCATAAGTCCAATAAAAAATAAAAATAATTGCTTTTTTTCCATATTCAAGAAGATCCTTTGCCCGAAGATCTTTTCTATTTTGTGCTGAATATGGCAGGTCTCCTGACTTGCGTACTATCATTTACCTTCCCACCCCATAATTTAGGGCAGTGGTATTAGAAGAAATGATAGCCATCCAATAAACATGGATTAAGCTCACAGTTGCGGGAACAGTTTCGGAGTTTCACCGAATTCCCTTTTAATCCTATCCCTATAACATTAGGGAATAGAAACCAAAATTCGCAGCGAAACTACTACTTTTTTTTGGAAGTATCACTGTCTTTTTTTCTATTTAGTTTATAGGCCAACCAAATAAAACCGACCAAAAAATGCACGACTATAACAGCCGCAATAATATATATTAGGGTGTTGGACTCTCCTCTCATAATGATTTATTTGCCCAAAAATAAATACTCTAGTCGCAATAAATTATGACTATTGTTAGGCTTTTAGAAATTTTGATTCAAGAAATTAATGCTACTTTTGAATTCTGAAACAAATCTAAAGCCTCTTGAACAAAGCCCTGCTTTTACCAATCCTTCTATCCATTTGTTCTTGTAAACAGACTAAGAAAGAGACTGTTACCAGCTCTGCTTTATCGCAGCCCATTAACATAGAATATGCCCAAGGTTTTACAGTTAATAGAACATCGCCCGATGTAACCATTATTAAAGTATCCTCACCTTGGCCGGAATCGGAAGACAGTTTCACTTACGCCTTGGTAGATAAAGAAAAATTGTCGACCATTACATTAAATAGGGATGAGTACAATGCCATAATTGGGGTGCCCGTCCAAAAAATAGTAGTAACCTCTACCACTCATATCCCTTCATTGGAAGCCCTGGGAGAGACCGAAAAATTAATAGGATTCCCGGATACGGAGTACGTATCCTCCCCAAAGACCAGAAAGCGAATAAATGAGGGCTTGGTGCAGGAATTGGGCAAGAATGAATCCTTAAATTCAGAAATGGTAATCGCATTAAATCCGGAGGTAGTGGTAGGATTTAGCATTAACCACCAAAATAAGGCATACGAAACTATACAACGATCCAATATTCCG
>TARA_R110001592_G_scaffold134965_4_pt1 | contig 10843 bp, 4 predicted proteins | sample TARA_R110001592 | Tara Oceans TARA_R110001592 (sample SAMEA4398387) | marine metagenome | biome: Polar Biome; feature: [SRF] surface water layer (ENVO:00010504); material: water (ENVO:00002006), including particulate matter (ENVO:01000060) such as... | depth 5 m | reverse complement strand
GACGGTTCTATAACCGCAGAGACTTTAGATTATTTAGGATTTACAGATATGGTTACTGTAGGATTTGTAACCTCAGAAGTAGTAGATGTTTATTTATCAGAGTCAAAAACTCAATGGGATGTAGTAACAGATCTTTTAAATACAGAAACAACTTCTGATTTAAGTACAGTTAAAAGAGCTTTTGTATTACCTATGCATAATGTGTCAACTGACAGATTAAAAGCTTCTCTTAAAGAGCATAAGATTTCTATAACTAATGATTATGAAAAAGCTGATTTTATTATTCCTCATACTAATTTTTATGACACCTATACAAACGTACCTAATATTCCACAGACTAAAATGATGTTTAAACTGACTAACGGATATTACTGTAATGATCATAGACCTTTAATTGAAGATTATTATAATAAGACTAGTAATGATGTTATATTAGAAAATAGAAGTATAGATGGTGCTTATCAGCATAGATTAAATTATGAAAGCGCTCCTTTTGATTCTTTTGTGTTTAGTGAGATGTCTTTAGAACTAGCAAGTTTAGTTCAAAATGGAGAAATGCAAGTTATTAGTACTGATACTATACTTAATCAATCAGCTAATAGAATTCCTATAACTCAACAATTAATAGATGACATTGCAAAAATGTGTGATACTTATTCTGCTACTGATGATGATATAGAAATGGCAGGTAAGATAATACCAACTATTGATCCTACAGGTGAGCCTTATTTATTGTATAATAGTGCTAGTATGTTGGATAATGTGTCTTACAAGTTTAATAGGAATAAAGATGTTCAATATTGGTTGGAAAAGCATAATATTAGTACTCTTTCAAGGCTTAATGCTGAAAATGCTATTAAATACTTTGATGAAAAAGGAGAGCTAGACTCAAGATGTTTTAAATCACTAGAAGTAAAATGTAGGGAACAAATACAGATTAATAATCGAGAATTGTATACGTTCAAAGTCCAAGTTAAACCCGAGTACAGAAAGTATATGATAGACTAACTGTGAAGAGTTGTCTGTTTAACAACTCGTGTTTAATTGATTGCATAGAGGGGGCCTGAGAGGGTCCCCAATATGTTTAACCTAATAAAAATTAAATAAATGAAAGAAACAATAGCACTAATAGATGGAGATAGCTTAATCTATTATGAGATGGGGAAACCAACCTTAGAGGAAGCTCTAGAAGGTATAGACACTAGAATTAGGCATATGCTTAATCAATGTAACGCTAATAAATATGCAGGATTCTTAACAAGCGGTAGATGCTTTAGATATGCTGCAGCTAAAACTAAACCTTACAAAGGAAATAGAAAGTATGGGAATAAGCCAATTATATTTCCTGCTATAAAAGAATATTTAAGGCAAGAATGGAATTTTATATCTGTCCCTGAGTTAGAAGCAGATGATTTAGTTTCTGTTTATCATGATCCTATGAAAACTATTATATGTAGCCCTGATAAAGATGTTTTATATCAAAATAAAGTATGTAATTATAATTATGGGAAAGCAGAAATGATAGCTGTAGATGAAAATGAAGCAATTACATTTTTATGGAAACAAATGCTTATGGGGGATTCAACAGATGGAATTGTAGGTATCCCAAAAGTAGGGGCAAAAACAGCAGATTTATGGTTAAAAAATACAACACCAAGCAAAATGCCTGAGCTAGTTTTAAATAAATATATAGAAAAATTTGGATATGCAGAAGGAATTACTAAATTTGCAGAGACATTTAAACTTGTATACATCTTAAAATGTAAAGAAGACGTTTTTAGAGAAACTGGAATTGAGCTACCTGAACTTGTAACTTATGATGTTAAACCTTTAAACGAAAACGAATGGCTGTGAAATGTAATACTTTAACATATACACCTATAGATGCATTGTCTTTTAGAATTACTGGAGACACAAATGCATTAACTCCTAATAAAGAAAATGGTATTATACAGTCTCTAGAGGGTCCTGATGGACTTATGTTCCCTTTAGGGTTAACTGTTGAAATAAAAAGAAGAAAATATAAAGTAAATATTATTGAAGAATTTAGAAAGGAAACTAAAAAGCATTATATTATTTCAATAGCAAAAAGAACTAAATCTTCTACTTTTTTAATACCTATGTTAGGGGGCCACAGAGACTTATATTTTTGGAATAATTTATTTCTTAATTGTTTTATAGCAACTGATCAAGATTCTAATTGTATAGCTTTATTATATAGATGGTCTTCTGACCCTTTATATGTAAAATTTGAAAAAGCTTTAAGTAAATTTTCTTCTTTTAGAAGAAGATATGACCCTACACCTGATTGTGTTATGTTTGTTTTTAATGTCCCTAAAAAACACACTAACAATTACAAAAAATTTATTACTGGTAAATACTCTAAACTATCTGAATCTTATAAATTCAATCTTTTAGAATTCCACGATAAAGATTTGAGGGATACTATAGGTCAAGTTTTATTTAAAACTAAAAAACGTAAAAAAATATTAGAAAATAAACTAGGGACAATTTTGCCAGACACCTCAGAACTTTTAAGTATTATAGATATAGAAAAAGAAACTTATAATCCTGAAATATATAAATTTAAAAAATTATTATAATGAAAAAAAATAAAAAAACTGTAAATATGTCTGTGCCTGAAGGTTTAAATTTTAATACTACTTATGAACTGCATAATGCTCACTATTACGAAAAGGATAGAAATTTAGATCCCTGGAGAGTTCCTAAAAACGCAAACTTTGCTTGGCATTTAGATAAAGTTACTGAACAAATTACTAATCTATTAAAAGAAAAAAATGCTGCTTACGGAGACAGCGCTTTAAATCCTTTAAATGTTTTTAGTAAATTAGATGCAGTAGAATCTTTGTTAGTTAGAATGGATGATAAAATTGCAAGAATTAAAAATAAAGGTATAACAGATAAAACTGAAGACACAGTTGATGATTTAATTGGATACTTATTATTATTAAAAATGGCATTAGAAAAAAAAGAAAGGGGCTAAAGCCCCCTTTTTTACTGCCCCTTTATTCCATTTGCATGAACCACTTATATGCTTCTTTTGGTCCTTCACCAAAACTCTTATTAAAACCTCTCCACCCAATCATCATATCTTGAAAATCTTTAGTGACTTTACGATCACCTTTTTTAAATCTCCCAGCTCTCCTTTGGTAATATACATCTTTTTCCTCTATCCAAGGCATTCCTGTAAAATAACCTAGATCAGTGCTAAGCTGTTTGAATAACCCAAAACCTGCTTGAACAGGCCTTGCTCCTGCTATAGGGGACCTCATCATTCTAAATCCTTCACTAAATAATCCAGGAGGATTCCACATATTAATTTCTGAATGGTATCTTTTAGCTTGATATAGTGCAAAGTTACTAGCCCAACTTTCTTCATCATCATCTAGATTAGCTAAAGCATTAACTAAGACTGCTGCTCCTATCATTGCGGATAACTCAACACTTGTTCTTTTTACATTTTGCTTTTCCATCTCAGTCATATTTTTATATGCAAACTTTTTAGTAGAAAAAGATTCAGTTAGCATATTCCAAAAAGATATATACATACCTTGTGTAACAGCCCCTAATTCTTCATCAACACGAAGTGTACTACCTCCACCGTGCCCATAACGTCTTCTAATACCTGGAAGTAACCAACTACGAAATAACATTAATAATTTACCAACAGCTCTTCTCTGAATTATAGGAGCATGCATTTTACCTTTAGTTTGATTTGTTCTTCTACTTAATCCTTGTATTAACCCTATAAAATCTAACCTATTAAAATTAGCTACTTTAGGATTTACAGACATTATTCCTGTTTTTTTATTTATGTCTAACATATCATAAAGATCAGCTTCTTCTCCTTTCTCGTTTTTAAGAACTTTACCGTTACTATCTTTTAGCTTACCTTTTAAAGTGCGCATTAATGCAAGCAATCTTGTAGAGGATAGTTCATGTTCTACTGCTTGTTGTAAAAACAATAAGTTATCTCCAGAAACAAGTTTCCTAGCTTTACCCCCAACTATTTTATTTCCTTCATGGTCTGTAAATTCTGTTAATGCATCAAAAAACTCTAATGCTTTCCCAAGTTTAGATTCAGGATTAAACTTACCTACGTCTGCTACTGCAGCCCCTTCACTAAACCAATATTTTGTTTTAGCCCATGCTAAATCTTCTTTAGACATAAATTGTCCAGCAACTGCTTCTTGCGCCATAGTTAAATTATCAAGAATTAACTGATTTGCTCCCTGCAGTAAGTTAAAAGATAAAGTATTCATTGCAGTGTACGCATTTAAAGTTCCTACTGCCTTAGTTAAAGACACTCCTTTAAATTCACTTTTTAATTCATTTTGCCCAAACATTACTACATCAATCCACTCGTCAACATGTTTAAAAGTATTAGACTCACCTTCTTTTAAAAGATTCATCTTAAAACCCATAGCTTCTGCAGTTTTTTGTATATACTCAATTCCCCCTGAATTAGTTTGTAATACTTTTTGATTTTTAATAATATCTCTAAACAACATTACAGACCCTACAGCTTCTGATTTAGCTTTATAGTTATGGGCCATATTTCTAAATTGATACAAACTACTTGCAACATCTCTAGATACATCGTTAGCAGGTACATTATTAGTATAGTAAACAGGTACACTTTTATTTAACTCTCCAGTTTTTTGGTCATATGTACCAAATTGATCATCTGTTTCTACAATAGAAAAGTTTTCTTTTAACATATCCCTAGTCCCAGATATAATTCCTTGCTCTCTTAGCCTATCATAATCATTTTTTCTAATAGAAGGCATTAAATAAGAAAACTTATCCCAAGAATTTTTATCCATTTTAGGGCCTATCATTTTATGTCCAATTTGAAGTTCTTCTAATACAAAATCATAATACTTTTTTAATTTTGGAGTATTTTGTATTTTAGTATATTTTGGATTAAGGTAAACTTTTGGGTCTGGTCTTGTCCAATCTCTCCTAGGTTGGCCTGACTCTGAATCATAGTTATGTCTTTTAAATTTTTCTAGCTCTTGAAGTCTACCTGTTTGCATAACATATTCTTCAGTATTTTCATTTTCTTCTGACTGCAGCTTTTTCCTTAACTCTTTAGCTTTTTTTATTTGCTCATTTAAAATCTTTAGTTCTTCTCTCCAAGTTTCAATAGGCTTACTATTTTTTTTATCCCATTTTGCTTCTTCAAAACGTACTTTTTTATAGTTTGAAGATAATTTCCATGAAAAATACTCTCTTTTAAATGCTTCATCATTTTGCCCTTTTTTCTGTACTGGCTGACCATATTTAACATTTAACTTTTTAATAAAATCTGTTTTATTTTGGTAGTATTTATCTGAATCAATAGGATTAATAATAGCTAGTCTTTTAACTCCTCTAATTGTAACTTCTTCTAGCATATCTTCGTTTAACTTAGCAACGTCTGACTCAGACATTCCTTCAGCAAAAGCTTTATATTGAGCACTAAGCATAGATTTAAACTCCCTAGTCATATCATTCTTTTTTAAATCAGCGTCTTGCACAGATTTAACAAATAATTGTATAGCATTATCATTACTATACATTAAAGGATCGAATAAATAAGAAAGAGGATTTTTATCTTTATGTGCTGCTCTTAATTGTTTAACTAAAGGCCCATAATTAGGAATCATTTTATTTTTAAGTTGCTCTACTTTTAAGAGTACTTGCTGATCTAAAAATTCTATAGTATCAATTTCCCCGTCTTTATATCTTTTATTAAGCTCTACATATTCTATAGTCTTAGTATTTAAACCTTGAGTTCTTTTATACTTAATAGTATTATCAATTTGAGCTTGCAACTGAGGATCAATTGCTTTGTTATGATAACCAGATAAAAACTGGGCCATTACAGGGATTACATTATCACTAAATCTTTTGTTATAAAGTTTACCTGATTTTAATATAGAAGCTACCCTGCCTTCTAATGTTTCAAAAACACCTTCATTTAAAATTTTTCCTTGTTCTCTTTTGTCTAGCATAACAACTTCTAAAGATTGCATTACATCTAATGCGTCTAATTCAGTTTTTAGTTTGTATAAACTAGTCATATTTTCTAATGTAGCTCTTTCATGTATTGGGAGCTCCATTATTCTATTGTACTCCCTAATAGTAGAAGTTAGGGAAACAGCCATAGAATTTACTGTATTTAATAAATCTTCTACATTTTTAACTTTATCTAAACCTTGTTTAAGATTTTTTAAATTATAAATTTTCTTTTCTCTTTCTTCAATAGGCAATTGCTCCACAAGGTATATGTCTGATGCTATCCTTACTTTAAGATCTTGTACAATCTCTGTAAAGTTTTGATGGTCTCTACTTTCCTGTGTATAAGGACTTAAAGGATTAACCATGCTGTCTGCTCTTAAATTTTTAGCAAACATTTCTTCAGCAAGTATTCCTGCTATATTAGAATTTACACCAAATATTTCTCCAATTCTTCTTAATATCCTATTAATAATCTGCTGTACAAAACTAGGATTTTTCCTTACAACTTTAGCTCCTTCTAATCCAATAGCTGTAGCTAATACTTCTTTGTCTAATCTGTCTCCAGTTAGTTCAGGGTAAGTTGATTGCACTTGCGCATATAAAGGTGTATTTTTAAGTTGCGCTATAGCAGCTGATACTACAGGGTCATTTATCCCTAACATATCAATATAAATATGCCCAAACTCGTGGTAAGCTGTGTCTTCTTTTACTAAATTAGGGTTAAGGACAATAATTGGATTTACTTCTCCAGGCCTTACTTCTCCAAGAGTGCTTAACTCAGTATCATATTCAACATCTACAGTTATCCCAGCTTTAGCAAATGACTCTTTAAGATGTACTACTTTAGAGTCAAGATTATCTTTAGCTTCTTTAGACATGTCAGAAAATCTACTTTGGTCACTAGTATTTTCTTGCCTTGCTTTTTCATCTAAATAATAATCATCTGTATTTTCATTACCAGCTACTAATCTAACATATTGATCTAATTCAGTTTGATCTTCATAAGTAAAATCTGCAGTTTCAATTCCTTCTACTTCAATGTTACTCAAAACAGCTGCATTAATATTTAAAGTGTGCGCTTCTGATGCTCTAGAATAAATAGTTTCTGGAGTTGTTTTTGTAAATTTTGTAGTTAATAGTCCTGGGTATTTAGCATTTATTCTACCAACTTCTCTGAGTGCAGGTTGTAAATTAGCTTGATTTATATAAATTGATCCCCTAAAGTATTTAGTAGCTATACCATGAGTTTTTAATATATTATGTACTGCTTTTACAGTCTTTTTTTCAGGTGCTGTATTATCCATGTAGCCATACAACTCTGTATAAAGCCTACTTTCTACCCCATTTATGTAATATTTACACGCCATATATTTTATATTTTACAAATTTTCTGTGCTTGTGAATCTTCATTCTCAGTAATAATTTCAGTAGATGTTATTTGAAATCTAGGACCTGGTTTATTAACTGTACCTCCTTCATTTATCAAACTTTCTGAATTACTTTGTACAGCTCCAAACTCATTTACTTTTCTAGATTTTCCTAATAAAGATAATACTTGATATTTACCTCCTTCTACGTTTACAAATATAGTAGATTTACCTTGATATGAAGATAAAAAATAATCTAAGTTAATATTGTTATCCCCATATATTCTAGCATCTCCTTTTTGAAAAGAAACTACTCCAGAATTATTTGGGCTAGGTAAGTTTTTTATAACTTTTAATAATGGAGCTCCTTTAGGTTTTTGTAAACCATATGTTCTTACAAAATCATGCACAAAATCATTAAAATAATTTGTTTTCATTAATTCTTCTGCCTCTTGTTTAAAGAATTCTACAGGACTTTCTTTGCTTTGATTTAATATACGAGTTGTTAATACTTCAGAAGGAATTAAATCAATGTAACTCCCAAATGTAGGATTAAATCCACTAGTTAAAATCTGATTACCTACTAATAGTCTTCCAAAATTTCTAATGTTTTCATCATTAGATTCTATAAGTCTTAATAAATCTTGCGTTAAATCATTTTTATCTGCAGTTGATATACCAATTGGAATATCTAAACGTAATAAATATAAACCTGTTTCACTATTAGAAGGATCTTCCTGTAAAGCTTGTACAAATAAATTATTTTCTAATGAAGGGTAGGCTTCTTTAATATATTGAGCTCTAGTTACTAAGTTATTAGTAGGGCTTATATACATATTTATAAAATTTTCTTGACTAATAACTCCCCCATCAACAAAAGGACTATTTGGTTGAGTCATAATTTTTAAAAATAAAGCTCTATCTATTAATTTATGTTGATCAGCGGTAAATTTAGATTTTCCTAAATTATCTTGCAAATTTTCTTTAAAAGCTGTAAATGCTGGAGTATTATTTAAAAATCCTATTCTGTTTGTTTCTTTTATTATTGTGTCAAATATACCTCTATAAGCAATACTAATTGGACTTAAAGGTTTTGTAGTTCCTTGATTATGTACAATTATTTCTTCTGCCCCTTGAATTAAACTTTCTGGATTATTTAAATATTCTTGTTCTACTTCAAGCCAGGCGCTAATAGAAGACAATTCTGTAACATTATCTAAATTGTCAGGTGTAATAATCTTATTAACTATTTGCAATGCTTTTCCTGCTAAGTAAAATTTATTAAAGTTAATTAAGTATTGTATTTGTACAGCATCTTCTGGCTCTGTCAAATTATCTTCCATTTGATTAGAACTCATGTCTACAATATTTGTAGTTTTTAAGTCTTTTATATTGTATGATTTAGCAACATACTCAATTGCCTCTTTAAATTTTCCAGGAGATAAAGCATTGTCTGCAGCATACTTAGTTACTTCTCTAATAATAGGTTGATTAACAAAGTTTAATGCCGTTTTAATAGGTATACCTGCACTGTAAAACATTCCTAATACTGGATTAGTATATATATTATCATTAACAGATGCTTGTATAGGGTCATTAGCATAATCTACAGCTGAAGACAAATGCTCAGAAATATTAGCGTCAGTATAATTACCTAATACATCTTTAGTTTTACCTAATCCTGCAAAAGGTTTGCCATCTATTATAGGCATGTGACTTGATTTAACAGATAAGACTTTAACGCTTTCTGCTACGTTCCTTCCTGCTAATTGATTAGACCACAACCCAATTAATGCTGAACCAAGTTTAGCTCTTTCCTCCATATCAAGCTCTGCCATAGGATTATTATAATCTAATGTAGAGTCTATACCAATCTTATCTGCTAAAAACTTTCTAGCATCTTTTATACTATTATTATCTAAAGGTGTAATAACTTCTTTTAAATGTTTAGGATCTTTTAGAATAGATCTAAATGTATCAAATACTACATTATTTCTTTCTAGCCTATTCATGTCTAAAGGCTCTTTACTGTAATCTGGTTTTATTACACTATTTTCTATATCTACTTCAGGAAATATTAAATTTAATTTATCTACATCAAAATCACTACCCATTTGTACTGTAATTCCTCCAGGAACCATAACTGCTTTTTCGTGAGACTCAGGCAAAAAATCTACTACTTCCATAACAAGTGATGAATTTTTACCTTGTTGAGGTATACGGTACCCAATTACTGTTAATCTTTCAAGTGGTATATCTGTAATATCTGTATTAGGATCTAACCCTAATGTACTAGCTTTTACTCTTATTTGTGCAGCGTTAACACCATCATAAAACTCAAGTTCTCCACTTAGAACATGCCCTCCAAGTTCTGCAACTTGAACTAATTCTTGTCCTTTTAACTTTTGATTAAACAATTCGTTATGAAACATACTCATAAATATCCCTTCAAACTTAGCTTGATAATTAGGGAAAGATAATGGGATTTTAAATTCCCAATCAAACATTCCATTAGGAACTATTTTTAGTGCTTCTAAATAATTGTCAGGTAAATCTCTATCTTTAATTTGCTCAGTTACTCTATCCCTAATATTCATTAGATAATTTAATTTAGCATCTCTATATTCTTCAGTACCTTCTTTACCTCGTAACTTTTCTAATCTTGTAATACCTAAAGAATCTTTTATATTTTTTGTATCTTCTGCTATATTAGCAGCAACTGCTTCAGCATAAGTTTGAATCAAATCTGAACCAGGAACAAGTTTTCCTTGTAATTCATAACTTCCTAAAGGATTTATATTTGCAACTAAATTTTTTCTAATTTGTCTGTTAAAAGCAATATCATCTTTTTTAGTTCTAGGCATAATTTGAGGAAATCTTAACATACTAGAATCCATAATAACTATTGTAGCATCTTCTAAAGTAGCAGTTGTTTGGAAATCTTGTACATCTTTTCTAGCTCCTTTAGTAGCGCTTTCTGTATTTACAACATCTATGCCTTTATTCATAGCTTCTAACATTGATTGTAAATAAGGGTAACTTTTAGCTAATTCTGGAGTAACTACTGTATAAGAGTTTTTATCCATAAATAAAGCGTTTACACCATCTTGCAATGAAATTTCTTCGTGAAAAGGTTTTAATGGGTATATAGGTCTAGGGTTTTGATTATTATCTACATATAAACCAAAGTCAGGATCTTTTGCATTCTTGTATGCTTGTTGATCTAATTTATTCCACTGACCCATACCCTGCATAATATTACGATACATGTCTAAACTTATAAATGCTTGTGCATCTGATTTGTTTAAACTTCGATATTGACTAACAATATCTTCTGCCTGAAACATATCTACTTCTTGTCCTATTAAAATAGTTTTTAAACTGTCAGCTATGTTATTTGCTTTATCTATTTCTGTAAAGTCAAAATCTTTAATTGTAACAGCATTGTA
>TARA_R110001592_G_scaffold92118_4_pt1 | contig 10849 bp, 11 predicted proteins | sample TARA_R110001592 | Tara Oceans TARA_R110001592 (sample SAMEA4398387) | marine metagenome | biome: Polar Biome; feature: [SRF] surface water layer (ENVO:00010504); material: water (ENVO:00002006), including particulate matter (ENVO:01000060) such as... | depth 5 m | reverse complement strand
CTATCATCACTTCGTAATGCCTCGTTCATTTGTTGTTCACAAGTTGGGTCACTCATCACCAATTTCCCATGAGGCTTCAAAACTCTATACATCTCTTCAATGGCGCGTTTTAAGTCTTCGGCTTTAAATATATTGAATAGACAATTTTGAGCTGCTACGTCAATTGTATTATCATCTACTGGTAAATTAAGGGCATCACCCTTTTTTAAATCAACAAAATCTGATTTGAACCATTCATTCTGCTCTTCGGCAATTATAAAGTTTTTTCTACTTGCTTCAAGCATTTCCTCTACCACATCAACACCAACTACACCACCTTTTTGACGATTAAAGTAGGAGAATTGTAATAATTCCATACCTCCACCAACACCAACATATAACATTTTCGGATTGTTAGAGAGATCTCTTGCATGAACAGTGCTACCACAGCCATAGTTCATTTCTTGCATTATTTTTGGGATTTTTAAACCTGGCAATTCCCAAATAGGATTTGTAGTACAACATAAACCTACGTCTGGCGTAAGTGCTGCTTGCTTGTATAGATTATTGGTTGCTTCTAAATAACTCATAAGTTCATTTTTTTATTATGCTACAGTTCCTTGACAGCTACTACCAGCGCCTGCCGTACAACCATAACAATGTTGTGAGATAATAATGTTTCTATCGTTTAATAAATCTTCGTTATAATCTTTAATATGTTTGACCTTGCTAGCAACTTTTAAATCTAGCATTTGATTAAAGTCGCAATCATATAGCCAACCGTCCCAACTAATTGAAATGGTATTGGTACACATTACATTGGATACTGCAGCCGGATTGTATGCCTCAACCAAAGAGTACATATAATCTTCATAATTTTCTGAAGCTATTAGATAATCTAGAAAACGTGCAATAGGCAGGTTTGTAATAGCGAAAAGGCTATGAAATTGAATATCAAAATCTTCTTTAAGTGCTTTCTTGAAATCCTTTTCCATGGCTACTTGGTCGCCTGGTAAATATGCTCCGGAAGGATTATAAACCAAATCTAACCGTAAACTACTACCTGGCAATCCATATCCCCTGTCATTCAATTCTTGAAGTGCCTTTATCGACTTATCAAAAACACCATCTCCACGTTGCTTGTCCGTTTTACCTCTTGTATAATGAGGCATAGAAGATATTACATGTACGTTGTGTTTCTTAAAGAAATCTGGCAAGTCGTAGTACTTTTTATTTGCACGAATAATGGTCAAATTTGAACGCACAATAAAATCTTTAATTCCAGCTTTGGCTGCCTCCTCAACAAACCACCTAAAATCAGGGTTCATTTCTGGCGCACCACCAGTTAAATCTAATGTGTGGGCACCTGTATTCTTAATGACTTCTAAACACTGAACCATGGTTTCTCGTGTCATTATTTCCTTACGATCGGGGCCTGCATCTACATGGCAATGTTCACATACTTGATTACACATATAACCCACATTAATTTGTAGGATTTCCAGCTTTTTAGGTCGAAGTGGAAAATGCCCTATTTGCGCAATCTTATCCTTAAAGTAGGGCAACTCTCCATCGGCAAAAATTCCGCCATTCAGTATTTCAAGTTGCTTGTTGGAATTTGCTAAATCGTTTCCTTTTGCTTTTAATGATTTTGTAGCCATTTTTTAGTTGTTCGTTGTTCGTTGTTCGTTGTTCGCATTTTTTATTTTGCTTCAAACTTTAACCTCACAACATTTAATATTTTATTCTTAATAATGGATGTTTATGATGAACATTCCATCTACAATATTTTAACTAACTAATTTTAATTTCAAAGTATTGATTATTGAAGATAGCTGTTACGAACAACCATCAACGAACAACCAATAACGAAATTTACATTGATAATTTATCGTATTTATTCATCATCTGTACGCCATGCACTAAGGTTGCGCCACTTTCGATAGCAGCACCAACATGAACAGCTTCCATCATTTCTTCTTTAGTAATTCCTTTTTGAAGTCCGTCTTTGGTATAGGCATCAATGCAATAAGGACATTTTACTACATGTGAAACCGCTAAGGCTATTAATGATTTCTCTCTAGCACTTAGTGCGCCTTCTTCGAAAACCTTACCATAATAATCGAAAAATTTGGTTCCAAGTTCTTCGCTCCATTCGGTAATTTTTCCAAATTTTCTTAAATCTGCTGGGTCGTAATACGTATTTGCCATCTTTTTTTGAGTTTTAGATTGTATTGAATTTTGTTGTTTTTGAGTTCTAAAAATCGGAATTCACTGTGCTATTTTTTACCTCTGGGAGAATTTCCATGTTATTCCAAAAACCAGAATTAAGGGTATTTTCATCAGTATCTGTAACAATACCAGTAATTGTTTCTTGAGCATTGACAATGGTTATTATAAACATAGTCAACACCATAAAAATGTGTTTCATAAATAGCTTTTGAACTGAGATTTACTTTTACCCTAGTATTGGGCAAAGGCGCATTTAGATAAATGAAATCTCAGGAGAGCCTTTATTATAAAAACATCTGTTAGGAAACAGATTTATGAAGTGATATTTCTTATGAAAAAGTCTATTTTTTAAGCTTAATAGGCCTATAATTAAAAGTATTAATGAAGTAGATAAGGTTTTTGAAAATAACAATAAAGACCTTAAATCTTTTACATTATCTACATCTTGTAGTACGGGTAATTTTACTAATTCTGATGATTCAGATTGTAACCATCTTGATATTTGATTATATAAAATGAAACGCTGCCATGGTAATTTTTTGAATTTTGAGACATCAAAATTAGATTTCTGTAAACCAAGCAAGTAAAATCCGCCATCTACCGAAGGGCCAATTATGGTTTTACCTAACTTCAATTGTTTTACTGTATTTTTAAGATGTTGTGTCTTTAAATGAGGAGTGTCATTACCAATGGTGATGATGTTGTCAAATCCTTTGTCAAATACTGCAGCTATAGCATTGGTAAATCGTTCACCAAAATTTGACCCGATTTGTTCTTTTTCAGTTAAATGGAATATTGGTAAGCCAGTTTTCTTGGCTTTTGAAAGCGTTGTTTTAGTTAGCTTTTCGAATAATTGTTCACTTTTGGGAATAGACTTTGTTACCAACTCTTCCTTCGCGGAATTGGCAAATACCAAAATTGCAGTTGTGTGCAGTGAATTCAATTAAATTTTCTTTCTTGTTACTAAACTTACGTAAAAATATGGCAAAGGTTTTCTTTGTTTAACAGATATCAAAATTATAATCTACGGAAATTCTTACCTTAAGTCAAAATGTCAGTTTCAAACTAGTCAGTCGGTTCTTCATGTTCAAAATGCGATGTTAATTATCAGTTTTAGGATTAACAAACAATAAAAACTGTCTATACGTACCTTTTTGGCTAAATTACCGGCTTGATTATTAGATTACAGACTACTTAGTCTAAAAAAATCCTTAAAATTTCAATGAATTTTAAAAAATTATTAGCATTTGCTCATCTAGTAATGGCATAGCTATTGCCACTAGGCTGCTAGAAGAATTAAAAAATTATTAATTATGAAATCAGACACAAATACAAAAAGCGCTTGGAAGGTTTACTTCTTCTCAGCGATTATTGCACTAGTAGTAAGTTACGGGGTTCTTGAATTTAACAAACAAACAACAAAAGATGATGTTGGGGTTACGGTTGTTGATTCAGTTCCTGGTAGTCATGTTCTTTATACTGCCGATAACGAAGGAAATATTAAGCCGTTAGATTTTACCGAAACTTCCGAAAAAGTTTTAGATGCTGTGGTCCATATTAAATCTACGCAAATAGGAGCTTCATACGGTAACCAAGGTGCACGTGAATTACCAGACCCTTTTAAAGAATTTTTTGGTGATATGTTCAAAGGGCAATCTCCAGAAGGTATGCAATCACGACCTAGAGTTGGTACAGGTTCTGGAGTTATTATTTATGATAAGGGATATATTGTTACCAATAATCATGTTATTGCTAATGCAGATGAAGTGGAAGTAACCCTTTATAATAACCAATCTTATAAAGCAACGGTCATAGGTACGGATCCAACTACAGATTTAGCCTTATTGCAGATTAAAGCTGATAATTTAAAAACTATGGCCTTGGTAAATTCAGATGATGTTGAGGTAGGTGAGTGGGTTTTAGCAGTGGGTAATCCTTTAGGCTTAAACTCTACGGTTACAGCTGGTATTGTTAGTGCAAAGGCAAGAAGTATTCATATCAATACCGATAAATTTGCGGTTGAAAGTTTTATTCAGACCGATGCTGCGATTAATCCTGGTAATAGTGGAGGAGCTTTAGTAAACCTTGATGGTAATTTGGTAGGAATTAATACAGCGATTGCAAGTACTACAGGTACGTATACCGGTTATGGTTTTGCCGTGCCGAGTAATATTGTTACTAAAGTGGTCGAAGATTTATTAAAATATGGTAATGTTCAACGAGGGATGTTGGGAGTTACTATAAGAACAATGGATGGTAATTTGGCTAAAGAGAAGAATGTTGCGTTTACCAAAGGTGTTTGGGTTGAACAAGTAGGTAAAGATAGTGGTGCAGATATGGCAGGTATTGAATCTGGTGATATTATTATTAGTGTAAACGGGAAAGAAACTAGTACTTCGCCAAGACTTCAAGAGATTGTTGCTGGTAAAAGACCTGGTGATAAAGTTGCTATCGTAGTTAATAGAAATGGTAAGGAGAAAGAGCTAGAGGTTGAGCTTAAAAATTCTGAGGGAGGAACCAGTATTATTAAAAAGGAAGAGAAAGAAGTTTTTAAACTTTTAGGTGCTGATTTTGAAAACGTGAATAAAGAGCTAGCTAAGAAATTCGGTTTAGAAGGTGGTGTTCAAGTGACAAAACTATATCCAGGGAAAATTAAAAAGGAAACCCAAATGCGTGAAGGTTTTATTATTACACATATAGATGGTAAACGCGTAAAAAATATTGATGATGTTGCTGATATTCTTGAAGGTAAAAAGGGTGGAGTTATGTTAGAAGGTATCTATGAAGATGGAAGTAAATATTATTATGCATTTGGATTGGATTCATAGTCCGCTATAATGCCTAATTTTATGCCGAGCGGATAATAGTATTCGCTCGGCATTTTTTTTGAAATTAATTTTAGATAGATGCAAATAGGTTCTAAGACCGTGGGTTTAGTGCTTTCAGGTGGAGGCGTTAGAGGCATGGCGCATATCGGAGTTATAAAAGCCATGCAAGAGTTTGGTGTAGAAGCAACCGTTGTGGCCGGTAGCAGTGTTGGTGCATTGGTCGGAGCGTTATATGCTTCAGATAGGTCGGTGGTTGATATGCTTAGGTTCTTTAAGGAAACCCCCTTGTTTAAATATAATTATTTTGCCGTTGCAAAACCGGGACTAATAAATACTGAACGGTTTATTGGGGCGTTTCAGGAGTATTTTCCTGAAGATAATTTTGCCGCCTTGATGAAAGAACTGCATGTAGTTGCTACGAATTTAGAAGAAGGGGAAGAAATTTTTATAAATGAAGGGGAGCTTATACTTCCACTTTTAGCTTCTGCAGCTTTGCCACCAGTATTTAGTCCTGTTCAATATAATGGGGCTTTACATGCCGATGGTGGTATTATGAATAATTTTCCCTCAGAACCTGTAAAAAAGAAGGTTGATTTTATGATAGGTAGTAATGTATCTATCGTTTCTAAATTGCAAAAAAAACACCTTAATAATTCTTTTCAACTAACTGGAAGAGTCACGGGACTCATGATTTACGCAATCAACAGAGAGAAAATTAATAATTGTAACCTAATAATTGAACCACAAGAATTGGAGCATATTGGTATTTTAGACCGTAGAGGTATAGAAAAGGCCTATGCCATTGGGTATGAAACGGCAGTTAGAACATTCGAAAAAGCTCTATAAAACCAAACAGGTGCTATAAATTTTAAAACCGACGAATTACTAAGACAGTAATACTATTTATGCTGTAATCTAAACATCGTCATAATCAACTTTTAAAGTAGGTGTCGTAGGATGCGCTTGGCAAGTAAGAATGAATCCGTCGGCTATTTCCTTATCCGTTAAAATCTGATTCATCACCATTTCTGCTTTTCCTTCCGTTACTTTGGCAATACAACTGCTACAAACACCACCTTGACATGAGTATGGCGCGTCTATATTTTGCTTTAATACAGCATCTAATACCAAGGACTTTTTGTCCATGGTAAATTGAAACTCTTCATCATCTAAAACAACAGTTATTGCGGTGGATCCTTCTGCTTGAATTGGAAGCTCTTCTTTAATTTCGGTTGAGGTAAAAAGTTCAAAGAGAATCTTATCCTTGTCAACACCATTATCTAACAGAGTGTCTTGAACTGTGTTGATCATAGCTTCTGGGCCACACAGGTAATAGGCACTAAAATCTACATTTTTGTGTTTATTCTTTAATGCATAATTAACGGTTGAGGTATCTATACGACCAAAAAGCGCTTTGTCTTCACGGGTTTGACTGTTGGTAAAATAAATAAAAAATCGATTGGCATATTCTAGTTCTAATTTCACCAAATCGGTGTAGAACATGGTTTCTTCGTATGATTTATTACCGTAAACAAGAACAAATTGATTTTTAGGATTACTATCTAAAGCAGATTTCACGATACTCATTATCGGGGTAATACCACTACCAGCAACAAAGGCGGCAATTTTTTGAACTTCTTTAGAAGGTTTGAAAATAAAGCGGCCTTCTGGCTCCATTACTTCAAGAGTATCACCAACTTGTAATTTGCTATTAGCGTAGTTTGAAAATCCACCGTTATCTACCTTTTTAATACCAATGGTAATTCCATCTTTTTCAGGTGATGAGCTAATAGAATAAGCTCTCCTTAATTCCTTACCCTTTATTTCTTTTTTAATAGTAATATATTGACCGGCTGTAAAAGCGAAGGTCTGTGCCAATTCTTTTGGAATAGCAAAAGTAACCGCTACAGAAGTTGGCGTTAATTTCTTAATATGTTTTACCGTTAGTGGGTGAAAATGCGACATATAATCTTTTCTTTAAATCGAGTACAAAATTAAGCATTGATTTTACGATATAGAATGACATTTGTCAAAAAATCTAAATCTCTAAGTTTTTTGTTTGATTGTTCAGTTTAAAAAATCCTTAACGCATATTTTTCTGAAAATTTATATTAGAAATTATCTATACTATAATTTTTTTGAAATCGAGATAATTAATACCTATAAATCTTATGCATAAGAAAATTATGTATATTTAGCATGAAGCTTCGTTGTCAGTTTTGACGAAGTAGTGTATAAAATGAAGACAAGGTAATGGCGAATTCAAAACTATATAAGGGAAGTTTAAATACCATCATTCTTAAATTGTTAGATGAAGGTGGTAGAATGTATGGTTATGAGATTACGCAAAAAGTAAAGGAAATAACAAGGGGTGAATTGAAGATTACAGAAGGAGCATTATATCCTGCATTACATAAACTTGAGGCTGAAGGGTTATTGGTTGTTGAAGTCGCTAAAGTAGATAATAGACTTCGTAAATATTATAAACTAACAGAGCAGGGAGTGAAGGAAAAAACAAATCGCTTGGTTGAATTAGAAGATTTTATTCGAAATATGGAGCAACTCGTGAATCCTAAATGGACTATTAACTAAAAATTGTTACATGAAATTAGAACAAAATCAATTAGATGTTATAGAGAATTATCTTAACTGGAAGGAATTAGTTCAGGTAGATTTGAAGAACGAAGTATTAGATCACATGGCTAATTCTATTGAAGATAGAATGGAGGAAGATGGGGTCTCTTTTTCAATGGCATTTAAAGATGTTGTCTTAGTATGGGAGAAAGAACTTTCAAATAATTCAAGTCCATTAATAGGTTTACTATTTTCTGGCCCAAAAATGTTGATTTATAAGTGTGTAAAAGAGCTTAAACAAATATATTATCGAACAGCGGTAATCGCTTTTTTAATAACCATTTTGTTTACTGTACTTTCTAGAAAATTTGATATTACCCTTTTTTTAGAATTTTCTCGAAACTTATTCGGGTATACTTATTTTTTGGCTATTGGCATTATTGTCATACTTCATTTTGCAATAAGAAGAACAAAAACAAAAAGTTCATTTAGTTATCTTTTTAAAACACAGGCTGTTGGATTTGGTTTTTTTTACATCATACATAACCCACTTTTAACTGATATGTTTGGTGTGTTTAAAAGTGGCGAATATGATTTTGTTGCATTTCTCGCGTATTCTATTATGTTGGTTTTTTCTTTTTCTTTCTTCCCCCTCTATAAAGCGCATTTAAAAGTATTTAATACTATTAATGCATGAAACTAACACAAGACCAAATACAAGAACTATACAAGTTCACCAGAGCACATTATGTGGAGCATTATGACCTGCAAACAGAGCTGGTGGATCACCTTGCGAACGGCATCGAACAGCAATGGGCACACTCCCCAAAACTTAGTTTTGATGAAGCTAAAAAAATGGAGTTTAAAAAATTTGGTGTTTTTGGGTTTATGGAGGTAGTATCGGAACGGCAAAAAACAATGGGTAAAAAATACCGTAAGATTATCTGGCGATTTTTTAAAGCGTGGTGGTCCCTTCCAAAATTGTTGACGGCTATTAGCGGTATTCTTGTCCTTTTTGTAATAATCGACGAGCTACCTAAAGGCGATTTAAGAGTTGAATCTATTGCTGGTGTATTTTATGCGTTGGCCATTTTACTATTATACAGGACTTTTCAATTAAAAAAAGTAATAAATGGAGCGCCGAAAAAATGGATGCTTCAAGAAATGATATACAGACAAGGACTTACTGTACAATTATTTTTAATACCTATACATTTATTACAAATGGCTAATCTAAGAGGGTTGCTTGATACTTATCATGGACAACTCTTTATAGCAACTCTTTTGGTAATCATGTTGATATTACTAAAGATTTGCGGGTATGCTATTCCTTCTAAAGCAGAAGAATTACTCGCTGAGGTTTACCCAGAATATAATATTGAAAAGTAATTGTAACAAACCAAAGACTTTTCTTACTTATACCCTGAAGATAAAAACCAACCACATGTTTAAACAGTTTACTTCATTACAATGGAAATCATTTTTTAGGTCTTCCAATCTGGGCAAAAGCTTGGGGATAAAAATTTTAATGGGATTTTTTGGAGTCTACATGCTTGTATCACTTGCGGGTACAGGAGCCGGAATGTATTTTATCTTAAAAAAAATATTCCCAGACCAAAGTCCCATGTGGAGTATTAGCCAATATTTCATTTATTGGGTTTTAATTGAGTTATTTCTGAGGTATTTCATGCAAAAATTACCGGTAATGGATATTAAACCTTTCTTAACCACACCAGTAAAGAAAAGTACCATTGCCCATTATATTTTAGGGAGGTCTGCAGCATCTATCTATAACTTGTTAACCCTCTTTTTTATAGTTCCTTTCGCAATTGTACTACTTTTTAATAGTTACCCTGTTTTAAATGTATTGTTATGGGCTGTAGCGGTTATGGCAATTGTTCTTTGTATTAATTTCTTGAATCTTTTAATTAATAAGAATGAGAAAGTACTCATTGGTATAGCCAGTATTTTAATCATTGGTTATGGATTAGATTATTTTGGTATTTTTTCTATTAAGGAATTACTAGCTCCCGTTTTTCATGCACTTTATGCGTATCCTGTAACAGTACTCGTACCAATTGCGTTGGCTTTTGGTATATACTATGTCAATTATAAATTTCTAAAGGATAAGATTTATTTAGATGCGAAATTGAAATCTAAAAAAGTTGAAGCAAAGACGTCTGACTTAGCTTGGACAAAGCGCTTTGGAGAAATGGGCTCGTTTTTACAACTCGATTTAAAAATGATTTGGAGAAACAAACGCACCAAATCGCAGGTCTTTATTTCGTTGCTTTTTGTCTTTTATGGATTAATATTTTACACCGTAGAAGTCTATAGTAGCATGGTGCCCATGAAGGCCTTTGTAGGTATTTTTATGACAGGTATTTTCTTGAGTAATTTCGGACAATTTATACCAGCATGGGACAGTAGTTATTATAGTATGATGATGTCTCAAAATATACCTATGCGTAAGTATCTTGAGTCAAAAGTAATCTTAATCACGGTTAGTGTTGTCTTTATGTTTCTGTTAACGACACCCTATGTTTACTTCGGTTGGGAAGCATTAGCTATAAATTTTGGCTGTGCGCTGTATAATTTAGGAGTAAATATACCGGTCATTTTATATTTCGGTTCTTTTAATAAAAAACGAATAGAATTAGATCAAAGTCCGTTTGGGAATATGCAAGGCACCAGCGCTACACAATTTCTAATTATGCTTCCGGTACTTGTGGTTCCAATAATCTTATTCTCCATATTTTATTACGTGTTTAATATACATGTAGCCGTAATTGTACTGTCCGTATTAGGAGGTATCGGTTTTGCAATGAAGAATTACTTGTTGAACTTAATTACAGAACAATACAAAAGAAAAAAATACGGAATGATTGCTGGCTTTAAGGAAAAGGCAAGTTAAAAGGGTAGTACATCCCTAGTTCTTTCATAAATACAAATTCGAATATTCAGATATGATTACAATAGAAAATTTATCAAAAAAATACGGTTCTCAAGTAGTTTTAAATATTGACGAATTAGCAATCCCTACCGGGCAAAGTTTCGGTTTAGTAGGTAATAATGGTGCAGGTAAAACTACCCTTTTTAGCCTTTTGCTCGATTTAATTCAGCCTACAACGGGTCATATTATAAATAATGAAGTTCAAGTGAACACTAGTGAAGAATGGAAACCTTTTACTTCGTCGTTCATTGATGAAACTTTTTTAATCGGGTATTTGACCCCT
>TARA_R110001592_G_scaffold177827_3_pt1 | contig 10851 bp, 9 predicted proteins | sample TARA_R110001592 | Tara Oceans TARA_R110001592 (sample SAMEA4398387) | marine metagenome | biome: Polar Biome; feature: [SRF] surface water layer (ENVO:00010504); material: water (ENVO:00002006), including particulate matter (ENVO:01000060) such as... | depth 5 m | reverse complement strand
AGACCTTTCACCAACTCCCAAGTATAAGGTGCATGTTTATAGGAGTAATTAGATGTGACGCCATTTTTACCTAGACTCGCTTTCAGACCCTTCACTCCATCCCAATCCAGCACAAGACCTGGTGCTATTACCAGCTGCTGATAATGCAGAGATTGTCCGTTTTCCAACTGGACTGTATTGTCCTGTGGCGTAAAACCCACAACAGACTGTTGGATCCACGAGACTCCCTGAGGAATTAGATCGCGCATATTACGCTGCGTCTGCACAGCGCTAAACACGCCACCGCCAACCATTGTCCAGCCCGGTTGGTAGTAGTGTTCCTGTGCCGGGTCGACGAGCGCGATGCGTAGACCTCGTTGGCGCTTCAGCAAGCTTGAGGCAACAGCGATACCACCGGAGCCCGCTCCGACGATCACAATGTCATAACTTGGCTTTGCACTATCTACTATCGTTTTAGCCGTCGCGTTCAAGGGAATATCTCCACTATAAGGTTTGATTGACTCAGTGACATCGAAGCCACACTCTTTCGCCTTCGCCACGACTTGCTCAACAGGAACACCTCGGCTCACACTGGCCGCGGCCCATAGACAAGTTGAGCGATTTCCAGTGCGGCAATAGGCGTGCACTTTCTTGCCCGCGGTCTGGGCACTATCGAGGAGTTCGGCGAACTCTGTCACCTGTTCAACCGTTTGTTCGCCGGACCGAAATGGGATGGAGACGAATTCGATATCTAGGCTCTGCGCTGCTAACGCGAGTTCCTCGACTGTCGGCTGGTCTTGCGACTCTGCGTCGGGGCGATTGCATACTAGAATGCTTACACCCTTTATGCGTAGTTGCTCTAGATCCAAAGGCTGCACTTGGGCAGACACAGTCAGTGTGTCGCTGAGAGTTATTAGTCGCATAGCTCACTCCTTAAGTCGCCAAGGCCATCTGACCTATGACTGCGAATTCCTACAACAAGAAAAACCAAACCGCCCAGCAAAGCAATGCTGTCACTAGCGGCACCAACATCATCGCGAACATGTATCGAATATGGGTCATGTTTGATCTCCTAGTATTAAGATAGGAGGCACTAAGACAACATGCCTAGCCTACCCTACCAACATGGTATTGCACATGCTATGCCAGCTTCGAAAGATAGAGGTAGGTTGCTGATAATTAGCGCTTTTTATAGCTAGGACAGAAAATGGCAGAGCCCTCTGCTTAAAGGCTCTGCCATTTTTGACAAATCATGACACGCAGATTGTCAGATTACTCAAGAGCTTACTTGATGGCAGTTAACGCAGGCGCCAGTAACACGAGCGGCTTCCGCATAGCGAGGCGAACTGCCCTCGGCACTCATACGCGCCCGGCTTACCGTTGAGATGAATCTAGCCATGTCATCTTGCAGGAATGTGTGGCGAACACTCAATTCGTCCTCGCGAATGACATCCGCAAGCCGCTCAATATTGCGCAAGGAATCGACAATCGCAGATTGCATATAGCTGTCATTCTGCTCCCCGGCCATCAATGCAACGTCTAGGCGTTGCACCTCGAATGCGAGTTGGTGCATGCGCGAACGTAGCTGCGCACCGTCGACAAAATCGAAGGGTGGAGGATTGGCAATCTGGGGAAAGCCGCCGCTACCACTGCTACAGGCTGAAACTGCAGCAAGCGCAATAACGGCTAATGTCGAACGGCACAGAATTTTTAGGGTAGCGCTATTCATATCGAGAGTTTCCTTACTTAGTGAGTAGGTCTGTATTCAAGTTAGCTTAGATACTGAGGGTATAGCCGCTGCAATTCAATGCGAGGGGCTCTATATGTTGATCTAACGCAGACTAATCGCTGACTTCTGACGTCTTTTCAATTCGGTCGAAAATAGTTAACATTGCAGCCCTCTTCTCAAACATCTCAAATGAGTCAGGCCAATGAAGTAAGCACTCTCAAAACGTCCCCAAACTATTTTGGATGAATCGCCCTACTGTCGCGGCATACCCCGTGCCCCTGCAGCAGGACCGTTGAGAGAGCACTCATGTCGAACCCAGTTTTATCAGCCCAAGGGCTGAGTTTTGCTTTTCCTGGCCACCCTCCTATTTTTGCTAATGTGTCTTTGCAACTAAATGCCGGGCACTATGCTCTTCTGGGGCACAATGGAGCTGGTAAGTCGCTCTTAATGAGCGTACTCGCCGGTGTCCGCATGCCGCTTATGGGTACGGTAGAACACCACAAAGCTGTTTGTTGGCAGCCACAACTCGCCGCGGATGTGCCATCAGGGATGACTGTGGCGCAATACCTTGAGATCGACAAGGTGGTGGCGGCACTAGAGCGTCTTGATGCCGGTCAAGGCAGTGCAGAAGATGTCGAGACTGTGGGCGAACAGTGGCTCCTAAGAGAATCCCTAACTAAGCGCTTCGTCGAGTTCTCGCTTCCTCCCGATTGCCTACAGCGTGATCTCATGACACTAAGCGGAGGGCAGCGCAGCAGACTCGCCCTGTTACGTTTAGCGCCAAGTGCAAACGCCTTCTTACTCTTAGATGAGCCGAGCAATCATCTGGACCAAGACAGTCGACTTTGGCTACGGGACTGGCTTTTCGCCCATCCTGGCGGCTCCCTGTGCATTACCCACGACCAAGATCTACTGCGCCAATATCAGCAAATTTTCGAACTACGCGGCGGCTCACTCTTCTCCTATGGAGGAGGCCTGGCTGACTATGAAAGTCAGCGCGCGAACGAGATCGCGAGCGCACAAGCCGAGCTTAAGCATGCAAGACTCACCATGCGCAAAGAGCGAGATCAATGCCAGCAGGAGAAAGAACGGCAAGAGCGCAGGAGCGGTCAAGGCAGTGCCAGAGCCGCGAAAGGAGGCATGCCAAGAATTCTATTGGGAGCTATGAAAGCAAGAAGCGAGAGCACCACGGGTAAGATACAAGGCAAACACCAAGACGCATTGCTACATGAGCAAGAGCGCGCACGAAACGCAGCTGCAAGGCTAGAGAAAATCGATCCTCTGCATTTCTCACTCACAAAGCCCTCGATCCGCAGCGGCACAGTTGCGCAGCTTGACGGAGTTTTACTACCTTATGTTCAAAATAAAGCGATCCGCATGCACATCCGTGCGGGACAACGCTGGCGTATATATGGCCCCAATGGCAGTGGCAAGAGTCTTTTGTTGCGAGTGCTGGCAGGAAAACTAAAACCTGTTGCAGGTCAGTGCAATCTTAAGGGACACATCGCACTACTAGACCAACACCTGTCCATGCTCGACAACGAGCGCAGTGCTCTAGTAAATTTTCAATTTCTCAACCCTGGCTGGACAGAGCAAGCCTACCGCGACAAGCTGGCCCAGATCAGGCTCAGACGCGAAAGGGCATTACTACCCATGGCTTCGCTGAGCGGTGGCGAACGCCTGAAAGTCGCGCTGGCAATACTCACCATGGGACCACAGGCTGCTGACCTACTCTTGCTTGACGAACCCGATAATCATCTCGACCTGGAGAGCCAGAACTTGCTGGCCGACACATTGCTCGCCTTTGCGGGCACCATCGTCATGGTGACACACAGCGACGCACTGGCCGAGGCCATAGGATTCGATGAGGTCTCTAGTCTAGATCGAGCAGAAGTATCCCGGTGATAACTGAGAAAACTGAGCGTTCATTCTCTGCCTTTGTTAGAACTCGAAATAGGCCCAAGAGCTGCAGTGAAACTTCTCTTGCCGAAAAAAATATTTAGCATAGAATGCGCACACTTTTCCCAGCGCGATGTCGATCATGCAGCTTGTGTCATTTGATGTTTTCCGCACCCTTGGCTTCCCTGAAACCACAATCCTTAAGCCCGAACACACGCTGCGTCACAAGGAGTTGCTGCGCGAGGCAGACTGGGTACTATTTCCAGAGTATTGGCAGCTCAATGCCTTAGTCTATGGCCTGAACTGCCGGGTATTTCCCAGTGAGGCCAGCTACCGTATTGGCCACGACAAAGTTGAAATGACCCGTGCCTTTGAGATGGTGGCACCGGCCCACATCCCCATGACCCTTATAGAGCCGAATACTCCAGAGTCCGCGCAGCAGGTGTGGGAACAAATGGCATTGCCCTTCGTGGCAAAGCTGCCCAAGGCGAGCATGGGGCAAGGCGTTTGGCTGATCGAGAATAGGCAGGACTGGCATCGCTACTGCGCCAAGAGTTCCGTGCTTTATGTTCAAGAGTACTTGCCGATCGACCGCGATGTCCGCGTGGTGATCGTAGGCGACAAAGTTGTTACCGCCTATTGGCGCACGCAGTCCGAGCGCGGCTTCTATAACAACGTGGCCCAGGGCGGCGGAATTGACTATAGCCCTGTACCTGCGGTGGTCACAGAATTAGCCCTAAAACTGGCCAATGAGCTTGGCGTAGACCATGCGGGGTTCGACATTGCCCTTGTCGGCTCCCACCCCTATGTGTTGGAATTCAATCGACTGTTCGGTAATCAGGGACTTGGCGGGGCGCATATTCTTAGGGACGCTATACTCGCCTACCTCGCTAGCAAATCCGAGCCGGAAGATCCCGATGGCAAAGCCCCGTTTTGGCCGGTCGCCGTCTAAAGTACTTTCTTAGCTCAGTACAAACTACAATCTGCGCTATGTCTCATTTTAGTATCACGGAAATTAACGAGGATTCTTGGCCGCACATCTTGCGGATTCAAGCCGAGGTCTATGTCGATATCGAACCCGAGTCTGTCGAGACACTCAGAAGTAAATGGATCAACTCGCCCCAGTGCTGTGTTCTCTGCACATCTGAGCAAGGTGTGTGCGCCTACTTACTCGCCCATGCCTGGCATAGCAACTCGCCTCCCAAACTCTATGAGTCCGCGCCTGATGTGCCAATAGGCGATGTGCTATTCATTCACGATCTAGCCGTCACCACACAAGCCGCAGGCATGGGCGTTGGCAAACAGATGGTGAATCACGTCCTTAGGAATGCCGCAGCGCGAGGCTTCCGGGGCGCCCTGTTAGTTGCCGTACAGAACTCTGTGCCCTTCTGGCAGAAGTTTGGCTTCGCACAAGTTGCGGGCCTTACAGCCAGTACCAGCTACGGAGCAGATGCACAAGTGATGAGCTTGGAATTTACCTAACAATAGGCTGATGCGAGTTGAATTAAATCCTTTGAGAGTGCCCAATAGGCACATAAAGCCACTGGATAGCGAGCAATGGCTCAAAGGAGTAAGAAATGAACGCCCTTCTCTCGGGAGACCGCATACGGTTTATCATCAACCGCATTCAGGAACGATTATGGGTTCGGCCCTTATTCCTCTGCCTTTTGTCGATTGGCGCGGTATTTCTAGCCAAATATGCCGATAGCACGTCCTTAGCGCAATATTTCCCCGAACTTGCCCCCGCGTCACTCGATGCCCTATTGACCGTAATGGCCTCCAGCATGCTGGTGATTGCTACCTTCTCTGTAGGCTCGATGGTCTCTGCCTATGCCTCGGCAAGCAATACAGCAACGCCACGCTCCTTCGCAGTGGTAGTGGCTGATGACGCCTCGCAGAATGCACTTTCTACTTTCGTGGGCGCGTTTATCTTTAGCATCGTTGCGCTCACAGCGCTCAATAACGACTACTTCGAAACTGCCGGCCTGTTCGTACTCTTCGTGCTAACGATATTCGTATTCGGTTCTGTAATCATCACATTTGTTCGCTGGGTCGATAGAATCGCACGTCTTGGTCGCATGGGCTCCACTATAGAGAAAGTAGAGAAAGCTGCAGCTAAGGCTTTAATACGGCGCCGTGACGCGCCTACATTACGCGGATTGCCTATTTCCACAAATAAGGAAGATGCCAAAGCGGTGTACAGCCACACCGTGGGTTATGTGCAACAGATCAATATGGATGACCTTGAGAACTGGGCGCAAGAGCATGAAGCGAAAATTATCATAAATGCGCTACCAGGCACCTTCGTAACTCCTGACCAAGCGATAGCCTATGTTGCTAGGACCGGAAAGACTAAGAGCGACGAAGACTTCCACTGCGTAAAAGAAGCCTTTCAAATTGGACGTGACCGTTTGTTCGATGACGATCCACGCTTTGGCTTAGTAGTCCTTTCTGAAATCGCGGCACGCGCCCTATCTCCCGCCGTGAATGATCACGGCACTGCTATCGACATCATCGGCACAGTAGTGCGCCTCTTAGTCCAATGGCAGCAGCCTGCCCAAGAGAGCGACAATAACACTAAAAAATGCTCACGAATTGAAGTGCCCGAGATATCAACTAGCGATCTGTTCGACGATTCCTTTACAGCTATCGCACGAGATGGTGCAGGGGTCATTGAGGTATGCGTGCGTCTACAAAAAGCATTGCACTCATTGGCTAATTTAGGAGACGAACACATGCGCGAAGCCGCGCAGAGACATAGTCGCTTGGCACTTAAGCGAGCGGAGAGAGCCTTACACTTATCAGAAGATTTTGAGTTAGTACGGGCCGAGAGCAAGTTAGCACAGGACCAGATATCATGAAGCATCGAGAAGGGCACTTAACTCACCGCGTTGGCTGGCTCCGTGCCGCAGTGCTGGGAGCGAACGACGGCATTGTCTCAACGGCGAGCCTCGTACTCGGTGTCGCTGCATCAGGCGCCAGTAGCGCCGCGATACTCGTGGCGGGCATTGCGGGCTTAGTCGCAGGCGCGATGTCCATGGCGGCAGGAGAGTATGTTTCAGTCAGCTCCCAAGCAGATACTGAACGGGCAGACCTAGAACGTGAGAGGCAGGAACTCGAGGATACTCCGCAGCAGGAGCTCGCCGAGTTAAGCGCAATTTACGAACAGCGTGGCCTAAACAAGGAGCTCGCGAAGCAGGTGGCAGCCCAGCTGACCGCTCATGATGCACTTGGCGCCCATGCACGCGACGAACTAGGTATTTCTGATTCGACGACCGCTCGCCCCATTCAGGCCGCTGTTACATCCGCACTGAGTTTCACAATAGGGGCAGCGCTACCGATAGTAGTCTCGGTACTTGCGCCAGCGTCACTCATGATGCTCACAGTCTCGCTCAGCTCTCTCATTTTCCTTGGTCTGCTCGGTGCGTTATCTGCCCAGGCAGGAGGAGCGCCTTTACTAAAAGCCACCAGACGAGTGGTCTTCTGGGGAGCTTTGGCTATGCTGATCACAGCCGGCGTAGGAACACTGTTCGGAGTATCGGTTTAAGAAAACGATGACGAATTCTAATTCTACGACTATCGGACTTGTGAACCCAAAGACGCCGACCAATATGGGCGCAATCATGAGAGCTGCGGGCTGTTATCAGGTAGCGAGTGTGCGCTATACCGGCGAGCGCTTTGGCTATGCTGTGAAGTATCATACGGACACGAAAGATATTTTTGGACAGATTCCACTACTCAATGTCGAATCTCTCATTGATGACCTGCCCCCTACTACTAAGATTGTCTGTGTAGAACTTGTAGAGGGCGCTTCGCCACTGCCCGATTTTACACACCCGGAGCAGGCGATCTATATATTCGGTCCAGAGGATGGGTCTGTCCCCCAAGAGCTCATCGATAAGGCCGACTACGTCGTCTACATACCGACTACAGGCTGCATGAATCTCGCTGCCACCGTCAATGTGCTGCTTTATGACAGACTAGCCAAATCCCCAGCGGGGCATAACAGCCAAGAACACATAGTCAATAATCGCGACATCAACAATCGCCTGCGCATGAAGCCGCAGAGAAGCGAAACTTAACAATACAATGCTCGAAGAGCATGGATACAGATTATGAGTATAGAGCAAGCCAACAACCCACTGCATGGACTGACACTCGAGACTATCGTTACCCGGCTAGAAGAGCACTATGGCTGGGATGGCTTAGCGCAGCGCATTGACGTTAATTGTTTCAAGAGCGACCCCAGCGTAAAGTCCTCTCTGAAATTTCTGCGCAAGACTCAATGGGCTCGAACCAAAGTTGAAGCACTTTATGTATCAACTTTCGCCACTTCCTCACCCTGGCTCAAAAATTAGCCTTTTGCATAGGGGTTGTTTTACACTGGTCGTGTACACGAAAACCCATAGCTGTGATCTGAGGAGAATGCCAATGAGCGCGCGAACCGATGTATCAACAGACGTAGAAGCTAAACTTAACCCTGTCATACACCCCGTACATGCGGCTGACCTACTCGGCGTTCTAAAACTAGGCGCAGCCGACTTCGAAGCTAGACCTACCCATGGGGTATTCATCACCCTGATTTACGGCCTGATCGCCCTGTTTGCGGCGCTAATAGGTCTAGGTGAAAATTTTCTACCACTGCTGTTTCCGTTACTAGCGGGTACGGCAATCATCGGCCCTCTCGCTGCCAGCGGCCTGTATGAGCTGAGCCGGCGACGCGAGCGAGGTCTAGACTATTCTTGGTACCACGTCTTCGACGTTATCCACGCGCCTTCGCGCTGGGGAATAGCGGCCATGGGCCTTATACTTGCGGTTCTTTTCTTAGCCTGGTTAATGACGGCGCAGGTGCTCTATAACGCATTTTTTGCAGGCGAGCATCCCGATACTTTGATCTTAATGTGGGAGCAAGTGTTCTCGACGAGTGCGGGCTGGAGTTTATTGATCGCTGGTTCCGCAATAGGCTTTGTTTATAGTGTTGTTGTCTATGCCGCGACAGTGGTGTCATTGCCAATGATGCTGCACCACAAGATTGGACTCGGCAAAGCGGTACTTACGTCTGTGCGGGTTGTTCAACACAATTGGCATGCGATGGCGACTTGGTACTGCATAGTCGTCGCAATGGTCTTACTAGGGTCCGTACCGTTATTCCTTGGGCTCGCAGTGGTCGTCCCAATACTCGGACACGCCACATGGCATCTGTACCGCAAAACCATTAGCGTTTAGCTTGCCTAGAAACGACTCGAGCGCAGCTTAGGTAGGCTGCGCTCGAGTGTCTGCGGTCAAAGATTTAGGCTAGGTCAAAGCGATCCGCGTTCATCACCTTGTTCCAAGCTGCGATGAAGTCTCTTACGAAAACTTCTTTACTATCTTCACTCGCATATACCTCGGCAAGCGCACGCAGCTGCGAATTAGATCCGAACACCAGATCTACTCGTGTGCCAGTCCACTTCACGCTACCTGTCTTACTGTCACGCCCTTCGAACACAGCGGCATCAGCGCCTACGGGCTTCCATGTTGTCCCATGCGAGAGCAAATTCACAAAGAAGTCATTACTCAAGGTTCCGAGCCGCTTGGTAAATACCCCATGCTCAGAGCCATCGTAGTTCGCGCCTAGCGCTCTCATTCCCCCTACCAACACTGTCATCTCTGGCGCTGTCAGCTTCAATAGTTGCGCCTTATCGATTAATAACTCTTCTGCAGGCACAGTGTACTGAGTCTTGAGGTAGTTGCGGAAACCATCGGCACCTGGCTCTAGCGGCTCAAATGCCTCTGCATCGGTCTGCTCTTGCGTGGCGTCGGTACGACCCGGTGTAAATGGCACGTCGAGCTGATAGCCAGCATCTTGCGCTGCCTTCTCGACCGCTGCACAGCCTCCCAATACTATTAGGTCGGCTAAAGACACCTTCTTGTTTCCGGACTGCGCCGCGTTGAACTCGCTCTGCACACCTTCGAGTATTTGCAGTATCTTGCTAAGTTTCGCTGGCTGGTTAACCGCCCAATCTTTCTGGGGCGCGAGGCGAATGCGCGCACCGTTGGCGCCACCACGCATATCCGAACCACGGAAAGTCGACGCCGAGGCCCAAGCGGTGGATACCAGTTCTGAGACGGATAGGCCTGAACCTAACAGAGTCGTCTTCAGAGTGGCTATGTCATCCTCATCGATCAATTCGAAATCCACTGCTGGCACCGGGTCTTGCCAGATCAGTTCCTCGCTGGGAACTTCCGGTCCTAGGTAGCGCGTGACTGGACCCATATCGCGGTGAGTCAGCTTGTACCAAGCACGGGCGAAGGCATCCGCAAATTCCGCGGGGTTTTCGTGGAAGTGCTTGGATATCTTGCGGTACTCCGGATCCTCGCGCATTGCCATGTCAGCAGTCGACATCATAGGTGCGTGACGCTTGTTTGGATTGTGTGCATCCGGCACCATATCCTTCGCCTTCGCATCCTTAGGCGTCCACTGATTCGCCCCTGCCGGGCTCTTGGTCAGCTCCCACTCGAAACCGAACAGGATATCGAAGTAGCTGTTATCCCATTGTGTTGGCGTATTGGTCCACGCGCCTTCTAGGCCGCTAGTGATCGTATCTTCACCCTTGCCAGTGCCCATGCTATTTAGCCAACCGAAGCCCTGTGCCTCTAATGGCGCCGCTTCTGGCTCCGGACCTACGTGGGCGGGATCGCCTGCTCCGTGAGTCTTGCCAAAAGTGTGGCCACCAGCGGTTAACGCAACGGTCTCATAATCATTCATCGCCATGCGTGCAAATGTTTCGCGCACGTCTCTAGCGGACCCCAGTGGATCAGGCACTCCATTTGGGCCCTCGGGATTCACATAGATCAAACCCATTTGTACTGCAGCGAGCGGGTTCTCTAAGTCGCGATCACCGGTGTAGCGTTCATCGCCTAGCCATTCTTTCTCAGCACCCCAATAGATATCTTCCTCTGGCTCCCAAATGTCAGCGCGACCGCCACCGAAGCCGAAAGTTTTGAAACCCATCGATTCCAGTGCGACGTTTCCGGTAAGGACCATCAAGTCGGCCCAGGAAATCTTATTACCGTACTTCTGCTTGATTGGCCAAAGTAGTCTGCGAGCCTTATCGAGGTTGCCGTTATCCGGCCAGCTGTTCACAGGTGCGAAGCGTTGTGCACCAGTTCCCGCACCGCCTCTGCCATCGCCAATACGATAAGTGCCGGCACTGTGCCACGCCATGCGGATAAAGAAGGGACCATAATGGCCGTAATCGGCA
>TARA_R110001592_G_scaffold291646_1_pt1 | contig 10856 bp, 14 predicted proteins | sample TARA_R110001592 | Tara Oceans TARA_R110001592 (sample SAMEA4398387) | marine metagenome | biome: Polar Biome; feature: [SRF] surface water layer (ENVO:00010504); material: water (ENVO:00002006), including particulate matter (ENVO:01000060) such as... | depth 5 m | reverse complement strand
GTTATATTTATTGGTTTAATATTAGAATTGAAACGTAATTTTCCGGGCATAGAGCCAGAAACAATTTTAAATTATGTTTTTGCTACGGTAATAATTGCAGGTGTATTACAAATATTAGCCGGGGCCTTACGATTAGGAAAGTTTATACGCCTTGTTCCACATCCAGTAATGTTTGGTTTTGTAAATGGGTTGGCCATTATTATTTTTATGGCTCAATTTCCTAATTTTTATCAAAAAGGCACCGACAATTTATTAACGGGTTCGAACATGGCAATGATGCTAGGTCTTACTCTTCTTACGATGCTAATCATTTGGGGCTTACCTAAACTGACCAAAGCAATACCATCATCATTAGTTGCCATTGTTGTAGTCTCTGCTATTGTAATAGGTTTTGGAATTGATACATTGACTGTTGCCGATACCATGAGAGAAGGGGAATCTATAAAAGGGGGATTCCCACCATTATCCATCCCACAGATTCCATTGACATTCGAAACATTTAAAATTATATTTCCGTTTGCGGCCATAGTTGCAGGTGTTGGTTTAATTGAGAGCTTATTGACGTTGAATATTATAGATGAGATAACCGAAACAAGAGGTAGTGGTAATAGGGAATGTGTGGCACAAGGTACGGCTAACATACTATCTGGATTTTTATCAGGAATGGGTGGTTGCGCAATGATTGGCCAGAGTTTAATTAATACTTCATCTGGGGCTAGAGCAAGATTATCAGGTATAACTGCAGCAGTAATGTTACTGGTATTTATCATGTTCGGGTCTAGCGTTATCGAACGTTTACCAATGGCTGCATTGGTTGGGTTAATGTTTATGGTCGCTATTGGTACTTTTGAGTGGGCTAGTTTTAAGACTTTTCGTAAAATGCCAAATTCAGATGTTGTAGTTATGATTTTAGTAACCTTAATAACTGCGGTAACACACAATTTAGCGGTTGCAGTACTTTTAGGTGTTGTTATATCTGCATTAGCTTATTCTTGGGAGAATGCAAAGAGAATACGAGCAAGAAAGTATGTTGATGAGAATGGCGTAAAGCATTATGAAATTTACGGACCTTTATTTTTTGGCTCTACAACGCTTTTCAGCGAAAAATTTGATGTGGTTAGTGACCCTAATGAAGTAATAATTGATTTTCAAGAAAGTAGGGTAGCCGACATGAGTGGTATTGAGGCCTTGAATAAGATTACAGAAAGATATGCCAAGGTTGGCAAAAAGGTTCATTTGCGCCATTTAAGTAAAGATTGTATTCGTTTATTAGAAAATGCAGAAGAAATAATTGATGTGAATGTCATGGAAGATCCTACCTACAAGGTCATGGTTGATAAACCTCTTTCTAAAACAAAAGATGCAGAAACAAAAAACCCATTTAAACTTTGGGGTTTATAGGAGGCCGCACATTAGTCATTGTTGTTACCTAAATTATAGATAGGGTAAAAGACTTCTAAGACTATAGCTAAAGAGAGTAAATAAATACCTATTTCTTTTACGCTATCTTTTTTGGCTTGAGATCTTATTTTATCACGTACCACTTTATGCTCAACATCGGTAAGTTCTTTAAATTGTAGTTTTGTTTCTTGTGAGTAGTCAAGATAATCTTTACGCAATTCTCTAAAGCTTCTACTTTTTTTAAGTAAAACCCTATTTGACTTTAAAACCTGTGTAGCAAGCCCTGAGAATCCCCTCGTCATATCTTTCTTATATGTAGAGAAATTGAAGGTTTTGTTACATAAAATCTTATTTATCGAAGTGTTTAGGTATTACTTTTAAGATTTTATTACTTTCAAATTTTTCAAGGATAGCATATCTTTTGTAGCAACTTATTAAATGTAAGATTGGCTAATAATAAATAGTGATAGTAATAGGAATATTGTCGCAGGCATTGACTGTTTCGGTGAATCTTTAATCTTTACATGCATTAATATGGCTCCTATCATTAGTATTGCCATTAAACCGGCAGACGGTAGGGTTAACATTGGAACCCAAATAGAAACTATTAAGCCTAGGGCACTAAGTACTTTTAAGGCACCAATGATATACATAGTAGATTCTGATAATCCGTAAGCGGCGAATTCTTCTTTCATTGAAGAAGCAGCTCCTCCTCTATATTTTGTTTTTTTATTAATTCGAAAAAACCAAACATTAATGATGGCTACGAAAATAATTACTTTGGCAAAAATGACTATAAAATCCATATTGTTTAATATATTTGAAATAAAATTAAACAAAATATTTTAAATGTGAATATATTGTTCTCTGATTTTAAGGAATATTTGTGGATTACTAAGGTAATTATTGTTTTTTCCGGACTTTCTTTTCTTTTTTTTGGGATTAGCTGTTTGTTTTCAAATTTCATGGTGATTGAATTTAAACGGTATGATTTAGAGAAATTTAGAATTATAGTTGGGTTACTTCAATTATTAGGTTCGGTAGGACTTTTTATAGGGTTGTTTTCTAAGAACTGGGCAATGTTAGCAAGCTTTGGTTTAGCTATATTAATGGCTTTTGGGTTCATGGTAAGAATTAAAATCAAGGACCCATTTATATTAGCCTTCCCATCATTATTCTATTCGCTGCTAAATATAATTTTGTTTATCATTTTAATTCGATTCGAGAATAAATAGGCAACAATCCACTGTATTTTAGAAAAAGCTGATAACGTCTTTAGTTATTCATTAAATTGTATCATAGATTGAAAATAGCATATTATGACCCTTAATGTTTTAGGTACAAATTTGATTCCTTGCTGTTATGAGCCTTTAACGGGCTTTTATAGAGATGGTTTCTGTAAAACTAGTGTAGAAGATTCTGGTGCCCATACGGTTTGTGCAGTAATGACAACAGAATTTCTAGAATACTCTAAAAAACAAGGAAATGACTTAAGTACCGCTCAACCAATGTATAATTTTCCCGGACTTAAAGCGGGTGATAAGTGGTGCCTCTGCGCGCTACGTTGGAAACAAGCTTCTGAAGCTGGTGTTGCTCCATCAGTTATTTTAGAAGCTACTCATAAAAAGACATTAGACCTTATAGATTTTACACTTCTTTTAGAGGCTAAATATTAATATTATTACTTACCAGTATTCAGTTCATATGGAAGAGGTATAATATGCTACATTTAGTATCATACAGAATTAAATTGTTCTTATTTTTAGAATATGAAATACAAATCGTTGGTTGCTTTTTTAGTGTTTGTTATAGTATTGAGCCTAGTAAATAGTTGTAACATGAAGGAGATTCAAAATGAAGAAATTCTATTTGTTGGTACGTATACCAATAATGGGAGTGAAGGTATTTATAGGTACAATTTTAATCTTGAAACCGGACAATTAGAGAACAAAACTTTAGCTGCGGCTATTAAAAATCCTTCATATTTAACCTTGTCTCCTGATAAGAATACTATGTATGCTGTTAGTGAGGTTGATGATTTTAAAAAAGACGATGGCTCAATTACGACTTTTAGAATAAAAGATACAGCACTTACAGAAATAGATATAAAGTCTACCTATGGTGCTAATCCTTGCTATGTAGGCGTTAATAAAAGTGGCGATTTGGTCGCAGTAGCTAATTATACCGGTGGAAACGTTGCGTTGTATAGTACTGCGAATAATGGGAAACTTAATCCTTCGCCTCAAATTATAGACCATAAGATTTTAGATACGACCAAGACTGCTCATGCCCATATGGCTAAATTTATAAATGAAGAATTATTTGTGTCTGATTTAGGATTAGATAGAATTAAAAAATACAGTAAAACTGATGGGCAATATGCATCAAGTGAGCAGAAAGAATTACTTGTTGCCGAGGGTGCAGGGCCAAGACATTTTGTGAGCTCTAAAGACGATAAATTTATCTATGTTATAAATGAACTGAATTCGACCATTACAGTTTTTGGCTTGGATGATGAAAAGTATTTTGCTATTCAAACTCAAGAAACCACAGCCTCTAATTTTGAGGGAGAGAGCTTTTGCGCCGATATTCATTTATCTTCAGATGGTAAATTTCTTTATGGTACCAATAGGGGAGAAAATACCATAGTTGTATTTGAGGTTGATCAAGCAACCGGTAAATTGAATCTATTAGGTAGAGAATCTGTAAAGGGCGATTGGCCTCGAAATTTTTCAATTGATCCTAGCGGAAATTTTATACTGGTAGCAAATCAACGTAGTAATAATATCGTTGTCTTTAAAAGAAATATTGAACTCGGTACTTTGAGTTTTGTTAACCAGGTTGATTTGCCTAGTCCAGTTTGTTTAAAATTTTATTAAGAAGTTTTAATAACCTGTAAAAGGTCATGCTTGGGCACTACACCGGATTGTCGCCAAACTTGTTTGCCGTTTTTGAACAAAATCATAGTAGGCACACCTCTTACCTGATATTGTGTGGCTAATGCTTGGTTCTTATCAACGTCTATTTTAATGACTTTTATTGAATCACCTAAATCACTTTTTACGTCCTTAAGTATTGGAGCCAATGATTTACATGGCCCACACCAGTCAGCAAAAAAATCAACTAGTACAGGTGTTTCTCCTTTTATTATTTCAGAAAATGATGATTTCATAGTTCTTGGTTTTTAAAATTTAATATCGAATAACTTATACTATTTCTAAAGTGAAATTAACAAACCCCAGTTGTTGGATCACAACTATCACCTTCACTAATGATATTTAATGGTGATACTTGTTGAAATGCTTCTAAAAATACTGATGCTGGTTGTGCGCCACTAATACCATACGTATCATTAATTATGAAAAAAGGCACGCTGTTGACGCCACGTTGTTGATAATGAGCAATCTCTTGTTTAACGGCATAAGCGATGCTGTCATCATCTAAAACTTGTTTTGTTTTTTCAGTAGACCAATCATATTCAGCCATTATTGAGCTTAATACCTCAATAGAATTTAAGTGCAGGTTTTCATCAAAATAAGCTTTCATAAAACGCTCTTTCAAGTTGTCTTTAAATCCTTCCTCGCCAGCTATATGCAATAGTTGATGCAGTTCTAGTGTATTGACAGCAAGCCATTCTTGTCCGAAGTTAAAATTTATACCTTCTTCCCTTCCACTTTCTTCTAAACGTTTTGTCATTTCTAGAGGGCCTTCTAAACTTCCGAATTTATTGGTTAAATACGTATCTCTATCCAAACCTTCTTTTGGGATATTAGAATCTAATTGAAATGGGTGCCATTCTATTTCTACAGGAATACCATCCCATTTTTTAATTGCTTTTTCTAATCTTTTTTTACCAACATAACACCAAGGGCATGCAACATCAGAAACTATATCAATTTTTATTTTGTCGTTTTGCATTATATTTTTCATTTCAAATTATATTTTCTTGGTCGTAAAAACAAGGTGAACCCTACATAACATAATTTGCTTACTTATACGATTTGACAATAAAATTAAAAGATTGATTTTAAGTGCTAAATCAAAGAACAAATAGGTTTTACTAACCAAAAAACCCTTTCAATTTGTTGAAAGGGTTTTTTTATTAAGTATATGAATTAGCTTAGAGTGTTCGTAAGTATTCTGCTAAATTACGAGCGTCTTCTTCTTTTAAATTCTGATTTAGCATTATGGCATTATTATATTCTTTCAACAATGCTTTTGCAATGGGATCTTCCTTCAACATTTTATCTGGGTTGATAATCATATTCATAACCCATTCAGGACTTCTACGTTCGTAAACACCTTTTAATGCTGGCCCAATCATACGTTGCTCGGCCATATGACAGGCAGTACATATTGCTTGAAACTTTTCTTTACCTGCGGCAGCCATTTCTTCATTAATTACGTTGTCAAATTTTACACTGGTAATTGGACCTACTCCTTTATTATTAAGGTCAACAGGTACACCTTCATTCACTGTTTCAGCTTTAACTTCTTTTTTGGTTCTGTTCATTTCAAAACCTTCTTTTTTCTCTTCTTTCTTCTCGCCACAACTGATAATCATCGTGCTAATGGCTAATAAAGTGAATAATTTACGCATACGTCTATATAATTTAATTATGGTGAGTCAATTGAAGTACTAAGATATGAATTTTTAAGTGTAGCGCTATCCTATAATAAAGTGCAATTTAACTTTAAAGTGATTTTTTAACAATAGTATAACGATACATTGTTTTTTTAAAATGGTGAACTTAGATTAATTACAATTTGAAATAAACTCTAAAGTACGACGCTCAGTATAAGTGAAATTGTCAGGACCATAAAAACCTACATGCCCACCGTATTTTGGCACTTCTAAAAACAAGGTTTTATGTAGTTTGGCAATATCAACAGGGTAACATTCATCTCCTAAAAAGGAATCGTTTTCAGCGTTAATTAATAAAGTGGGTATCTCAATAGTGTTTAAAAATTGAAGACTACTACATTTGGCATAATAATCCATAGCGTCTTTAAACCCATGTGCTCTGCTTGTATAGATATCGTCAAAATCTTTTAATGTTTTTATTTGTTCAATGTCCAAATCTGATATCAGGCTTGGAAATGACTGTTTTTTTAATTTAAGTTTTTCAACCAAATTGCCCTTGAATCTTCTTGCGTATAGAAAATTTTTAAATTGTAATAGCTGATGCAGTGAATCTGCTAATTGACAAGGTACTGAAATAGCTACTGCACCTTTAATTTCTTTAGGTAGTTTACCTTCTTCACCTAAATACTTTAGTAACAGATTGCCGCCTAGACTAAATCCGTGTAGAAATATAGAGGAGTATTTATCTAATTGAAGCACATGGTCAATTACAGATTGTAAATCTTCAGTAGCGCCAGAATGGTATGATCGATACAAATTATTCATTGAACCACTGCAACCCCTAAGATTAATAGCACAGACATCGAAGCCCGATTCAGTTAATGCTTTGGCGCTACCTTGTATATAAGCACGTTTAGAACTTCCTTCAAGGCCATGTATAATAAGTACTATTTTTTTGGAAGGAGTTTTAGAATAACTCCAATCTAAATCTAAAAAATCAGTGTCGGGTAGGGTTAGCCGTAATCTTAATTGTTCTAGATGCTCTATTTTTCGAACTAATCCGGAATATATCGTAGACAAATGTCCGTTTTTGAAAAAAAGTGGCGGATTGTATGACGAGTTAAGTAAAGGCATTAGAATTTTTAAGATATTTTATGAAATAGTGAGTAATCAATCTATATTTTAAAATATTTCGAAGGCACTAAAACAGGATTTTAAGTTTTTATTTTGGGTAGATTTCAAGAACCTTAATCTGTTCTTCTACAGCCTCTTTAAATTCTGACTTTAAATGCGATACCAACTCGGCTACAGGCAAGCTATCTGATATAAGTGCAGAGCCTTGGCCTGCTGACCAAATAGTTTTCCATGCTTTTGCCTCGGTATCTAGCTCTTTGCCAAAATCAATTTTACGGTCTTTTTTAAGGTCCTCTTCGGTAATTCCGGCAGCTTTTAAACTAGCTCCTAGAAAATTCGCATGAACTCCTGAAATTGCAGCAGTGTAAACAACATCGCTAGCGCCTGCATCAATAATCATCTGGCGATATTCTAATGTAGCCTTACTTTCATTAGTATTAATGAAACGAGTACCCATATATGCTAAATCTGCACCCATTTGTAATGCTGATGCAATATCTCTTCCAGTACTGATACATCCAGATAGCAAAATAGTTTTATGAAAGAATTTCTTTATTTCCGCAACTAAAGTCATTGGGTTTATTGTACCTGCATGACCACCAGCTCCTGCAGCTACTAGAATTAATCCATCTACACCGGCCTCGGCAGCTTTTTCTGCATGGCGTTTTTTAATAACATCGTGAAAAACTAGTCCGCCATAACTATGAATGGCATCGACAACTTCAGACACCGCACCTAATGAGGTAATTATTAATGGAACTTTGTGTTTGACACATAACTTAACATCTGCCTCTAACCTTGGGTTTGTAGGGTGTACAATTAAATTAACGCCAAATGGTGCCGCTTTTTTACCAGTTTGCTCTTCAAATTCTGTTAAGTTAGATTTTATTTCAATTAACCATTCTTCAAAACCTTCACTCGTACGTTGGTTTAAAGCAGGAAAAGTTCCAACAATACCATTTTTACAGCATTCAATTACCAATTGTGGTCCCGATATTAAAAACATGGGTGCTGCTACTATGGGTAATGATAATTTTTTAATGAAAGCTGGTTTATTTGACATACTGAAGTAAATTATTTCGACTCGAATTAAAAATAAGTATAAAAAACCATGTTCTTTATTCCTTAGGTTTCAAAACTATGTTATTTTTATCGGGTATTATGCATGCATAGCAAAAATAAATAAATATGTATTTGAAGGATTTTGAGATAAGATGGAGTGATGTTGATGCAAATCGTCATTTGGCGAATTCTGCATACATTAATTTTATGAGCCATACCCGTATGGCATATTTGCTACAGCTTGGTTTTGATCATAGAACAATGGCAACCCATGAAATTGGACCAGTGGTTTTTTATGAGCATGTATATTACTTTAAAGAGGCTTTTCCTGGAAAACCGATTAAGGTTTCTTTAGAGATTATGGGTATGAGCGAGGATGCTAAATTTTTTGAATTTCATCATAACTTTTATAATCATAAAGGGGAGAACATTGCGCGTTGCGAGATGATGGGTGCATGGATGGATTTAAAAGCCAGAAAATTAACTGGCTTAACCAATGAGTTATTAGTAGCGTTTAGTAGTGTAGAAAAAGCGGAGGGGTTTAGGGTTTTAACCAAAGAAGATTCACGAAAATTTGCGAGACTTCCTAAAAACTTATAGGTTTACTATTGGTATTTAATGACTGAATTGTAATTGAAACCTGAATAGTATTTTAATTATTTTTTGATAACGCTATTTTAGTATATTTACGATATGGTCAGCTTGCCAGAAGAATTATTTCTAGAGACATACGGGAAAGTGAAGAAATTGATTGTTACCAAGAAATTGGCACCTGGTCAGTTAATCACAGAGCATAGGTTATCACATACACTTAATATAAAAGATGATACGATCCCAGTGGTATTGCTTCAATTACAAGAAGAATCTTTACTAGTTGGAACGCTTACTAATGGCTTAACAGTTCGTGAGCTGGGTGAACAGGATATTTCTGAAATGTTCGATTGCAGAATCGCTATAGAGACAATGACGGTAAAATTATTTACGCGTAATGCCTCGCAGTCGAGAATTGACGATTTACGAAATCTGTTAGTTCCGTTCGAAAATGGGCCCCAAAACGCATATGTTTTTCATAAAATAGACAGATATTTTCACGAGTATATTGCCAAAAATTGTGGGAATAGAATATTGTATGAATTGTTTAAGACTGCGAAAATATTACCGTTCATGGACCTTGTAGGTCTCGTGAGGCCGTTGAAATTAATAATGCAAGAGCATTTAGATTTAGTTTCGGCAATGCATCATAGAGATGAAGAGATGGCAGTTAGGGCAATACAAACACATCTTGAAAACGCAAGAAAATCACATATATAGTTTATCAAGATTTATTCTATAGGCTTGTATTATTTTGATTTTTGATAAAATCGATTTGGTTTTCTACTAGCGAGATAAACGCCGACCAGCACAAAACATGCTGCAACGATTTTTACTAAGGTGAGGTTGTCTTGACCGGTAAATATAGCATACCCAATGCCTACTAATGGTTGAACATAAACGAAAGCACTAAGTGTTGAAGCCTTTAGTTGGGTTAATGCAAAAATGTTAAATAGATAAGTGCAGAATGTGGTTCCTAAAATCACAAAAGCGATTCCACGATAAGCTTCAAATGGCAGGGTGCTCCATTCTATCTGCATAAATTCTTCTAGCCCGAATGGTAAACAGATAAGGACACCTAATGAGAATAACCACTTCATAAATGTAAACGGGTGATATTTCGTAATAAGTGCTTTTACGACTACTAAATAGGAGCCATAAAACATAGAATTAAGAAAAATAAGAAAATTTCCCATCGGTATATTAGGTGCATCTTGGCGCACTTCTGACCCATATAGAATAAGGCCTAAAGCTCCAAATAAACCTATTCCGATGCCTAATATCTTTCTGCTTGAAATTTTTTCCTTTAGAATTACTGCAGATAAAACAAGTACGATGATTGGAGTAGTGGTAATTAAAACAGCGCTATTTATAGGTGTAGAAAGTGACAGGCCTTTAAAGAAAACAAGCATATTTAAACCCATACCCAAAAAAGCGCAAACAATCATTCTTACATAATCTTTGCGATCAATTTTCTCCTTTGGGCCAAAAGGAGATATGAGCCAAAATAAAATTGCAGCACCTAGAACCCTTAAAATAATAAAACCAAAAGGTTGTACGTAATGTGGCATTATACCTTTTGCAATGGTATGGTTGATACCATAAATAGTGGTGGCTCCAATTGCAGCGATTATTGCTAGTAGACGTTTATTCACGAATGAATGGCTTTTTGAGCAGCCTCTACAACCTTTTTATTATTACCAATAAATATTTGGTCGTCCACCATTATAACCGGACGCTTTAAAAATGTATACTGTTCTAAAATCAAAGCCTTAAAATCATCTTCGGTAAGATTTTGCTCTTTTAAATTTCGCTCACGATATAAAATGGCTCTTTTACTAAACAATGCCTCGTAACTGTTTGATAAAGAATGCATTTGTTCTAACTGGGCTACTGTAATAGGGTCAGATTTTATATCCTGTAATTTAAAATCAGTAAGAGGTTGCAATTCCTTAATAATTCGTTGGCAAGTAGAACAAGTACTTAAGTGATATATTTTTTTCATGCTTTGCGATGTTGCTTTAATTGTATTTTAAACCTATAAAATGGGGTAAATAACAAATTTCATATGAGCCGTATGGTT
>TARA_R110001592_G_scaffold1874_17_pt1 | contig 10860 bp, 10 predicted proteins | sample TARA_R110001592 | Tara Oceans TARA_R110001592 (sample SAMEA4398387) | marine metagenome | biome: Polar Biome; feature: [SRF] surface water layer (ENVO:00010504); material: water (ENVO:00002006), including particulate matter (ENVO:01000060) such as... | depth 5 m | reverse complement strand
GCTAGTTTTGAGGGCGCAAGGCTTGCGGTTGCGCATGTCGGTGACTCTAGGCTTTATCGGTTTCGTGAGGGCTATTTGACGCAACTCACCAGCGATCACACCCTGGTTCAAGAAATGCTAGATCGCAAAGAGTATTCAGAAGAAGAGGCTCGTAACTCCAGCAATAAAAATGTCATTACCCGCGCGCTAGGTTTAGCAGATATTGTCGACGTAGATTTATTGGAAGAGCTATTGCGGGAAGGCGATCTATATTTGCTGTGTTCAGACGGTTTGACGGGGATGGTCGAGGACGCCCAAATTGCCGCTGTGCTCGCCTCTTGTGACTCTCAACCAGAAGCGGCCGCGGTGAAATTGCTGGGAATGGCGAATAATTCCGGCGGCAATGATAATATTTCGATTATTGTAGTGTGTGTGGACAAGGTGGTCGCTGGGCAGGAAAGCGCCTCAGACGAAGAGCTAGACTGGTTTGATTAGAGTGAATACGGTGATTTCATCGCCTAAGCTAGGGAGTATGGTTCAATGACGGGCATGTATTATGGCTAAACTGGTTCTCGGCTTTCAGGGCACAATACTCGAGGAGTTCCCGCTGAGCAAAGAGCGGGTATCACTTGGTCGTGCGCCTGACAATGATGTCTGCATCGAAAATTTGGCGGTTAGTGGCCATCACGCCGTCATTGAGACGATACTCAAGGACAGCTTCTTAATTGATCTCGACAGCACCAACGGTACCTTTGTGAATGGTCATGCCATCACTCGTCATCCCTTGCGCAATGGTGACTATATTACGATGGGTAAGCATTCACTCACCTATCACAGTGAAGTGTATTCGAGTAGCGACGCCGAGGTGGAGAAAACTATCGCAATGCGGCCGGACAGCAAGCGTGCCCAGCCGGCGGCTATTCCAATGATTGGCAAATTACAGGTGCAAAATGGTGCTTCAGCTGGTCGTGAAATGACACTGAGTAAACCCTTAGCCAAGCTCGGCAAGGCGGGTTTCCAAGTTGCGGCAATTAGTCGTCGCCAGCAGGACTATTATTTGGAGCACGTAGAAGCTAAAGACGGCCGCACGCCAAAGTTAAATGGTGTTGAAATTGGTTCACAGCCACGGCAATTAAATAGTGGTGATCTGGTGGAAATTGCCGGCACCCAATTAAAGTTTGTATTGGTAGAGGCGCCAGCGGAATTGTAGTTTTCAAATATTGCGGCTTATAAGAAAGGCATGGCGTCAGCGTCGTGCCTTTCTTGTTTGTTTAGACTAAGGCGGCGACACAAGAATACCAAGTCTCGTCCTTGGAGCGTCGCTAAAGCTTGCCGGCCAGTGTGTCGCTTGCGGTCTTGACTATAGATGATTGGGCCGCTGCGGTGGAAAATATTGTTGCGGCGTAAATGCCTAGTTTGAGCGTAGTGACTTCTGCTTGATAGACTGAATAGTATTTTGTTGATAGCTATTCTAACTATAGATAATACCCCTTAATATTTGTCGCCCAACACGCAACTGCCAAGCGTTGATCGCCTGCTGCAGTCATTTGTTTGCTGCTTGAAAAATATAAGGAATTGAGAAGAGCGATACCGCAAAGCAATTTTTTATAAATCGAGGTTGCGGGTCAACACTTCCGCTGACTTAATAATACGCTTGGTACGATACAGATCGGGGTGCTTATCTTCGTCGGTGTAGCCTGCAGGCTCGCCAGTGCCATAATTGACTAGCCACGATGTTTCTGGGCGACGCTCACCAAGTAGCTTTTTCAGCTCCGGGGCAGTAACACCTAGGGCTTCGGCTGCCGCGCTATTGCTGCAACGGGTTTTATTTTCGTTAAGGTAATTCAATATAGCGGTAATTTTATCCTGCATGTTCAAACTATTTCCTTGCAAAGTAGGCGCCGCCATAGCTTGCTGTTAGAGATGCAGCGAAAGGCAGTTAAATTGATAGCGATAATATTGTCTGGCTTAATCTAATCACGGTCAGTCCGTAAGCCAAACCCGGTAATCACTGAAGCTGTACTGAGATTTGAAAACTCTGCGATGCTCATCCTACGGGGAAATAACCCCTAAATTACCAAGCGGTTTTCATGGGGCGTGGGAACCATAAGCGGCTTCGCGTCGGTTATTATGACGTAATATGCGCTGTTTGTCTTTAACCTCAGGGAGCACAGGGCTGATAGCGCGTATTTAGATGGATATTAAGCGAAATTCTCCGATTAAATTGAGGCGGCGGATTTCAATACAAGTATTTGATTTCTATGATATTAGTAAATTTCGCCATTTGATTCGCTGCAGGAGAATCATTATTTTAGCTAATAATAGTAACTCCGCTACGCTCCGTTAAGGTATTAACATTGGCGCGCTCAAGAATTTTCACCACCGTAGATTGAATGGTTTCGTCTTCTCTAGCGTCAAGTTTGCAGGCAAGTGTTTGGGCTTGCGGTTCCGCCCCTTCTTCTACCACAAACGAAATGACCAGTTCCGTTGCCGCGTCTGGCGTGGCGCCAAAGTATTCTAGGGAGATCAAAGGATAGCCGTTGAAGCCTTTTTTGATCTGCTTGGCGATACGCTTTTTTGCCTTGTCTATGTGCATAAATTATATCCTTGTGGAAACTGCAAAGACGCGAATGTATTAAGGGCATCTGATGTCAACTCGACGCAGGCTGGTGCCGGCACCGATTTAATTAAATACGCCGCCACGTGAGTTGGCAAGCGTGTTAGACCTAGAAAACAAAGCCAAGGGACGTGGTTTTCTAGATGACCGCGTTATTTTTGAGTGCCTGCAAATTCTCGGGAGATATATCAAGCAGTTCGGTGAGAATCTCATTGGTATGTTCCCCGAGTTTTGGTCCCGGCCACTGGGTGGCGCCCGGTGTGCCACTCAGTTTGGGTGACATGCCCGGTATAGTGACGGTGTTAGTGGCGTCGATATTTACTTTCTCAAACAAGCCGCGAGCCTGAAAGTGCGGATCATTTGCCATGTCCTCGGCATTGTAGACTGGACCGGCGGGGACTCTAACGGCTTCAAGTTTCTCAATAACCGTTTGTATTGGATGTTGGCGACACCAGTTAGCGATAGCGTCATCAATAACTTTTTGATGGGTGACTCGGCCGGCATTGTCAGCCATGGCGGGGTCTGCGGCAAAATCGTGGCGGCCCATTTCGGTCATCAGGCGTTTAAAAATAGAGTCGCCATTGCCACCGATGATGACAAACTTATTGTCTTTGCAGCGGTAGGTGTTGGTGGGAACGATGCCGGTTAAGGTGGTGCCAGAGGCTTCGCGGATAATTCCTTGCTCAGCATATTCTGGCACCACCGACTCGAGCATATTGAACATGGTTTCATACAGCGCGACGTCGATGACTTGGCCTTGATGAAGACCGCGCTCACGGGCATTTAGAGCCATTAATATACCGATAACAGCGTGCAGCGAAGCAATGCTGTCGCCAAGGCTGAGGTTGGGTCGTACCGGTGCTTCGCCCGGAAATCCATTTAAGTAACGAAAGCCACTGATACCCTCACATACCGAGGCAAAGCCTGGCTTTTCGGCATAGGGGCCAGTTTGGCCATAGCCTGAAATACGGGTGTAAACTAAGTCCGGATTGGCCGCTTTTAAGTCACCTGGCCCAAGCTTCCAGCCTTCCATAACCCCCGGCCGAAAATTCTCTACCAATACATCACATTGCGCGGCTAGATCTCGCACTATGGCTTGGCCGTCTGGGTGACGAAGATCTACGGTCACTGACTTTTTATTGCGACCAATGCTATACCACCACAGCGAGGTATCCCCTTTCATGCTGCGCCAGCGCCGAATAGGATCGCCAATGCCAGGGGGTTCTATTTTGATCACTTCGGCACCGTAATAGCCTAGCATTGTGGTGGTAAATGGGCCGGCAATTAGCTGCCCTAATTCTAAAATACGTATGCCCTTGAGAGGCCCGTGTTTTGGCGGCTTGGAATCACTATTCATATGGCTTGTTTGCTCAGGATCGATGGTTTGAACGCAATATTTTAAAGGGCAAGTACGCGCCGCAGAAATTGGTAGTTAGATTTAAGAAGGTCGATGCTGACCGGGGCATTTGGCACCAAGGATTCAAAGGCGTGTGGTCCGCCGGCAACAACGTAAAATTCACAGTTAACCCCAGCTTCTGTCAGGCGCTTAGCATAGAGGGTGTCTTCTTCATAAAAGAGGTCTATATCGCCCACTGCCAGCCAACTTGGTGGCAAGCCCACTAAGTTTTGGCGTCTTGCTGGTACTGAGTAAAGGGGCACTTGCTTTAGGCCGGGGGGCTGGCCAAGGTAGTATGTCCATGCACCGCGGTTATTTTTATTGTTCCAAAGACGGTGTTTTATGAGGTCTAGCTCGGTGCGTGTGGCGGTATGATCATCCAGCATGGGGCAGAACAGTGCCTGGCCTGCGGGCTGGGTGCCGCCGGTATCGTGAATACGCTGGACCAAGCCCGCCGCCAGTCCTCCACCAGCACTTTGCCCGGATACCGCGATCCTATCTGGAGACACGCCTAGGGTGTCGGCGTTGTCTAAAAACCACTCCCAGGCGGCAAAACAATCATCGCAGGCGGCGGGGAAGGGATGCTGCGGCGCTAGGCGATAATCAACCGAGACCACAGTGATATTTAACTCTTTGGCATAGATAGCGCATTCGCGATCATTGAAGACGGCTGTGCCAATAATATAGCCGCCGCCATGTATCCACAGCAAGCCGGCACCGGAGGTTTTGCCGCTGGGCGTGTAAACCCGCACGCCGCTATTTGCTAATTTATAATCGTGTATGGCAACGCCGAACAGGGATTTCCGCTTTAGTTTAAATCTTGATATAAATTGCACAAACCGCAAAAAAATCGGGTTGTGAATCGGCAGTGTGGGTATTAAACGATAGGTATTTTGAAGCTGCGGATTAATGTTTTCTATTTTCATGCGCTCAGGTGATCTCTTTAAATTAGATGAGCTAGAGAGTTAAGGTCTGTTGCGACCGAGTTGATCATGGCTAGAAACCCATTCATCGGCAACAATGGCTGCTGCTAAGGACAGGTCGCCAGCAAGGACCGTGGCGGCGACAATCTCAGCCAGTTTGCGGGCCTTGCCTTGGCCGTAGCAATCCATTATTTCGAGGCATTCGCGCTGGGTTGCCAGCCCCGTGCCGCCGCCGTAACTCGCGCAGATGATTGAAGGCAGGGTTACCGAGTAATACAGGTCGCCGGCTGGGGTGAGATCCATAAATGCAATGCCGGTATGAGACTCAACGACGTTGGCCTCGTCTTGGCCGGTGGCAATAAACATCGACGCAATACCATTGGCAGAGTGGGGGCCGTTGTAGGCAGAGCCGGCGAGTAGGCTGCCGAGCATAGTGCGTTGGCGCAGCCGAAACATGCGTTCAGGGTCCGCGCGCATCAGGTCTTTTAAAACGTCTTTGCTGATGGTGGCTTCCGCTACAACCTTCTTGCCGCGACTGTGCAAGAGATTCATATGGGAATGCTTTTTATCGGTCTCTATACCGCTAGACAGTGAAAAGTTTTCGATTACGCCCGGGTAGTTGGCGAGTATCCACTGGCAGGCTTTATGGGTGGCCTTGCCAGTCATATTTTGCCCAGCGGCGTCGCCGGTGGTGTAGTTAAAGCGGGTGTACAATTTATTGGCGATAACCCACTTTTGGATATGCTGTAGCTTACCGATAGATGTGGTGCTTTCAGCTTGCTGGCGAATGGCGGTGAGTTGCTCGTCTAGCCAGTTTGCAAAATGCCGTGCTTCGCGGGCACTGGCGAATTCAAATAAAGGTGCCCGCTGCATAAACTCTTCAATGACGGTGACGGTGGCGCCGCCGGATTCTGAAATTACCCGCATACCCCGGCTGTAAGAGGCGATTAAGGTGCCTTCGGTGGTCGCCATGGGCACATAAAAAACGCCCTGGGCATGTTCGCCGTTAATGAGATAGGGGCCGGCAACACCAACGGGCATTTGGACCACGCCAATGAAGTTTTCGGCGTTGCCTTCTACGCTGGCCGGATCGATGGAGTAGTGGCCGGTGTGCTTTAGTTTGGCACCGGTTTGTTCTTCAATAAATGTACGTCGCTGTGCGGCAGCTGCTTCAGAATAATTATCCCCTTTGATACGGGGAATAGGTTTACGTTCGCTCATAAATAATCCGTCTTATTGTTATTGTCTCCTTGTTGTAAGGAGCGATGATTAGGGTTTTGCGGCGATTAAGGTGTCCTCGCCTTCGCTGCGGGCAATGATTACCGCAGCGCAGGAATCGCTGAATACATTGACGGCGGTTCGAATCATATCGAGTATGCGGTCGGTGACTAATAGCAGGCCAATCCCTTCCAAAGGAAGGCCTATAGCGCCGAGAATAACTGAGATAGCGACTAGGCTTGCAGCTGGAATACCAGCAACACCGATGGAGGTGAGTAGGGCAACCATCACAATGGTAAATTGCTGCACAAACCCTAGTTCTAGCCCATAAACCTGAGCAATAAACATGGCCGCAACACATTCATACAGCGCTGTGCCATCCATATTCACCGTAGCCCCGAGCGGCAAGACAAAGCCGCTCACCTGCTTGGAGACCCCTGATTCTTCCTGAATACTCTTTAGGGTCAGCGGCAGCGTTGCTGAGCTAGAGGCCGTTGAAAATGCGGTGAGCAGTGCGGGGGTCATCGCCGCGTAATGCTTTCTGGGGCTAACCCCGCCGAGATAGCGCAGTGCCAGTGGCAGCGCCACAAAGGCGTGAATAAGTAGCGCGATCAAGGCGCTAATAAAGAATAGCAGCATCGGTTTAAAGGCCGCAAAGCCTGTAATGGCAACCGTTTTGGCAACTAGGCCAAATACCCCCAGCGGTGCGAACTTCATAACCCACATAGTGATCTCGGTCATGATGTCCATGATGCCCTGCCAAAAGTGCATCAGTGTTGCCGCATGCTCTGATTTGCTCCGCGCTAAGAAAAAACCGAATAATAAGCTAAAGAATATCAGCCCCAGCATTTCGCCATTGGCGGCGGCTGAGACAATATTGCTGGGAATCATGCGCACAAACACCTGCACAATATCGCCAGTGCCGCGACCTTCGACCTTGGCCAAGGTTTCGCTAATTTCAGGGTCACTGGTGCTGATCGTGGCTGCTAGAGCCCGATTGTCGCCGCCGCCGGGTTCGATAATGTTGACGACAGCGAGACCGATCAGGATCGCAATAAGACTGCTGCACGCGTAAAACAGCAGAGTTTTACCACCTAGCTTTTCAAGCTTGTCGCCGCCTACACCGGCCATACCACTGATGATGGAAGACACCACTAGCGGCACTATTAGCATTTTTAAGGCGTTTAGAAATAAGGTCCCCAAAAATGCGTAGACGGCGGTTAATTGCAAGCTGCCGAGGCTTGCGTCTGGGCCGCCAATAACACCCGCTGCGACAGCTAAAAGAATGGCGGCAATAATTTGCCAGTGCAGGGGAATATTTCGCATAGTGACAGTGGCTCTTTGGCTTAGACAGTTGAAAGCTGTGTTAGATGTCATATAGACAGCGGCTAAGATACTGCCTTTACTCTAGCGTGCTCTAACAAAAATCACCAGTTGAGCGGCGGGAGTCGCCGCGAGGCAATCTTAGGGCTGGCTTTTCATTCTGCATACCCAAGGCTTAGTAGGCATGCAGAGCAAGGTGATTAGAGTTTAGCTTTTTACCGCTTCGCCGTAGTACATATAACCGGCGATTTTGGGTACGCCGACGGCGTAGCAGGTTTCCAGTTTATTAATGGTGAAGCCGCAGCTGGTGATTGATTCAGCAATGGGCCGATTGAGATGGCAGCCGCCGGCGATCTTTTTCCAGACTGGGGTGACTCTATTCTGCCAGTTTTGTACCGCACTGCTTTCGGCTAGGCCGTGTTCACAGAATAGTAATTTACCGTTGGGCTTAAGGACACGGTGCATTTGCTCTAAGGCTCGCTGCCAGTCGGGAATGGTGCAGAGGGTGTAGGTCAGCAAGACAGTGTCGACGCTATTGTCGTCGAGGGGGATCTCTTCGCCGGGCAGGTCCAGCCACTTTACTGTTACAGGCGATTTATCGAGATTGCTTTGGGCTTTTTTGCGCATTCCGTGAGAAGGTTCTAAGCCCCACACGAAATCGATAATGTCGGGATTGTACAGTGCGAGATTGATACCGCTGCCCATCCCCACTTCTAAGACGATACCTTTCGCTTGCGGAACAATCTTTTCTCGCAGGCCCATAATTGAGGACATCGAGCACGCTTTGTCGATGATGATTGGCAGTATTTTATTATCGTAAAAGCCCATGGTATTTCCCCGTTGGCGCTGTGTGCTTGCTAATAATCAATCTAATGCCGCAGATTAGCATAGCTTTCGGCAGCCTAGTATCGGCAAGTCAAAGAGTCTGTATTAGTCTTGAAGTTTGGCTAGACTGTTCAGGGTGCCGATACAGGCTGCTGCGGCTTCCGTACCTTTCACCACAAAATGTTCGCGGAAGAAGCTGATGTGGTCTTCGCTATTGTGGAAATTATGGGGAGTAAGGACAACTGAGAATACCGGCGTCGAGGTTTCTAGCTGTACTTGCATAAGGCCGGAGACAACGGCGTGGGCAACGTATTCGTGTTTGTATATGCCGCTATTGGTGACAAGGCCTGCGCCCACGATGGCGGCGTATTTACCGGTTTGGGCCAGCAATTTGGCGTGCAGGGGTATTTCAAAGGCGCCTGGCACTTCAAAGCACTCGACGTTCAGGTCGCTATGCTCTGCTATTTCTTTCAGGAAGGAGTCTTTGCAGCGGTCAACAATATCGCGGTGCCAGCAGGCTTGGATAAAGGCGACGGTGGGTTTTGATGATGCTGTAGCTGTCGATGTCATTGTCTTGTCCCAAGTGAATACGGCAGGGCAAAGATGAGCTGACAGACCGGCAGTAGCATAGTGATGGCAACTAAGCGCTGTGGCGTGTAACGATCTCTTCTCATAACCGGACTTTAACCGTCGGCTCCGGAATTACACCGGATCTGCTGTCCCCGCTGACATTATCGTTTTCCGATGGTCAGCAAGCGCCCGCGGGCTACATGCTTGGCATGATTACCGCCGGTGGGGACTTTCACCCCGCCCTGAGAACCCTCGATAAGGCACTATCGGGGCGCGCGAATATTATCAATCTAAGAATGATTTGTATACGGACAGTTAATATTCAGTCGCCGTGCTCAATTAATATGCGAATGTGGTCACGGCGCAATGGCTAAAAAATAGGTGACGATGCTAGTGGTTGGGCGAAAAAAAGGGCGGACTTATTCAGCCCGCCCTTGGTTTTTCGCACATGACAGCTGGCTAGTTACGCCATAATTGCTGGCAGTAGTTTTTGCAGCGCCATCTTTTGCTTGGTGCCTTCGCCAGTAAGAGCAAAGCCCAGCAATTCGCCGTCCTTGCCAACAAAGCGTGCAACCACATTGAGGTCGTCCTGTTCAACTTCCCAGTTGCCTGCGGCGTCGCGTGGCGCAGGGCTAACAGTAACCGGGCAAGCAGGGGTTTTGATGGTGACCGGCATAGCGGGGTAGCTCACTTCAGTATCTTGACCGCTAAGCGTTTTGGCCAGTGCTCGCGCCTGTGCCATTAGTGGTGCAACATAAACCAGAACGTGGCCGGCGACTTCGGCGCAATCACCCATGGCGTAGACGTTTGGCGCACTTGTCTCAAGTAGGCGATTAGTGGCAATGCCGCGATTCACAGTGATGCCAGCGTCTTGTGCCAGTTTGATTTGCGGGCGCACGCCGACGGCGGAAAGCACTAGATCGCAATTGATGGTGTCGCCATTGTTCAGACTAACCACCAAGCCATCAGCAGCTTTATTTACTTCTGTGACCAGTTGACCGAAATGGAATTTCGCGCCCTTGGCTTCCAGTCCGGCTTGCACCGCTTTGCCCGCAGCTTCTGGTAATAGAGTTGGCAGACAATACGCTAGCGGATCAACAGTTTCAGTGGCGATGCCGCCGTTGATTAGGTCGTTGGTGAATTCACAGCCGATAAGACCACCGCCGATGATGCAGACTTTCTTAACATTGTTCTTGGCGACTGCGGTACGGAAGTCATCGTAGTCGAGCAGATCATTGACTGAGTAAACATAGTCCTGGGCGTTGCCTTTAACAGGGGGACGAATAACATCAGCACCCAGCGCCAAGACCAGTTTTTTGTAGTGAACCTGAGTTTCTTTGTCGCCAATGGTGATGATTTGCGCTGCGGTGTCGATGGCGGTGACCTTGGTCAATGTCCAAACGCTAGCGTTCAAGTCTTCACCCATGCCGCCGGCGTCTTTTTGGGCAAGTGCGTCGGCATCGGTATTTTTGGTGAAGCCAGTTGACAGCATTGGCTTGGAATACGCCCGCCCGTCGTCGGCAGTAATCATAATGACGGGGCTGTCTTTGTCATGTTTGCGCAGCTCCCGAACCAAGCCGTAGCCCGCCAAACCGGTGCCAATCACAACAATGGCCGCCTCGTTGCTGGCGGAAGCGGGTTCTTCGTGGTGGGGAAGATCGCTTTCTTCGGATTTCTCAATCATCTCAAAATCTTCTTTGCCCACACCACAATCGGGGCAAAGCCAGTCGTCAGGGATGTCTTCCCAGCGAGTTCCAGCCGCAATACCAGAGTCAGGGTCGCCGACTTTTTCGTCGTAAACCCAGCCACAAACAATACATTCCCACTTACTCATTAACCTAATTCCTCATAAGCCACGTGCTTCTTTACCGGAAGCTTAGTGTAATTTTTAGTTAGATATCATCGCCTGTTTGGCCGATACCGATGCTTGCAACTCGCAGGTGATTCGCGCATTCTGCCGCCACACTTTAGTTTTGATTGCTGCGCGTTTATTGTGTGGCAACACCTAT